>Ga0335079_10000409_pt1 | contig 49434 bp, 34 predicted proteins | sample Lox_Sample_33_FD_206719 | JGI IMG/M metagenome (GOLD analysis project Ga0335079, IMG submission 206719) | Soil microbial communities from Loxahatchee National Wildlife Refuge, Florida, United States - Lox_Sample_3.3 | ecosystem: Environmental > Terrestrial > Soil > Wetlands | place: USA...
AACCTACGCCCGCCGTTTGCAGCTGTCGCTCGCGCGCGCGCTCGGCCGGCCGGTCGAGCTCGGCAACGTCCACTTCAGCCTGTTCAAAGGCCCGGGCTTCAGCGTGGACCGCGTGATCATCTACGAGGACCCCGCGATCGGCCTCGAGCCCTTCGCCTATATCGAGGAGCCGGGTTCGCTCGAGGTCGTGCCCAGCATCTGGTCGCTGCTCGGCGGCAAGTTTGTGATCTCGTCGATCCGGCTGGACGAGGCCAGCATCAATCTCACCAAGTCCGGGCCGGCATCGGAATGGGGCCGCTGGAACTTCGCGTCCTTCATCAACCCGGGTGTCATCCACACTGCTCCCGCCATCCACGTACGCAACGGCCGCATCCACTTCAAATTCGGAGACACCAAGAACGTCTTCTACCTCACCGAGACCGACCTCGATCTCTCCCCGACGGTCACCGGCGACTGGAAGATCGCCTGCTCCGCGCGCCCCGCGCGCAGCGACCGCCCCGCCCAGGGCCTCGGCTCTTTCACGCTCAACGGACGCTGGTACCGCGACGTCAACCGCTTCGACGTGGACCTGCAGGTGGATCACACCGGGCTCGGCGAGGTCACGGCACTGCTCAACGGCGAGGACGCGGGTGTACACGGGTCGATCTCCTCGCGGATCCATCTCGCCGGGCCTCTGAACAATCTCGGGATCACCGGCAGGCTCGATATCAGCGATGTCCATCGTTGGGACATGCTGCCCGGCAACAGCGAGGGCGGCAGGCTGTACATCGGAGGCCGGCTCGACCTCATCGGGCAGCAACTGGAGCTGCACTCGAGCACGCCGGGGAACGCCCCCCTGCCCCTGGCCGTGCATTTCCGAGCCACGGATTACCTCTCGCAGCCGCACTGGGCCGCCGCCGTCAACTGGAATCGCTTTCCGATCGCGCCCATTCTGGAGCTCGCCCGTCACATGGGCGCGCAGGTTCCGCCGCGGCTCCAGTTCGCGGGCACCATGGACGGCGCCATCGTATATTCCGGCAATGCCAGCCTGCAGGGCGGTGTGGAGTTCCGCGATGCCGCGCTCACCATCCCCGATTCGCCGCCGCTGCGCTTTTCCCAGGCCAGCGTGATCTTCGGCGCCGGCCACGCCCACCTCTCGCCTGCCCTGGTGCACGGCGGCGAGAACGACCAGGCCCGCATTGAAGCCGATTACGCATTCGGCAGCCAGACCCTCGACCTGGAAATCTCCACCGACGCCATGGACGTGAAGTCGCTGCGGGCGCAGGTCGCCCTCGCCGCCGTGCCGGGCCTGGATCAGTTCACCGCCGGCACCTGGAGCGGCGATCTCCGTTACGTGCGCGACCCGCGCACCGCCGGATGGAGCGGCCACTTCGCGCTTTCGGATGCGCAGATCGCCGTCGCCGGCCTCGCCCGCCCGGTGCAGGTGGCCGCGGCGCGCGTGCAGATCGACGGTGCCCGCGTCGTCATGGACCGCATCGCCGGTCAGGCCGGGAAACTCCCGTTCGCCGCCGAGTATCGCTACGAGCCCGAGACCGCGCGCCCGCACCGTCTGCGCCTGCGGGCGCCAGGCTGGGATGCCGCCGACCTGGAGGCCGAGCTCATGCCCACACTCCGGCGCAGCACCAACCTCTTTGCGCGCGCCCTGGGCCGAGCCATGGTCACGGAATGGCTCCGCGAACGCACCATCGACGGCACCTTGCAGATCGACGACCTCACCCTCGCGGGCGCGCACCTGGAGAACTTCCGCGCGCACATCCTCTGGGATGTGGCGCGGGTGCAGTTGGAAAACCTGCAGGCGAAGCTCGAGGGCGCGGCGATCTCCGGCAAGCTCGATGTCAACCTGCGCGGCTCGCGTCCCAACTACAAGCTCACCGCCCGCATGAAAGGGATCGGCTGGCAGAACGGCAAACTCGATCTCGATGGTACGGTCGAAACGTTCGGCACCGGCTCGCAGTTGCTCGCCAACCTGGCCGCCGACGGCGCCTTCAGCGGCACCAATCTCGATTTCGGAGGTCTGGCGCCGCTCCGCACCGCCGCCGGGATTTACAACCTCTCCTGGTGGCAGGCAGGCCCGCGCCTGCGACTCACGTCGCTGAACCTCCGTACCGACGAAGACACCTACACCGGCCGCGGCGCCACCCAGGAAGACGGCCGCCTGGCCATCGTACTCACCAGCGGCGCCAAGGAAATGCGCATGACCGGCACGCTGGCAAAGTTGAAGATCGAATGACGAGTTAACCCGCCTTGTGCCTCGCCGCAACCGACCTCATCCTGGACTGCCGGGCGCGCGCCGTCTCTGATATCTTGATCTCGGCCTTCCATCAAATCCGAAGGAGAATTGCCCATCATGAGAAATCGATGGATTCCCCCATTGATTGGCGTCTCGGCTCTTGCCCTGGCCCTGATCCCTTTCGGCAGTCAGGCCTTCCAAAGCACCCAACAGCCGACCCAACCAGCTGCTCAACCCACTCCGCAGCAGCTCGCAATTCAGCAAGGCAATAAGGAAGACCATCGGCAGATGATGGATCGGTTGCACATCGCCTCGCTCCGACCTGGAGTCAATGCCCGCGTGCCCGGCTCGACCAACTACGATGAGGCCAAAGCCAATCCCTATCCCGATCTGCCCGACCCGTTGACCATGAAGAACGGCAAAAAGGTGACCAGCGCCAGGATGTGGTGGGATCGGCGCCGCCCGGAAATCGTCGAGGACTTCGATCGCGAAATCTACGGGCGGGTTCCCAAATCCGTTCCGAACGTGAAGTGGGAAGTCACCAAAGCCGTCAACGAAAGCGTAGGCGATGTCCCCATCGTCACCAAGACCCTGGTGGGGCATGTCGATAACTCCGCTTACCCTGAGATCGCGGTCGATATTCAACTGTCCCTCAGCACACCCGCGGACGCGAAGGCTCCGGTTCCGGTGATCATGGTCTTCGGCGGAGGGTTCGGCGCCGCGCAGGGCGGGCCGCCGCCCGCGGTCGCTCCGGAGTTGGCAGGCGCAGGTGCTGGCCAGAGGATGGGGCTTCGCCACGTTGAATCCGGCCAGCATTCAGGCCGACAACGGCGCGGGCCTGAGAAAGGGAATCATCGGTCTGGTAAACAAGGGAGAGCCGCGCCAACCCGCTGACTGGGGCGCTCTGCGGGCGTGGGGCTGGGGCGCCGACCGCGCCATGGACTACTTCGAAACCGACAAGGCCGTCGACGCCAGACACGTCGCCATCCAGGGCCATTCCCGCTACGGCAAAGCCGCCATCGTCACCATGGCCTACGACCCGCGCATCGCCATCGTCTTCGTCAGCTCCTCCGGAGAGGGCGGCGCCAAACTCCACCGCCGCGATTTCGGCGAGCTCGTGGAAAATGTCGCCGGCGAGAGCGAATACCACTGGATGGCCGGCAACTTTTTGAAGTACGCCGGCCCGCTGAAGTGGAGCGATCTTCCGGTCGATTCCCACGAGCTGATCGCCCTGTGTGCCCCGCGCCCCGTATTTCTGAGCGCCGGCAACCTGGTCGATCCCGCGGTCGACATCGGACACTCGGACGCCTGGGTGGATGCCAGGGGCACATTCCTGGCGGGTGTCGCCGCAGGCCCGGTTTACCGCCTGCTTGGCAAGAAGGATCTGGGAACCAACGTGTTCCCGCACATCGAGACCGGCATCCTGGACGGCGATCTGGTGTTCCGCCAGCACAGCGCGGGACACACGCCCAACCCGAATTGGCCCTATTTCCTGGCCTTTGCCGAACGCGAGTTCAAAGCCCGCTGAATGCGATCCGGAGGAGTGGCAATGCCACGCGCGCACATGTCGCGGAGACGATTCGCCCTGATGGCGGGAACGGCCGGCGTCGCGCCGCGTGGCCTCACCGCCGAGGAGCCGCTCACCGCGGAAGCCATCGTCAGGCGCATCCAGGCGGAGCTTGGCGGTGACTGGCCCCCGGCCGGTCCGGACTGCTTCAAGGCCGGCGACCCCTCCGCCGTGGTCAAAGGAATCGCCACCACCGCCATGGCAACTCTGGACGTGCTCAGGCAGGCCGTGAAGGCCAACACCAATCTGATTCTGACCTACGAGCCAACCTTCTATTCACGTGCCGATGGCCGGACGCCGGCGGCGCCCACGCCGGGACGCGGCCCGGGCGGGCCCGCCGCGGACGATCCCGTGTTCAAAGCCAAGCGCGAATTCATCGAAAAGAACGGCCTGGTCGTCTTTCGCCTGCGCGACCACTGGCAGGCTCGCAAAGAGAACGACATGGTCACCGGCCTTGCCGCCGCGCTCGGTTGGTCGGCTCACCGCGTGACGCCCGATGACGCGCTGTACGAAATTCCCCCGGCCACCGCCGAGGCAACCGTGGCCTCCATCCGCGCCAGATTGAACCTTCGCGCCGGCCTCCGCACCGTCGGCGACCGGCACGCCGCCATCCGCCGTGTCCTTCTGTTTCCCGGCTCGATGACTCCGCCAACGATGTGGCAGCGCTATTCCGAAGTGGACATGATCGTCGCCGGCGAGGTCCGTGAGTGGGAGAACTCCCACTATGCCGCCGACCTGTTCACCGCCGGCGAGAAGCGCGCGTTCGTGACAATCGGCCGAGTGGTGTCCGAAGAGCCCGGCATGCGCGTCTGCGCCGATTGGCTCGAGACCGTCGTGAAGCAGGTCCCGGCAAAGTGGATCGCTGTCGGCGATCCCTATTGGAGTCCCGCCGCATGACCGCCCGCGAAGTCGTCGAGCTCATCAGGAAGAACCAGGGGATACCGTGGAACGACCGTTCCACTCGCGACACCTTCATGCTCGGCAATCCGGACACCGCCGTCAAAGGCATCGCGACCACGATGATGACCACCTTCAGCATGCTGAAGCGCGCCAACCAGGCCGGCCTGAACATGGTAATCACCCACGAGGGCACCTTCTGGAACGACCGCGACGACACCAGCGACCTGGCCGAAAACCCGCTCTACAAACTCAAGACCGAATATGCGCTGAAGAACGGTATGGTCGTCTGGCGCGATCACGACCACATGCACGCCATGACGCCCGATTACACCGTGGTGGGAGAGCTTCGTTCCGTGGGCGTCCAGGGCGGCGAGCACGCCACCATGCGGCCCGGCATTTGGACGATTCCGGAGACCACCCTGGGAGAGTTGGCGGCCCGGGTGAAACGATCGAGCTGCGCGCGCGCCCTCCGCTGCGTAGGCGACCCGAAAGCCGAAGTGAGCCGGATCCTCGTCGGCCCCGGGTACGCGACTCCGCGCGTGACGCCCGAAGTCGACGTCGTGATTGGCGGCGAACAGCAGGAAGCCGATGGCGCCTTCGACAACGTGGAATACGTCATGGACGCGGTCTCTCTCGGCATGGCCAAAGGCGTCATCATGCTGGGCCACGTCATTTCCGAGCAGGCTGGGATGGAGGATTTCGGTAACTGGCTGCGGACCTTCCTCCCAGGCATTCCGATCCGCTTCGTGCCCGCAGAAGAGCCGTACTGGTGGGAAGCCCCTTATTCATCGCGCAGGGCGTTCATGGGGTCGAGCCGTGAAGCGCGCCGGGCCGGCAGGAGGCTGCCCAGTGCCGCCGCCGCCGACAGTGCCGCGGCGGCCGCAGCGAGTTGTCCGGGATCGCGCGCCGCGATGCCAAAGAGCAGGGACGCTGCCGTCTGTGCCAGCGCCAAAGACGCGGCGAGCCCGAGCACCAGGCCCGCCAGGATCAGCACGACCGCTTCCTTCAGCACCAGCCCCACGATCTGGCTGCGGCTGGCGCCCAGGGCCATCCGGATGCCAATCTCGTTGCGGCGCCGCATCGTGTTGTAAGCCAGCACGCCGTACAAGCCGATAATTGCGAGTAGCGCCGCCAGCCCGCCGAAGAATCCTGAGAGCGCCGCCAACAGGCGCTCCCGCATCAGGCTGTCGTAAAGCGTCCGCTCGAATCCCTGGAACCGCATTCCCGTGCCGGGCCGCCACGCCGCGATCCGCCGCCGCACCGCCGCCTCCACCGCGGGCAGCGGCGCCGAAGAGCGAATGAACATCATGCTCCCCTCCACTCCCGGCGGAAACTGGGTCACCGGTACGTAGGCCATCGCCGTCTCCGCATCCCGAAGCGTGAAATACCGCGTGTTGCTGGTCAGCCCCACCACCTCGTACTCCGCCACGGGATAATCCGGCTCGGGCAGGGTCCGGAACGTCTTCCCGATCGGGTTGGCCCCCGGAAAGAACATGTTCGCGAAGATCTCGTTGACCACCGCCACTTTGTGTGACGTCCTGCTGTCCTTGGTCGTGAAGTCGCGCCCCGCCACAATCGGCGTCCGCAGCGTGGCGAAAAACTCGGGACTGACCCACGTGAACCTCGCGTCCCGCACCATCGCGTCCGTGCGAGCCACCAGGCTCCACATGCCGCTTCCAATCAGGAAACTGGTGGTGCTGGCTGCCGATTCCACCTGTGGCGTGGCGCGCACTTCCTCGAGCAAGTCCCGCAGCACACCTTCGTCGTGAGCCTTCTGGTCCAACTCGAAAGTTGCTTCCAGCACGCCTTGTGCCCGGAACCCCGGGTCCATCGTGACCAGCCGGCGGAAGCTCGCCACGAAGAGAAACGCGCCCGCCACCAGCACCAGCGAGACCGAAACCTGAACCACCACCAGCAGCCGCTGAAACCCGAACCGTCCGCGGTCCGCCGTGAGCCCGCGCGCGCCCGCTTTCATCGCCGCGGCCGGCTGGCCCTGCGCCGCGCGCAGTGCTGGCGCCAGGCTCAAGAGCACACAAGTCAGGCAAGCGGCCGCAGCCGTGAAAGCCAGCATCCGCCAATCCAGCGCGAGATCCAGAACCAGGGTATTCGCTTCGGTTTCCAGAAAGCGGAGAATGCCGCGGCTGAGCCCTTCCGCCAGGGCCAGGCCCAACGCCCCGCCGGCCGCCGCCAGCAGCAGGCCCTCCATCAACGTCTGGCGAATCAGCCGGCCCCTGCCGGCGCCCAGCGCCAGCCGCACCGCGAATTCGCGCTCCCTTGCCCCCGCGCGCGCCAGCATGAGATTCGACAGGTTCGCGCACGCGATCAGCAGCACCAGTCCCGTCAGCCCGAGCAGCAGCCAAAGTGAGCGGTCGTACGTCTCGCGCAGCCGGCTGACCCCCGTTGTACCCGGGACAGCCTCCAGCCGGAACTCGAGATACCGCTCCATCGATTCGGGCGAATAGCCGCTCACCGCGGTTGCCTGCATCAGCCCCGGGCTGATCGCCCGAAGGTGCTGCGACGCCTGTGCCAGCGTCCAGCCGGGCTTCAAACTGCCCATCACGTTGAGCCAGGAATAATCGCGGCGCTCGAATGGCGCGGTGTCGCCGTGGTGAAGAAGGGTAATCGAGCACAGCGGCAGCGAAAGATCGAAGTGCCGTCCCACTTCGGGTCCGGAAAACCCGGCGGGCGTCACACCAATGATTTCCAGCGAATGATCCATCACCATCAGGCGTGAGCCGATGGCGGAAAGCTCTCCGCCGAATTCGCTTTGCCAGAACGTATAACTCAGCACCACCGTGGGAGACGCGCAGCCGCGCACATCGTCCTCGGGGTGGAACAGCCGTCCGGCCGCGGGCGAGATCCCCAGCGTCGAAAAGAACTCCCCGGTCACTCCGAGCACGGTCGCGCGCCGCGCCTGCGCCCCCTGTCCGATCCGAGTGTCTCTGTATCCGCTGTTCCACGCAAAGACGTTCGAAAACGCCCGCTGGTTCTCGCGGATCTGTTCGAATAGCGGATAGCTGAGATTGTCCGAGTAATTCGATATTCCAAATCCGCCCTTGCCCGCGATCTGGATCAGCCCCAGCCGCTGCGGATCGCGTACCGGCAGGCTGCGCAGCCGGACGGCATCCAGAAGCTGAAATATGGCCGTGTTGGCGCCGATCCCCAGCGCCAGCGCGGCCACCGCGGCCAGCGTGAATGCCCGCGCCTTGCGCAGCACACGCCCCGCGTATTGCAGATCGCGCATAGCGCCTTCGAGGGAGTTGGTGCGACGCATGTCGCGACCTGAGTCAATTACAGCGATACCTAATTAAGTGGCACCAGTCGCGGCAAGTCAAGCAGCTAGCTGGCGATTCGCTGCTGGGGGCGTGCCTGCCGCCACGATATGATATGCATTACCGTGATGTGCCGAAGCTTCTTCTGATTACCGCATCCTCGGATGAAATCCGCCGGGCACGGAGGTCGCGATTCCTTGACTTCCAGCAGATCACGATGCCCTACCTGGCCGCCCGGGTTCCTGCCGGCTGGCAGGTATCCCACGTCGATGAACAGGCCGAAGAGATCGATTGGACCGATCGTCCCGATGTCGTCGGCATCACGTTTCATACTCCGAGTGCGCATCACGCCTACGACCTTGCGGCGCGGTTCCGGTCGCGGGGAGCCTGCGTGGTGATGGGCGGACCGCACGTCACCTTGCTGCCGGAGGAAGCCAGCCAACATGCTGACGTGATCTTCGTGGCCGAAGCCGAGGGCCTCTGGGAGGAGTTTCTGAATGCCTTCCCTACCGGGACCTATCGCCGCGTCTACCAGCAGGACGGCCCGGTTTCACTGGACCGTGCGCCCATGGCGATCAAGGCGCTCTTCCACCGGCGCGACTTCACCAGTGGCGTCCTGTTTGCCACTCGGGGATGCCCGCACCGGTGCGACTTTTGCTCCATCGCGGCCATGTACCGCCAGGGTTTCCGCAAACGGCCGGTCGCCGAAGTCGCCGGCGAATTCGGTTCCTTCGACGGAAAGAGAATCATCTTCTGGGACGACAACATCGCCGCCGACAAGGAATATGCGAAGCAGTTGTTTCGCGCCATCGCGCCCTACCGCAAGTGGTGGAGCAGCCAGGCCACGATTCACGCGGCGCAAGACGATGAGTTTCTCGACGCAGCCGCCGGCAGTGGGTGCAAGCAGTTGTTCCTCGGCCTGGAATCGCTGTCTCAATCGAGCATGCAGGAGGCGGGTAAAGGGTTCAACCGCGTGGCCGAGTATGCCCGCGTCGTCAAGCGCGTCCATGCCCATGGCATCGCCGTCCAGGCCGGGATTGTCTTCGGCTTTGACCACGACACAACGGCGATCTTCGAGCACACGCTCGATTTCCTCGAAGAGGCCGGCGTGCAGAATGCGACGTTCAATATCCTCACGCCCTATCCGGGCACCCCGCTCTTTCAAAGGTTGGAAGCCCAGGGCCGAATATTGACCCGCGACTGGCGCAAGTACAACGGACGGGCGGACGTGGTATTCCGGCCGACCCAAATGACTGTGGACGAGCTCCTGGCCGGTTTTCGCTACGCCAATGCGCGTTTCTATTCCCTCTCCAGCGTGGCGAAGCGCCTGTCGCGCTCGCCCGTCCAGATATGGTGGACCTTGCCATTGAACCTCGCCTATGCCGCCTCATGGGCCGCCGCATGACCGGGCCGCGACCGTAAGGGCGCGCTCAGAATAGCCGCTAGTGCTTTGACCGTGGGGCAGTGCTTCAGACTGCGCGGGACTTTTTCAGTCCGCTGGCCCGGTTGGCAGGCTCGCGCCCCGCCGCGAACTGCAGTCCGCTGCACTGGAACTTTTCCCCGCGGTCATCTCACTGGTGACTGATGACCGTCGGCGGCCGGTCTACTTCGAAGAATGTGATGAATCTTGTTCAGCAGTTGGCGGCGATCCAGGGGCTTGCTCAAATAGTCGTCCATGCCCTGGGCAAGATATTTCTCGCGGTCGCCGGCCATGGCATTAGCGGTCAGCGCGACAATGGGAATTTCAGCGCCGCCTGGGAGCCGCCGGATTTTCCGCGTGGCCTCGACGCCATCGAGGACGGGCATTTGCACGTCCATCAAAACCACGTCCCAGCCGCCGCATTGAAACTCCCGAACCACCTGTTCTCCGTTCTTCGCCAGACCGACCGAGTGTCCGGCTTTCTCCAGAATCCGCACGGCCAGGCGGGCATTGATCTCGTTGTCCTCGGCGAGCAGAATCCGGCCGGCAAGGGCCTGCGTGCAATCGAGCGGGCCGGGAATGTCATCGACTCGTGCGTGGTCGCCGGCGGGCCATCCGAATTCGGCGGTGAACCGGAAGGTAGAGCCGCGGGCAGGAGCGCTCTCACAGGTAACATCTCCGCCCATCATGCGAGCCAGCTCGCGCGAGATCGACAGGCCCAGCCCCGAGCCGCCGAACCGGCGGGTAGTGGAGTTGTCGCCCTGCCGGAAACTCTCGAACAAGTTCGTCTGCTGCTCCGGCGGAATGCCAATTCCGGTATCGCAGACCGTGCAAACGATGTGGAGCGGCGCACACCGGCTCGGCGCCCCACTAACCTTTATGCACACGGTGACCCGGCCTTTCAATGTGAACTTCACGGCGTTTCCAGCCAGGTTCACCAGTACCTGGCGGAAGCGCATCGGGTCGCCTGAGACGATATCGGGGACCTCGTTTTCAACCAGCGTTTCGTATTCCAGGCCCTTCTGCGCAGCCCCCGGAGCGATGACAGCCGCGACGTCGTGCAGCGCCTGGCGGATGCTGAAGGGTACGCTTTCGAGCGTCAGCTTGCCGGCTTCGATTTTGGAGATATCCAGGATGTCGTTGATTACAGTGAGGAGCGAACCGGCGCTGGTTTTGATATCGGCCGCGATCCCCTCCTGCTCTTTATCGAGACTCGTGCCCAGCAGGAGATCGGCCATGCCCATGATTCCGTTCATGGGTGTGCGGATTTCATGGCTCATGTTGGCCAGAAAGCGGCTCTTCAATTCGGTGGCTTCGCGCGCCACCGCCAGCGCCAGCTCCAGCTCCCGGTTGGCGGCTGTGATGCGCTCCTGGGCGGCGTAGTGCTCGGTAGCGTCGCGAGAGTTGACTACCACCCCCTGAATGCCCGGCTCGTGGCTGAGGTTCTGGCCTATAGCTTCCAGAATCCGGTACGAGCCGTTCTTATGCCGGAAACGAAAAGTGGCCTCAGCCTCACGGACTGCGCCCGAGGCCAGATGGGCCAGCGCTTCCCGGACCGCTGCCAGGTCAGCTTCGTGAACGAACTCCGCGACATTGCGGCCGACCAATTCCGGGGGTTCGTAGCCCAGCACTTTCTTGACAGACGGACTCTCATAGAGAATCGCGCCCCCGGTGCTCACCAGGGAAATAATGTCGAGGCCGTTTTCGATCATCGAGCGGAAACGGCGCTCGCTCTGCTTCAGCGCCTCTTCGGCCGATTTGTTGAGGCTGATATCCTCGCAGAGAGTGAGAAAACGGATCCGGCCGGAATCCCGGAGCACCGTGACATTGAGGCGCACCCACACGATGCCCCCGGCTTTTTTCAAATACCGCTTTTCGAAAACCGCGGTGCGGATGCGGCCGCTGATGAGGTCGTCTTTGACCCGCAGATTCTGGTGACAATCGTCGGGATGGGTCATCGAAGCAAATGTCATCCCGAGCAGCTCCTGCCGAGGGTAGCCGGTCATCCTGCAGAACGCAGTGTTAACCGCCAAAAAGCGCGCGTCCTCGCCGGTAATGATCATACCAATGGAGGCGTCGCGGAATACAAATGAGACCAGTTCCTCAACGGGCGGGTCCTCCAGAACGCCGGGCACCAGCGAATCCGGGACGATGTTGCGACAAGCGGTCGATAGCCCCACTCACCTCTCTTATCGGACCATTCCGCGCTGAACTACATACCCTTGCGGCGCAATCTCAGTTCCGCGCCGGACCCACGCTGCCTCGCCCCCCGCTCTTCCCCCCTGCCCACCCTCAATCCAGTTAATCTGAACGTCAACACATGGCGTCCCAAAAGCCAGGCCGGATTCTCGCTCTGTTTCAGGGCGTGCTGCCGCTGCCGGGCGAGCAGGTCCTGCCCGACATTCTCGCCGGCGCCACCCTGGCCGCGCTGGCGCTGCCCGAAGTGCTCGGGTATACCAAGATCGCCGGCACGCCGGTCATCACCGGAATCTATACCATGCTGCTGCCGATGCTGCTCTACGGCGTGTTCGGTGCCTCCCGCCATCTCGTGGTGGGAGCGGATTCGGCGACGGCGGCGATCGTCGCGGCTTGTCTCTCCGGCCTGTCGCTGGTTCGCGGTTCGGCGGAGTGGCTCGCGATGGCCCAGGTGCTGGCTCTTCTCGCCGCGGTTCTGCTGCTGCTGGCCCGCGTACTGCGCTTAGGTTTTCTCGCCGACTTCCTCTCGCGTACGGTGCTCACGGGCTTCTTGACAGGGGTCGGCATCCAGGTAGCGGTCGGCCAACTCTCGGATATGGTGGGCCTGCCTTCCACCCATGGCGGCACCGCCGCGAAACTCCTGAACCTGATCGCTCATGCGCGCGAAGCCAACCTGCCCTCGCTGGGCCTTGCCGCCGCAACGCTCGCCGTCATCCTGGGGGCGCACGCGCTCTCGAAAAAGGTGCCGGGAGCGCTCATCGCCGTCGTGGGCGCGATCTTCACTGCATCCTTTTTCCATCTCGACCGGTTGGGCGTGAAGCTCCTCGGCTCGGTGCCCAGCGGGCTCCCCGCTTTCGGCCTCCCGCACGTCTTCTGGAGCCGGACCTTGATTCAACAGCTCCTGCCCACAGCCGCCGCAATGTTCGTCGTCATCCTCGCCCAAAGCGCCGCCACATCACGCGCGTTCGCCGCAATCGAAAACGAGCGCTTCGACGAAAACACCGACATCACCGGCCTGGCGCTCGCCAATCTCGGCGCGGCCCTCTCCGGCACCTTCGTCGTCAACGGCAGCCCGACCAAAACCCAGATGGTCCACAGCGCGGGCGGGCGCAGCCAGCTCGCGCAATTCGCGGCGAGCTTCATCGCGCTGCTCGTCCTGCTGTTCCTCACGCGCCCGCTCGAGCTGCTGCCCGAAGCCGCGCTGGCCGCCATCATCTTTCGCATCGGCTTCGATCTCGTCGACATCCGGGGCATTCGGGGCATCTTCTCCACCCGCCCCTCGGAATTCTGGATCGCGCTGGTTACGGCGCTGACGGTTGTTTTCGTCGGCGTCTCGCAAAGCATCATGCTCGCGGTCGTGCTGTCGCTCCTCGACCACACCCGCCAGGGCTATCGGCCGCATAATTCCCTGGTCGTGCGCGACGAAGCGCACGGCCTGCGTGCCCAGCCCATCGGCGCCCGGCCCCATGGCGACGGAAAGCCCGGTTTGCCTCCCTCCGGGCTGCAGGTCGAACCCGGCCTGATGATCTACCGCTTCACCCACAGCATCTACTATGCAAACACCGAGCTGCTGCTCGGCCAGGTGACCGACCTCGTGGCCGCAGCGTCCCCGCCCCTGCAATGGTTTTGCATCGACGCCGCGGCCATCGACGACGTGGATTTCACCGGCGCCGCGGCCCTGCGTGCCGTCCACGACACCCTCCAGCGGGCCGGCGTCAAGCTCATCTTCGCCCACGTTTCGGACGACGTCCGGTCCACCCTCGAAAAGTATCGGATCACCGGGCTACTCGACAAGGACGCGCTCTTCGATTCCCTGCGCGCCGTGATCCATGCCTACACGCGCACCCGCGGCAGCAGCGGCGCGAAATAGCTTCCATCACTTCAGCGCCGCGTTCAAAGTCGCCGCCAGCCGTGCTCCGGCTTTTTCGATCTGCTGCTGGATCACCGGGTCGGCGACTTTTTCGTACTCGGGTGTGATCTTGATCGGCCCCCCGCCGGACGGCTTCGGCAGTTTCCCGTAAACCACTTTCACCGATACCTTGTGCGCTTCCTCCGCCCAGTCGCGGACCGTGCCCTTGCCCCACTTCTTCGCCCGCTTGTCGGTCAGGTCCTTGGAGAAAGCCGCGAACTCGACATCTTCCGCACCCATGCGGGTCAATAGCCCGCTGTCCCACACGCCGTGTAGGTTCATGTTGCGTCCGTGAAAATCCAGGCGCACTTCGTTGCCCCCGCGGTCCTTGTTATCGGAGCAATGCAGAGGCTGGTGCATGTCGCCGATGAAGTGCACCACGAACATCAGCGCTTCCCGCCGCTGGACGGGCGCCGCGGCGGGGTCGGCCAACACCTGGCGAAACGCCTCGATCTTCACGATCACGCAATCGCCCTTGGGACAATCGCGCGTCATGTCGAGGTGCGGCTGGCTGATCGGAATGTCGATGTAATGCCACGGTCCGGTGTCCCGGCGCTGGTTGCGAACCTGATCCGCCCAACTCGAAATCGAAACCAGGGTCGCGTCCGGCCCCAGGAGTTCCCTGGCCTTCGCTGCCGCCGTCGGAGTCATGTGCGCCAGCGCCAGCCGGGCCACCAGGTCGTGGCCTTCGGGACCCCAGGCGAAGACACGCCAGGATCCTCCTAGACATAGAAGTACCGCCCACCATCGCATGATTGAGTATTCTAGCCCGCCTCACGTGGGGCAGGTTCCCGACCTGCCCCACGCGCCGCAGGCGCGCGCTGCATCACAGCGATACGAGCTTTCCTCCGCCGCCGTCATCGGGGTACTCGGTCTGATAGCCGTACTTGCCGCGCAAAACCTCTTCCCCCCAGAATCCATTCATCTCGCTTCGATAGTTGAAAATCAGCTTCGGCCGTTGGCCGCCGTGAACAATGATGCGCGCTACCGCTTCGCGATCCGGGTGATAAAACTTCGATCCATCGGTCGAAATCAGGTACTGATGGCAGTCGATCAGGCCAAGCAATTCCTTGGTTATCGCGTTCGTGCTTCCGTGATGCGATAGCTTCATCGCATCCACGCGCAGGCGGGTCGCCCCGTTCCGCTCTGCCAGAAGGCGCCGGATCGACGCCGCCACTACCTCGGCATGGGCATCGCCCGTGAGCAGGGCGGCTCGTCCATCGAACTCCGCCAGCACCGCGATACTGCTGCCGTTGGCCACGCTCGGATCGGGTTTCTCTCTGGATTTCGCCAGTGCCTCGACATTGACCTCTGCCGGATCCCGAACCGGCAAAGGCTTCGGCTTCGCGGCCAGCAGTTCGTGGCTCTTCCCCTGCTTGAAACGCCGCAGCTCCTTCCGCCACACGGTGGCGAGGTCCCTCAATTGAGCATTACCCGGGGAAAGAATCGTCATCCGCATTCCGCCCGGCAGGCCATAGGAAGGCAGCGGCCCGACATCCGGCCGCACGATCGCAGCCGGCCCCTTCTGCGTTTCGCCGGCGCTCCGGTTCCACGCCGCGCGCAGGGCCGTGTCTGCATTCAGGATGTCCGCGAACTTCTCGCCCTGCATCACCCCGAGCACCGCCGGCGGCAACTGCGGTTCCGCGTTGAACCATACCTGCCCGAAGCCCACCGAACCGCGGTTCGCAAAGAACGGCAGTACGCCGCTGATGTGATCGGCATCGATGTGGGTCAGGATGAAAAGCTCGAACCCGTCCATCTGGCGCGCGCCCTGTAGCTTCGCGACCCGCGCGGTGAGCAGTTTCGCGGCCGATTCCGCTCCGCAGTCGATGAGTACGCGATTCGGCCGCTTCGCGTCGCCATACTCGATCCACAGGCAGTCGCCGTTCTTGGCTGCGACCATCTCGATGTTGAAAACGCTGTTGCGCGGGCGGGACGGGCGGTCGCCAGGCATGACCGGTTCCGGCGCCTTGGAACGCTGCCCGGCGCTCGGCTGCGGAGCCCGTTCCGCGGGCGCCGGCGCCTTCTCCGGCGCCGCGCGGCGGCGTTTGCCGCGAGCCTCGTCCGCGCCGAAGATCTCCAGAGCGCGTCTGGCCGTATCCAGCAACCCGTTCTCACGCCGCCACACGTCCTTCTGGGGCACGCGGAAGGCCGCCATCATCCCGGCGAAATCGTCTTCAGACCACCAGTCGGCATATCGCGCAAACTGTCGCCTGGTGGAGAAGACCGGTTCCGATACCAGCCCGTTCTGCTTGACGAGCTCGGCAGCGTGCGCCAGCACTTCGCTGCTGAGAACCGCCCTTTCATCGTCCTTCAACGACTCGTCGGCAAGGCGAACCAGCTTCAGCTCCGCCAGTGTTCCGTGGCCCCAAGCCGCGTCGCCGGCCGGTGGTCTTTCGAGCTCCGCGTGCGACGAAAACAACGCCACCGTCCAGTACTCGGGATTGAAGCGCTCGCCCAGCACCGCTTCCAGCGAAAGCACCTGTCCCAATAGCCAGTGCAGCCACGCCTTCCGGTGGACCGGCTCGTTCACGTTGGCCAGAAAAGCACTGGCGGCGGCGCGATAATCCTGCCGTGCCCGCTGCAAATTCAAATAACACGATCGGGCGTGCTCCCGGCGCTCTTCCTCGTCTCCCGACTTCCTGGCGAGCGTATACTCTACCTGCGCCTGCCGCTTCCAGCTTGCGGCGCGCAACCCGACACACTCCGCCGCATAAGGCCCTTCGTCGGGAAGCTCTCCATGGGCCTTTTCTACCGCTGCAAGAAAACTTTCATGCCGGGCCGCGGTCCACGAGGGATCGCTGCTCGCATTCTCCATGGTGGTCAACGCGTGTTCCAGGACAGCCCGCGTCTGGCGATACCGCACTTCGTGTAGTTGCTCGTTCAGGTTCGCGGGCAGCGCTTCATAGATCACCAGGCTGGCCCAATCGTGGAAGCGCGACGCGTGGCACGCGTGCAGCATCAGACGCGCGCGATACAGTGTGAGCAGCGGATGAACGCCCCACAACTGCTCGGAGTAAAACATTCTGACGAACGCCCCCGATCCCTCCGCGCTCAGCGGGAACTGCGAGGCCACCACTAAGGGGATGCCTGATTCGTGCAAATCGTGCGCCACGCTTACGTCGGGCGCGTTGACCGGCGACCCTTCCCCACCGCTGTCGCAGGTTGCGAGCGTGATCACGGTCGGCCGGTGAATCCGCTTGGTGTTCACGTCGAACAGCGCCGCCGCCAGTTCGCGTCCGGTCACCACGCTGTCCTTCAGGCTGACTCCGAACGCCGTATCGCCGTACGGAGCGCCGTGCGCGAGGATGTGCACATGGGTGAACTCCGCGCCGCGGGCGGCCTCCATCAACTTCAACAGGGTTGCATCCCGCACCACGGTGAGCCATTGATCGGCGGGTTCGCCTTTTCCGGTCCACGGCTCCAGGGCTTCGATCAGCGCCTGGTGATGCTCCTCGTACGGTACATCCTCTCCATACGCGAACAGAATGCGCGGGCGTGAAGGCCACCGCACTCCCTCCGATCGGACCGCGCGATTGTGCCGCGTCACGCACACCGGCGCATTCGCCTCCAGGAGCAGCCAGTTGCCAGGAGGAGCGCCGCCGCCCAACGGCACCTTGGATAACTCGATCGGCAGCACGGCGAGTTCCGATGCCGACAGAACCAGCCGCAGATTCAAGATCTCCAGGGGCACACCGCGCGATCCCAGCACGCCAGGCAGCCCGGGCACGGAAGCCAGGATCCCGGCCATCTCTCTCCCGGTTTGATCGAGAATGCCTCGCAGCCGGTCCGACTCGGCATCGGAAGAGACGGTATATCGAAGTTCTTCGCGCCGGCGCTCGAATTCGGCGTGCTCATAAGGCAGGTTGACGATACCCGCGGGCGAATCGCCGCACACGGCCAGGTACTGCGTCAATGGCGAAAGCAGTTGATTGTGCCGCGGACCTGCACGAAGAAACTCGACGGGAACCGTTCGGATATTCATAGCTCCTCACGTTTGTTGAATCATACACCGGCCGCGCATCAGCTACCACTCGCTTACACTCGTGGCTTTATCGAGACGCGACCATGAGGAAGCGCCCCAGCCACTCGCTAGCAGTCGTGGCTCGATCGGAGCCGCGACCGTCAGGGAGCGCCCCCGGCGCCAATAACACGGAATCAGGCGGTCATAGACTTGGCCGCCGGGTGCAACAAATACCATCTTCTGCCATTCCAGTCACGATCCCGCGACGGCAACCATGGCGGAGCGCTTTGCGTGAGGACTGCAGATCGGCTGATGGCGTATTCGCGGAGATCGGGGCGCGGAAAATGCCGGCTGTTCCGGCGCCTCGAGTTTTCTGTCCCTCATCACAGATCGATGACCACGTCGCCATCCGGCCGTGAGCAGCATATGAGAACGTTGCCCTCGGCGGGAAGATCGAGCGGCTCCGGTACGTAGACAACGGCTCCCGAAACCAGACCGCTCTCGCAGTTATGACACACACCGGTCCGGCACGACCAGCGAACGGGGACATCGCACGCTTCAGCCAATTCCAAAATGCTCTGGTAAGCCGACGGCTTCCAGTGTGCCACAATGCCGCTGCGCGCGAACGAGACCAGCACACCCGTGCCGGCATCGTCCTCGGGCAAGTGCGGAATTCGCGTTGCTCCGCCAACGACGCCAGGGGTCATCGGCTCGCTTCCATGAAAGATCTCGCTGTGAATCCGCTGCGGCGCTATGCCGAAGACCGTGAGGCTTGCCGTCATGTCAGCCATGAAGCCACCCGGCCCACAGAGGTAGATGTCCGCGTCTCGTGGAACGCCGGCCTCTTCAAACACCGATTGCGAAAAGTGACCGGCGGTGTCGAAGTCCTCCCTTGGCTTGTCGAGCGAACCGGGCCTGCTGTAGCAAACATGGCTGCGGCCACGCGGAAGCGACGACATCAAATGGCGGACTTCACCGGCAAAAGGGTGGTGCTCCCGATCGCGGGAGGCGTGCAGCCAGAACACCTGGCGTGCCGACCCGGCCGCCGCCAGCGAGTGCAGCATCGCGAGCACGGGCGTTGCACCAATTCCGGCGCTCAGCAGGACCAGCGGCTGCTCCTCAGATTGCAGAACGAAGCTCCCGCGCGGCGAACTGACATCGAGAGTATCGCCGGCCCGCACGTGATCCCGCAGCCAGGTTCCAGCCGTCCCATTCGGTTCGATCTTCACGCTGATTCGATAGCGGGCGGCCGAGACCGGACCCGAGAGCGAGTAGCTTCGAAAGAGCGGCGGCCCTTCAGTGGCCAGCTGCAGGCGTAGGACCACGTACTGGCCTGGCAGGGCGGTTGGCAGCGACCGACCGTCCGTGCTTTGCATCGTGAAGGAGAGGACGTCCGCGGACTCCCGATCAATCGCTGTCACCGCGAGCCGGCGAAATCCCGGCACCGCCGGATGCGCCGCTGCCTGCGACGCGAGCCCTGCGTTTCCGCTTCCCCGGCTCTGCAGTAACGCCTCGAACGAAGCCCGCCATCCCGGTGACAGCGCTGCGATGCGTAGTGCGCGCTCCAGGAGATCGTGAGGATGATTGGGCGAATAGAGGAGCGCATTGATCTCCGCAACAGTCATCCGCTCGGGCGCCTCTCCGATCTTCACGATTTCGTCGGCGGCGCCCACCTCGCCTTCCTGTAAAACCCGGAGGTAGAATCCAGGGCGCCCCTTCCATGTCAACAATGCCGGCATTCGGGGTTCGTTGGTCCGAATGCCTACGCGATAACAGGTCACGCGCGGTTGAGTGACTTCGAAGAGCGCGCTGCCGATGCGATAGCGATCGCCGATGCAGACGGTATCGTCCTGCAATCCTTCGATGGTGAAGTTCTCGCCGAACTGTCCGAGGACGAAGTCGGTTCGCTTCAGTTGCTCCTGCCAGTAGCGATACGATTCGATCTGGTACACAAAGACCGCCCGGCGCTCGCCGCCGTGTCCGGCCAGATCGCCTTGGCCGTCTCCATCCAGATTCAACCGGCCCACTCGGCATCGGCCATGCACCGGGTTCTTCCAGATCGCAGTGTGTACCGTGCGCCCCCTCCACTCGATGTCGCGGGGCAGTCCGACGTTTACCGACAGGAGTCTGGCCATGGCGTGACGGTCCAACCGCGCATCCCCGGCTCCATTGTAAATGGTCGGCGAAATATTTGAATGCAACAATAGGGCCGCGCTGGGGTCGGGGCTGGGACTCAGAGTGCTGGGCCGAACGTGATTGACTGGCCGGCCTTCGCGGAAAACTCCTTCTCTTTTCCGGCATAGCGGATCTTCAGCGGCTTGGAGGCGTGAGGCAGGATCACAGCTTTGACGAGCTTGCCGTTTTGCCATTCGATGGAGACCTCGAAATCGCCACGGGCGCGCAAGCCCGCCACCTTGCCGTTCGGGAAGGCCGACGGCAGGGCCGGCAGGAGGTGGATGAATGCCGCGTCGCCCGACTGGACGGGCGTGAGGCTGGTGGGCGTGCCGTAGGGATCGTGGCTTTGGATGAGCATCTCCGCTATGCCGGCAGTCGCGCCGAAGTTGCCGTCGATCTGGAACGGCGGGTGGGCGTCGAACATGTTGACGAACAGGCCAGCTTTCGAGGGACGGCCGTCGTGCGCCGGCGTGATCAGGTTCTGGAGGATTTTGTAGGCGTGGTCGCCATCGAGGAAGCGGGCCCACAGGTTGATTTTCCAGCCCATGCTCCAACCGGTAGCCGCATCGCCGCGGAAGATCAGGCTCTGACGGGCGGCTTTGAAGAGATCGGGCGTGCCGTAGGGTGTGATCTCGCTGCCCGGATAGACGGCCCACAGATGGGAGACGTGACGGTGCTGGTTGGCGGGGTCGTCCTTGTCTTCCATCCACTCCTGAAGCTGGTTGTGCTGGCCAATGGCTAGCGGCGCGATCTGACCGCGCATGGTGGTGAGCTGCTGCCGAAGGTCGGGATCGGTGTTAAGGATCTTCGAAGCGGCGATGACCTCGCCGAACAGCGAACGGACGATCTCGCGGTCCATGGTCGGGCCCATCACCAGGCCGCCCTGCTCGGGAGAGTTGCTGGGCCCGGAGTAGAGATATCCGGTTTTGGGATCTTTGACCAGGGCGTCGACGAAAAACAGCGCGGCGCCGCGCATCAGCGGGTAGGCAGTGTCGCGGAGGAAGGTTGTGTCGCCGGTGAAGAGGTAGTGCTCCCAGAGGTGCGTGGAGAGCCATGCGCCGCCGGTTTGCCAGATGCCATGGTTGGAGGCATTGATGGGCGCGGCGCCGCGCCAAAGGTCGAAGTTGTGGTGGACGACCCAGCCGCGCGCGTTGTACTGCTCTTTGGCGACGATTGCGCCGGTTTGCGACAGACCCTTGAGGGCATCGAAGAGGGGCAACTGGCACTCGGAGAGATTGGCGACGCCGGAGGGCCAGTAGTTCATTTCCGTGTTGATGTTGTCCGTGTACTTGGAGTCCCAGGCTGGTTTGTTGGAGTCGTTCCAGAGGCCCTGGAGGGTCGCGGGCTGACCGCCGGGGCGGCTGGCGGCAATCATCAGGTAGCGGCCGTATTGGAAAAGCAGGGCGACGAGGGCGGGATCATTCCCACTGGCAAATTTCGCGATCCGCTCGTCGGTAGGCAGGCCGGCCGCGGTTGTGCCGAGGTCGAGCGTGACGCGGCGGAAGAGGGCCTGGTGATCGCGGATGTGCTCGGCGCGCAGGTTTTCGTAGGACTTGCCCTTGAGCGCCGCAAGAGTGGCGTCGTTGCGGGCGACCGGGTCGGCCGAGACGTCCCTGTAGGTCTTGAAATTGGTGGCGGCGACGAGGAGGTAGGTGGCGGACGCAGCGGCCACACTCAGGGGCACGGCCCGCGCTTCGTAACGGATGGCGGAATCTGCAACCTTGCCGCCTTCGTGCGCGAATTTCAGAGTCGCGGTGAAAGCCGCCGGTTTGCTCGCCTCCAGATGCACCACGATCACGTTCGCCGGGTAGCTGGCAAAGACCTCGCGGCGATACGTCACGCCGCCGACGGTGAACTCGGTGGACGCGATGCCGGTATCGAGATCGAGCGAGCGCCTGTAGTTCGTTGGTTCGCCGGTAACGGCGGTGTCGATCAGCAGGTCGCCGAGCGCCTGGTAGGCCTTCTGCCGGATCGGCTCGCTCATGAATTCCTTCATGGCGAGATCTTCCGCCTCCTTCTGTTTGCCGACCCAGAGAAGCTCACGGATTTGGGCCAGTGAATGGTAGGCGCCCTTGTGCGCGTAGTCGTGCGGCTCGCCGGTCCAGACGGTGCTTTCGTTGAACTGGATGCGCTCGTGCGCCGTGCCGCCGAAGACCATTGCGCCCATGCGACCGTTGCCGACCGGGAGGGCGTCAGTCCAGATTTCGGCGGGCTTGGTGTACCAGAGCTGCTGCGCCGAGGCGGACGCGATGAGAGCGAGCGCTAGGAGCGGGATGAAGCGCATAGGCGACAGGCAGGTCGGAAACCTGCCCCACGTCATCCCTTCACAGCCACCGGCGCCAGGTCGCGGCTGGCGATTACGCGGTCGATCATGCCGTATTGAACGGCCTGGTCGGGCTCCATGATGTAGTCGCGGTCCACGTCCTTGGCCACGCGGTCGATGGACTGCCCGGTGGCTTCCGCCAGCATGGTGTTCAGAATCTCGCGCATGCGCAGGATTTCACGGGCGTAGATGTCGATGTCGGCGGCTTGGCCGGCGAGGCCCTGCATCGACGGCTGGTGAATCATGATCCGCGAATTCGGCAGACTGAAACGCTTGCCCTTGGTGCCCTTGGCCAGCAGTACCGCGGCCATCGAAGCCGCCTGACCGACACAGATGGTCACGATATCGGGACGGATGAACGCCATGGTGTCCAGGATGGCGAGGCCCGCGGTGATGGAGCCGCCGGGGGAATTGATGTAGATCGAAATATCCTTTTCAGGATCCTCGGCTTCCAGGAACAGCAGTTGGGCAATGATCAGGTTCGCGACCTGATCGTCGATGGGAGTGCCTAGAAAGATGATGTTCTCTTTGAGAAGACGTGAGTAGATGTCGTACGCGCGTTCCCCACGAGAGGTCTGTTCGACCACCATGGGGACAAGGACAGACTGTCCCATGTTGCCTCCGGATTTTGAGAGTCGAAGTGCTTTAAGCCCGTTTGGCGGCGACCGGCTTTCTGCCCTTGCCCTTCTTCATGCCGGCCAGAGACTTCTTCTTCATCTCCAGCGCCTTGGCAAGGTCGGCGATCGTGTTCCGCCCTAAATAATCCATGATACGCGATCGGAGGTTGATCCAGCTATCGTGCATGGAACAGGGCATCTCGTCGGAGCACTCGCTCAGACCGCTGGCGCACTGTTGATAGGGCGCCAAGCCATCGAGAGCCTCGACGATATCCAGCAGGCGAATCTCACCGGGGTCAACGCGTAGGGCGAAGCCTCCAGTAGGGCCCTTGCTCGATCGCAGCAGCCCTTTACGGGCAAGCTGCTGAAGGATTTTCGCCAGAAAGTGGGCGGGAATTTCTTCCTGCTCCGCGATGTTCTTCACCATTGCGTATTTACCTTCCGGCACCTGGGCGAGGTGTACGAAAGCACGAATGGCGTATTCGGCCGAACGAGAATAAATCATCAATCTCCCCCGGTAAATCGGAGTAAGGTTACTCCGTTATCTTAAAATGTTCCCGACCCAGGCGCAAGTGGGTTAGTACGTACAGACCGGGGAAGCCCCTCTGAAACGGCGATTTTGCAGAAACCGGTGGCCAGAAGGGGCTACGGCCGGACTTCGAAGTCCATGGCCTGGGTGGCGTACGGTAACGGTCCTTTACGAGCTTATCGGTGACAATGACCTGCAGAACATAATCTCCTGGGGTGATTTTGTCGCCCAGGTGCATTCTGCCACCCCCAATCAGGCGTTTCGGATCCTCCGGCGCGCTTCGGCGTACCCTGGTACACTTCCTGCCCGTCGCGGAACAGGCGCGTCTGCACTTCCAGTTCCGGCCTTTTCTCGCTATCGGCCTGAGCATTCAGGATCTGATAGGCGTACATGATCGGACTTCCCGCTGCGATAGCGCACGTGCAGCCCGGGCTGCTTGACCCGCACGGAAAGACTGTGAAACTTGGGCTGGCCGGTTTTCGCGTCGAAGGTGCCGGCGTCCGGATGGTAGCCGATCAGGTAGTAGCCTTCGCCATCGTCCATCACCTTTTCATCATGCCGTCGATATCGTTGCTGTCGTGCAGGAACAGGCCGCCGGTCTCTTTTGCCAGCAGGATCAGCCCATCCTGCGACTCCCACAATTGCTGCGAGCGAGCTATGGAGACATGGGCGATCTGCTGCGGTCTCATGCCGCGCGTACTGTCGGCGGCGGTCAAGCCGGTGTAGACGAGGCCGCGCGGGTCGATGGTGTAGATCACCACCGAGGAGCGGTTGGCGGCGTCGGTGAGCCGCTTGATGCTGTCCATGACGCGGGGGCTGAGGCCGTCCCGGTAGAACATTTTCATGTTCTCGCTGAAGACGACCACGCTCTTGCGGCCCGGGAGTTCGTGCAGGCCTTCCACCACGTACCGGATGGCGCCCATCGTGCCGGCGGCGAAGATCTGCTCGCGCTCACTTTCGAAATTCGTGGCGTCCATGCCGTTCTCGTCCGAGCCGAGTGGCGCGAAGGTGCTGATGCTGACGCGCCCCAGGGAGTTGTACTTGGCCTTGTCGATGGCCGCATAGAGGGTGCGCTTGTCGCTGGTGAACTGCTGCAACGCGCCCATGCCGGCTCCGGTGCGGATGACGGCCACCAGGTCCCCGGGCTGCATTTCCTGGTCGACGAATTTCTTGAGAGAGCCGCGGATGCGGGCGATGCTTTCGAATGAGAGGCCGAGATCATCCACCACCAGAGCGATCGTGCGCCGCACCTGCTTGGGCAACATGCCCGAGCGCGGAGGCGGAGGCGGGGGGATGCGAAACCTCTGGGCTGGGACAGATGCTTCGGCACCGCGGAAGTGGGCATCGGCCCTTCCACGGCGTTCACATATGAAAAATTTGTAATGACTTGCGGCTTGCCGTCCTGAAGAATGACGAAGTCTTCCTTTTTCAGGTTGGCGACCGGTTTATCTTTTGAGTCCGTGACCACTGCGTCCACCTGCACCAAGTTGACGGTGATTCGGATTACCATGTCCGGGTTCTGTTCTTGGAGAGCCTGCTGCGCCGGCACACTGCCGCCGCCGGTCAGTATCAGGTGAGCAGGATCGCGACGAGTCGATACATGCCGTTAAGGGGCTTTTGGCCGCCTAATTCACTATAACGGTGGGGTCCGGAAAGTTGCAGCAGCGCGGGACTGCGAGGGGCCATCAGGCAACCGGGCGGCGTAAATGTTTGTATCGGCGATTGCAGCGGGCATTCAAGATCAGAGCGCGCGAGAGACGATCTCGGCCAGCTCATCGCGGGTGAGCGCGATCGGATTGCCTTTCATGCTGCTGGCCTGGGCGGCTTTCTCCACCAGCACAGGCATGTCGGCATCGGTGACGCCATAGGTGCATAGTGGCGGGATTTCGAGCCGGCGCACCAATTCGCCGATCCATACAACGGCATCAATGGCGGTCGCGCGCGGATTGGCGGTGAGCAGGCGCGCAATTTCATCAAAGCGCACCAGCTTTTCGGGTGCGCGGGAGCGCACCGCGCGGACGTTGACATCGATGGCGTGCGGAAGAACGGCGGCGCAGACCGCGCCGTGAGGAGCCAGGAACATGCCGCCAATGGGGGCGGCGAACCCGTGCACAGCGCCCAGGCCGGCGTTGGCCAGCGCCATCCCGCCAAGCAGGCTTGCCCACGACATCTGCGCGCGGGCTTCGCAGTCCGCTGGATCGGCCCACACGCGCGGAAGGGCCCGCGCGGCGCAACGGATGCCCGCGACGCAGAGCGCGTCGGTCATGGAATTGGCGCGGATGCTTACGTAAGGTTCGATCAACTGAGTGAGTGCGTCCAGGCCGGTGGCTGCCGTGACCGCGGGCGGAAGCGAGTAGGTAAGCTCGGGGTCCACGACGGCCAACCGCGGCAGCATGCCGGCGCTCCGCAGGCTGGCTTTGACGCGGAATTGCGGGCTGGCCAGCACGGCATTGCGCGTGACTTCACTGCCGGTGCCGGCCGTGGTAGGGATCGCAATACACGGGACAGCGGGCACGCGCAAGGGCTGGCCGCGGCCGATTACCTCCAGGTAGTCGAGCGGGTCGCCCGGGTTGGCGATCATCGCGGCGATGGCTTTGCCGGCGTCGAGAGCGCTGCCCCCGCCCATGGCGATCACCAGGTCGCAGTCGCGGGGAGCTTCGCGGATCTGGTCGATCGTCGGTTCGCCCGAAATGGGGAAAGGCCGGCAGGCGACCCCAGCCGCCTCGAGCGATTCGCGCAGACCGGCGGCGCGCTGCGGGTTGGCGCCGGTCACCAAGAGCGCCCGACGACCGAAGCACCCTGCCGCGGAAGGCACATCGCGGATCGTGCCTTCGCCGAAGAGGACGCGGTGTGCGGTGGCAAATTCGAAGCGCATGGCGGCAGCGCACGGGTGCGGAGAGGGCTACAAGGACCGAACGGCGTTGAGCGGAACCAGTTCGAGATCCTTCCAGCAATTGTCCGCGTTCTGCACGAAACTAACGTGGTCCGCGTGGAAACCGCGAGGTCCTGCGAATTCCCGCCAGCGTTTTTCCGCCAGCAGGTTTACGGCGTCGACGTCGTCGGGGTCCAGCTCCTGCGCGACCGTGATGTGAGGGTGATACTGGAACGGCTCGGCCGATTCCAGCGCGCGGCTGTTGGCCATGGCGTGCATGCGGCGAAGCTCGTCGGCCCCGCAAACCAGCTCGATGTAGATTACGTTGGTTACGGGGAACATGCGGATGCCGCCGAGCTCGATGTCGAAAGGGGCCCACTCGGAGGCGCAGTGGCGGACCTGCTCGCCTGCCACGGGCCAATCGACTGCAAGCTGCCGGGGCGGCAGCACGCTGACGTGGGCGTGCGGATTGCATCCGGGAACCAGCTCGCGGCGGAGGTCGTCGAGGAATCGGCCCAACGGGTCCGGTATGTAGATCACCAGAGCGTACACGTTGCCACGCCTTTCCGCGAGGACCCGGGCATGATCCCCATTCGAATGAAAACTCATGCTCCTCACTATGTTAACTGTTTTACGGCACTTGTCAGGAGCCAGAGGTACCAGGGACGGACTCACCTGTTACGCTGAAGGGAATGCCTGACCAAACGCCCGACTCCAATCCACTTTTGGAAGTACGCTTTCGTATCCCGTTCGATAGCATTCGCGCGGAGCACGTCGAGCCTGCGATTACGGAACTGGTCCGCCGGGCGCGCGAACGGCTGGCAGCATTGGGCGAATCCGCAGGTCCGCGAACGTATGACAACACGATGCGGGCCTTGGACTATCTGACAGAGCCGCTGGATTGGGCCATGGGTGTGGTGAGGCATCTGGAGTCCGTGGCCACCTACCCGGAGCTGAGGGCTGCCTTCAACGCCGTGCAGCCGGAAGTCAGCGCATTTTACACGGGGATCCCACTGAACGCGGCCCTCTGGGCCAACATCAAGAGCTTCGCGGCAACTTCCGAAGCCGCCGCGCTGGCCGGGGAACGCCGGCGCTTCCTGGACAAGACAATCGACACGTTCCGGCGTCATGGTGCTGACCTTGAGGAGGCGGGGAAGAAGCGCCTGGAAGGGCTGGACGTGGAGCTGACCCAGCTCACGACGAAGTTCGCCGAGAACGTGCTCGACTCGACCAATGCTTTCGAGCTGGTGATGACGGAGGAGAAATCACTGGCCGGGCTACCGCCCACAGCGGTGGCGAGCGCGCGCCAGAGTGCCGAGCGAAAGGGGCTCCAGGGGTGGCGCTTCACATTGCAGGCGCCGGACTACTTCGCGGTGATGACGTACCTGGACGACTCCGCAATCCGACGGCAGGTGTACGAAGCTTTCTCCGTTCGCTCCACCGAGGAGGGACGCGATAACCGCCCCCTGGTCGCGCGGATCCTGGAACTGCGGCGCGAAAAGGCCGCCCTGCTCGGATTCCGCGATTTCGCCGACCTGGTGTTGGAAGACCGCATGGCGCACACCGGCAGCAGGGCGCTCGCGTTCCTGGAAGACCTGAAGACGAAAACCGAAGAGCGGTTTGCCGAGGAGAATCGGGAACTGCTGAAGTTCCGCCACTCGATCGAAGGCGCGGAGGCGCCGGAACTGGCGCCATGGGATGTGGCTTACTACGCCGAGAAGCAGCGCGCCGCCCTGTACGCTTTCGACGAGGAAGCGCTGCGCCCGTATTTTCCGATGGAGCGGGTGGTCGGGGGCCTGTTCGAGCTGGTGCGCCGGCTCTACGGAATCCGCGTGGAAGAGGAAGCGGGCGCGCCGGTCTGGGATACCGCCGTGCGCTACTACAAGGTGCGCGACGAGGGCGGCGAACTCCTGGGCGCTTTTTACGCGGATTGGTATCCCCGCGAAAATAAGCGCGGCGGAGCATGGATGGACAGCTTCATCACCGGAGGTCCGGGGCCGGACGGTTTCCGTCCGCACGCCGGATTGATCTGCGGAAATCTGACACCGCCGGTCGGCGGAAAGCCGGCCCTGCTCACACACCGCGAGGTGGAAACCATCTTCCACGAATTCGGACACCTGATGCATCACCTGCTGAGCCGCGTGGAGACGAGATCGTTGGCCGGCACCAGCGTGGCCTGGGATTTCGTGGAGCTGCCGAGCCAGATCATGGAGAACTGGTGCTGGGAGCGCGGCTCGCTCGATTTGTTCGCGCGCCACTACGAATCCGGCGAGCCGGTGCCGGAAGAACTCTTTCAGAAGATGAAGCGCGCGCGCACGTTTCGCGCGGCCAACGGGCAGATGCGGCAGCTTGGGTTCGGGATCATCGACCTGGCGATGCACACGCGGTACGATCTCGCGCGCGATGGAGATGTCACGGCATATGCGCGCCGACTACTGCAGGGATTCAGCCCTGCGCCGCTCCCGGCAAATCACGCGATGATCGCGTCTTTTACGCACCTCTTCGCGAGTCCTGTGGGGTATGGCGCGGGATATTACAGCTACAAGTGGGCCGAGGTGCTGGATGCCGATGCGTTCACGCGCTTCCGCGACGAAGGGATCTTCAGCCGCAAGGTCGGAGCGGAGTTTCGCGGCGAAATCCTGAGCCGGGGAGACAGCGAGGATCCGGCCGAATTGTACCGCAGGTTTATGGGACGCGACCCGGATCCCAGCGCGCTGCTGGTGAGATCCGGCCTGGCGTAGGAGCGAGCCGGAGGGCCGCAACAGATCTAACTGCAAGTACGCCACTCGTCCTGCAGAGCAGTGCGGCCCTTCACAGGTTTGCGATCGCGGCAAATTCCGAGTGCGACCGCCGTGGGGAGAGTCACCTCACAGCGATGGATTCAACCTTGATTGTGTCGTCAGACCCTTTGGTGCCGCTCACTTTCGCGGTGACGGCGCCGCTTGTGCCACTTGGGTTGCTGGAACGGTCGGCGCGGCTCTTCAACGCTTCGACAGCTTTGGCATTGCCTTCATCGTCGAACCTATAAACCTTTCCGGAGACGTCGATGGCGAACATGGTGGTGGCGCTGGTGGCATCGCAAGTAGTGACTTCCTTTTTCGAGCCGTAGCACGAAGCGTCGATCAGTTTTCCGGTCCAGCTTTCGGCCAGCGCGAGCGCGGCGCAGACCGCTCCCAGTGCGGAAATCGTGATAATTTTTCGCATGGTCCTCTTCGTTTCGGACGATACTGTTGAAGCGGCGCTGGTGGCTGGTGCTGCATCCGGATCTCCAAATCTGCATTTTCAGTCGCTTGGGAAGTGGAGTGGAGGGACGGGGCTCGCTCGCCGGTAATAATTACCGGGTGTTTGAGTCGATTGTCCTGATTATCGGCTCGAGCCGGAGCGCCGGTGCGGTGATACCCTGGAGCGGATGAAACGCAAAGGACGCATTCGGCACTCGCTGGCCTACTGGTGCCTGAATGCCACCGATTGGCAGTGGAGCATCGACCGCATCTGCGAGAACGCGATGCTTCTGGGATGCGTCAGCGTCGAACTGGCGCCGCAGGAGCTTTGGCCGGTAGTGTTCCGGCATGGATTGAAAAACGCGCTCTCTCTAAACGGCATGCCGGACCCGGTCTTCGCACAGGGCCTGAACAATCTGAAATATCACGAAGAGGTCATCGCCAGGACAAAGGCCATGATCGACCAGTCCGCGGACAGCGGCGTGCCGAACGTGATCGCTTTCACCGGCTACAAGTGGCGCGAGGCGGGCGACCCGGAGAGCGGTGAAATCCCCAAGGCCGAGGGCGCAGACAACACCGTCAAAGGCCTCCGCGAGCTGGCGCAGTATGCCGCGCCGCGGAACGTCACAATGGTTCTGGAACAGCTCAACACGCGCGACGATTCGCACCCGATGAAGGGGCACCCGGGATATCAGGGCGACGACATCGATTACTGCGCCGAGATCGTGCGACGGGTAGATTCGCCGCACGCCAAGCTGCTGTTCGACGTCTATCACGTGGCGATCATGAACGGCGACGTGATCCGGCGCCTGCGGCAGTACGCCAAGTGGATCGGTCACATTCATGTGGCCGGAGTGCCGGGACGCGGCGAGTTGGACGGCACCCAGGAGATCCACTATCCCGCGGTGATGCGCACGCTGGTCGAAACCGGTTACACGGGTTACGTGGGACACGAGTTCATTCCCACACGAGATCCGGATGCCGGCCTGGCCGAAGCCATCGAGATGTGCGACGTCTGAGCCGGCCTACTCACGGTTGAGAACCAGCACTCCCCAGGGTTTGTCGCCGGCCTTCACCTTCTTGAGCACGGCGTGGGCAGCCGTGTCGATGATGGAAACGTCATTCGACGGACCGTTCGCCGTAAAGAGCAGCTTCTCATCGGGCGAGAGCGCAATCCCCCAGGGGCGGTCGCCGGCCTCGAATGAGGACTGCACGTTGCCGCTGGCGGTTTCGATGATAACCACCTTCTTGCCGCGGCCCGTGCTGACATAGAGACGCGACCCGTCGCGCGTCATGGCCATACCCATCGGCTTGAGCGGCGGTCCCAGGTTGATGGTCTGTACGACGTCGAGCTTCGCGGTATCGATGACACTGAGCGTGGCGTCGTTTTCGTTGGTGACGAACGCACGCGAGCCGTCGGGCAGGAACGCGATGCCGCGCGGGCGGCGTCCGACCTTGATGGTCTTCACGGCCTGCCGCGTGCCCACGTCGACGACGGTCACAGTGCCTGCATCCTCGGAGGTCGCGTAGACATATTTCGCATCTGGCGCGAGCGTGACTCCTTCCGGCTCCTTGCCCGTTGGAACCGTGGTCAGCACGTTGCCCTGCGTCGGGTCGACGAAGCTGAGACCGGCGGCATCTTCGTTCGAGACATACAACAGACCGTCGCGGCCCACCGCAAACTGCTCGGGATCGGAGCCGCCGGGCACTTTGCGGAACATCTTGTTTGTTGACACATCGAAGACACCGATACCGTCGGCGCTCTTGTCGGGCGGCGGCAGTGTGCTCTCATCCACGCCGGGAGGTGCGAAGGGCGAGCCGCTCAGGGCGATGTAGATGAGTTTGCCGTCGGGGCTGGCGTGGATGCCGCGTGCACGCTTGCCGATCGGAATGGTGTCCAATGCTTCCATACGGCCCGGATCGATAACCGTCAGGTCCCCGGAACCCTCATTGCTGACATAGACGCGGTACGCAGGGCCCTTAGGCGCGCAGGAAGCCAGCAGGATCAGAAAGGGCACGCAGATCTTGAAGGGTGTTTTCATGGAGACCTTACCGATAGGTGAAGTGTACCGCCGCTGTTCCCGAAGCGTCCAGATGAACCTGTTCTTTCTGTCCGCCGAGTTTCTCGTGCCAGCAGGCGATGGTGTAATCGCCCGGCGGGACGTTCTTCCACTCGAACCTGCCGTCCGGGCCGGTTACGGCGAAATACGGGTGGTCAACCACGCCGATCCAGGCCCGCATCCAGGAATGCACATTGCACTTCACGGGAATCATCACCTCGGCCCGCGCGAACCGATGCTGAACGTCGGGCGTGCCGGGCGACTGCTGCTCGTTCCACTCGCGGTTATTGGCGGGCATCGGGTGGATGTTATGCGAGACGGGATCGCTGTTCTTGAGATCAAGAACCTGGCCGGGCCGGATGCCGAGCACACGTGGCGCGAACATGCACCCACGCTGGTCGATTGTCACGGGATCTTTCGCCGGTTCAAATTTCTTGTCTCCCAATCCGGCCTGAATGTAGACGAACGCATTGGCCAGGCCTCCGGACTTCCCGGTGATCACCGGCTCGTCGTAGACCGGCTTGCCGGCATGCAACCGCTGGCAGCCTTGCTCTGATTCCATCGAGATGGCCTGTGGCGTGGGGCGCGTGCCGCGAAAGAAGACCGTGCCCGAAAGGGTGCCCGCGGTGGCAGGGTCAGGGTGAAAGTACTCAACCGGCTTGGGAGCTTCCGCGGCTGGCTTGGGCTGCTGATCGCGCGCCTGCTGCCTGCCGCAGCTAATCGCCATCAAGACGCTCAAAAAGACCAATGCCCGCTTCATTGCAGGCGAGTGAGCGGTGCCTGTGGATTGCCGGGGCCGAAGTGTTTGAGCATGACCAGGTTTTCGGTCGCGCTCTTGTTCGTGACGAGGACGCCGTTGGCAGCAGCTTCAGCCGCGACAAACAACTCATCGCTGGTCATCTGGCCGTATCGAATCAGGGCCGGCGTCTCGACTTCGTGCTTGCCGATTGTTCCGTAGCCTTGCACCAGGATCAGCCCGTAGGCCGCGGCATCCTTCACCGTGACCGAGCGTCCCGGGAACACGGTAAGCTCCTTCGCGGCGTAATGCGGCGTAGAGTAAACCACCCACTTCTCGCAGTATCCGGCGTCGGCCATGGTGTCCAACGGGGCTACGGGAGCCGGGTCGAAATAGCGGTGCCTGGCGAACTCGGGGTCGAGATTCGCATCCCAATCGAGCATGTCGAGCAGGTAATCCAGATCGTGGTGATGCTCGGGGGGGACGTCCTTCACCAGCAGGTCCCAGGGCACTGCGCGGCCTTCGACCATCGACTGATACATGGCGAACACATCGGAGTTTACCTGCGGCTCATACGTGACCAGGGACCCTGGAGCGTGGAGGATGCCCGGGTCGACCTGCCAGCCGCTTCCCGGCTTCAACTTATAAGCCCGTGAGTGATACAGGAGCCCGTTGTCGCCTTCGTTCCAACGTTGGAGGCAGCAGCGCACATCGTCGCGAGTGGTTCCGGGCTCAAGGCCCATGAACGTGTAGGGGAAATTATTCTCCTTGAAGTTATATTGCGGCGGAAAGTAGTAGGCTTCGGGCTTGCCCTTTTGCCCCACGCGTGCTGCGAATTCATTGGTCTGGTGCAGGTGATGCGGAATTGGACCGAGGTTGTCGAAGAACTTGCAAAGCAGGTTCCAACCTCCGTGTTGGCGCATGACCTCGGCGCCCAGGAACCGGTCTCCGTCGCGCTCGATGGCTTCCTTAAGGAGGAGTTTCCTGCCCTGAAACTCGATATAACTGAGGCCCTCGTCGTCCGCGGTGAGCGGGCCGTTGGCGGCTTTCGTGGTAGACGCGAACCACCGCTCGTCGATTCCGCCGCGGTGGGAACCGAGAATATAGAGGTCGAGCGGGTCGAGTTTCAAACGGCCGCCCGGCATCAGAAAGGCGCGCGGCACCCAGCATGGGGCGAGTCGGACCACGCCCTCGCCCGAGGCGAGCGCTTCCCGCACGAAGGCGGAAGCGGACATCAGACTGTTGGTTGATTTGGAAGTTGCGGCCGCGTTCTCAACTTGCGGGCTCATGTGTGTCCCCGGCTCCTCTCTATTCGCTCGCGTCTGGCCGGACTCCCTCCAGCCGGACGAGTGCTTGTAGCGTACTGCCGGAGCGAAGTGCCTGTCAAGACAGAAGTGTTTTTTTCACGCGTAAACCCTTGACACCGCGCCGCATAGGATATATGCTTTACGCACAACCCAGGTTTGATACGTTTCAAGGGGGCTAGATGCATGCGACCGGGAAGTCGCCAATGAGGACCCAGTTTTCCTCCGAGGATGGAAGGCTGGCCGATGTCTTCGATGGGAGTTCCATCCTCAGTCGCACCGCTGCGCTCCGCGTGAAACACCATCCTGCCGCCGGAACGTCTTCCGGCCGGCACAACGATTCAACCATCTTTCATTGGGGGAAAATATGAAGAGGTTAGTCTGTCTAGTCGCCGTAGCTCTTTGTCTGGTGGCGCTGCCCACCGTCTACGCCCAAAGCGTCACGGGCCAAGTCTCCGGCACGGTAGTGGATGCCAGCGGCGGCAGTGTGGTTGGCGCCACGGTCCACTTGATCCACGATCTTTCCCAAACGGACCGCACGTACACGACCAGCAGCGCGGGTGCATTCTTCTTTACCGGCCTCGTCCCGGGGACGTACACCCTAAAGATCAACGCCGCGGGATTCAAGGTCTATGAGCAGAAAGCGATTTCGGTGGCAACCCAGGAACGCGTCGACCTGCACGAGATCCACCTGGAAGTGGGCGAGGTGACCAGCACCATCGAGGTGCAGGCCAACGCCGTGCACGTGGCCACCGACAGCTCCGACCGTTCCATTTCCATCGGCCTGAAACAGATCGACGACACGCCGATGCGCGGGCGCAACCCGATCAGCACTATCATGACGCTGCCCGGGGTTCAGTCCCTGGCCCAGTCGTATGATTATCGCGGTTGGAACGGCGGCGGCATCCCGGGCGTCAACGGCGGAATGCAAGGCCAGATCATCCTCAACTACGACGGCGCGGCCAGCCAGGACTCGGGTAACCTCAACCCCGGTTACATCAACCCCAGCATGGACGCCATAAGCGAGGTCAGGCTGTTGACCTCCAACTATACGGCGGAGTACGGCGGGCGCACCGCCGGCCAGTTGACGCTGACCACCAAAAACGGCACCTCTCAGTTCCACGGCACCGGCTACTGGTATTGGCGCCACGAATCGTTCAACGCCAACGAGTTCTTCAACAACAAGCAGAACGTGGCGAAGCCCCGCTACCGCTATCAGAATCCGGGCTTCACAATCGGCGGCCCGCTGATCATCCCGGGGACGCGCTTCAATAAAGCGCGGCAGAAGCTGTTCTTCTTTTTCGGGTATGACAAGCTGTTCAACAACACCGTCAGCTTCAACACGTACACCATGCCATCGGCGCTGGAACGGCAGGGCAATTTCTCGCAGACGGTGACCACCACCGGCGCGCTGATTCCCGTCTACGATCCCACCACCCAGACGCCGTTCCCCGGCAACATCGTGCCCCAGAACCGCATCAGCCCACAGGGGCAGGCGATGCTGAACCTGTTCCCGTTACCCAGTCCCCAGGGCCTGGCACTGGACCCGACTGGCAACCGTGGGTACAACTTCCGCTATGGTGTGCAGCAGTTGCGGCCGCTGGACGACAAGGTCCTGCGAGTGGACTACAACTTCTCCTCCAAGGCGGTCACCTACGTTCGCCTCTTGCAGGACTATCAGGCGCAAAACGGCTACCAAACCACGGTGGGACCTCCGGGCGGCGCCTGGGGCCAGTTCCCAACCAGTTACCACGTGCAGTCCGCGGGCGCATTGGGAACGTTCGTCTACACGTTCAGCCCAACCTTGATCAACGAAGTCAGTTGGGGCATCAACCGCGGCAAGCAGGGCGTCGATCCTCTGAGCGATACCAGCAGCAACACGAACAACGGCGGCGCCCGGACGTACCAGGACAGCCTGCTGCCTCTGAAAGATGCCAACGGTAACGCGTTGCCGCTGCCACGCATCAACGCGGCCAGCGCCAATTACCTGAACCTCCTGCCGGCCGTGCAATTCGGCTTCCCCAGCACCGGTTTTAGCGCCCAATCCTCCGGCCAAGGCATTACGAATGCGCCGCAGTTCAGCAACGACAGCCGTTGGCCCTTCACCGGAACGGACCAGTTGCAGACTCTCCAGGACAAGATCACCTGGGTGAAGGGGACGCATACGATCAAGGGCGGCTTCTACTATGAACGCATGGCTCGCAATGTGAGCGTGTACTCGGTGTACAACGCGGCTGGAACCTACTATTTCGGTTCCGACCGCTCCAGCCCCCTGGACACCGGTTACCCCTACTCGAACGCGCTGCTGGGCAGCATCTTCGCCTACGGCGACGACAACACCAAGCTGGTCAATCACGCGCATTATTCGCAGCTCGAGTGGTACCTGCAGGACACCTGGAAGGTCAGCCGCCGGCTTACGCTCGACTACGGCCTGCGCTTCGCGCGCGTGGGCGACCTGAACTCGGAGCGCAACAACCTGGGTCTGTTCGCCACCTCGGCCTACAATCCCGGCCAGGCCGGACAGTTGCTCTATCCGGCCTGCTCCACGCCGGTGACCACTAGCGCCTGCCCGACAGCCAACAAGATCGCGATCAACCCGGCCACGGGGGCCGTATTCCCTTACGTCCGGCAGGGCACCTTCGACACATCTTCCTACAGCCAGTACCCGTGGACCGGCATCAAGTATTACCAGACGCACTTCTTCAACGTGGCTCCGATCCAACTTGGGCCGCGATTGGGCTTCGCGTATGACCCGTTCGGCACCGGTAAGACGGCGATTCGCGGCGGCTTCGGCATCATCACGGGCCGCAACTGGAATGTGGACTGGATCGGCGCGCTCGCCGCGGGCCAGGGCCCGCTGATGGTGCCTCCCTACTTCCTGTCCCCCACCATCGTGTATACCAGCTTCCAGAACCTGGCCAGTTCCCAGTCGTATTACACCCCGCAGAACCTGATCGGTGGTAGTCCCGACGAGAAGCCGCAAAGGACGTACAACTGGAGCTTCGGCATCCAGCGCGAACTCAAGTGGGGCTTGATTGCCGACGTGTCATACGTGGGCAATGCGCTGAAGAACGGCTATGGCGAGATGTACGACGGCAACGCCGTCGCGCCGCTGACCACCTGGAAGCCAACCGGATGCGCCAACCCGATCGTGGTAAGCGGCATTTCGGCCGGTTGCCCGCAGGCGCAGTTCGTCGATCCGACCAGCAACCCGGCCAACCCCGGCTACTACTCCACCAACCTGATCCGGAACCTGGTCGGCTATAAGACTGTCGGCAACATCATCGACTACACGCAGTCCTATACCAACAACTACAACTCGCTACAGGCGCAGTTGAACCGCCGCATGGGCCGCGTGCAGTGGAACTTCAACTACACCTTCTCGAGGACGATCGTTTACAACAATGCCAGCAACACGACGCTCTGGCAGTTCGTCAATGCGAATCTCACCAAAAACGTGGCCAACCGCGCCCATGCCTTCAACTTCAATTTCGGTTACGACTTCCCGGACGGCAGCAGGCTGTGGAACAACGGGTTCGGCAAAGCGGTTCTGAACGGCTGGCACCTGAACGGCAACGGGGCGATCTACTCCGGCACTCCCTACACGGTAAGCTGCGGATCGACAGGCGCGCCCTCGCAGTATTGGACAGGAACTCCGACCGCTTACCTGCCATTCCGCTGCCAGATGGGTAACAATATCTTCCTTCCCTCCGGGCAGCTTCCTTCGGCGACGGAAGACCCGCGGCTCCAGGTGCCGCTGAGCGCGGCCAACTTCCAGTTGCCGCCGGCCAACTCGCTGGGCATCGGCAACACGCCGCCAACTCTGTTCTATGGGCCATGGCTGTGGGACCTGGACTTTTCCCTTGCGAAGATGACCCGGATCAAGGAGAGAGCGACCCTCGAACTCCGCATCGAGACTTTCAATACCTTGAACCACTTCAATCCGAGCAACCCGAACACCTCGCTCACCTGGAACTTCACGACCGGAGCGCAGACCAATGCGGCTTTCGGGACCATCCAGAGCGCGCAGGTGCAGGCGCGCCGCTTGGTGCTTTCGGCGCGCATCAGGTTCTGATGACGGTGCCACAATATCAATAGAGGTAAGGGATGCGAAGATTACCGGTTTCGATCGCCCTCGCGGCGGCAGGCATGGTGTGTTGGGGAGCCGACTGGCTCACCGACGGCTACGACACCAAGCGAACCGCCTGGCAGCGGGACGAGAAAATCTTCAGCGCGGCCAGCATCAAGAACATGAAGCTTCTTTGGAAGCTCAAGCTGGATAACGAGCCGCGACAGATGCACTCACTGTTTCCCCCGCTGATCATCGGGAAACTGAACACGAGGAACGGGCCCCGCGAGGTCCTGATCGAAACCGGCGTCTCCGACAATATTTACGCCATCGACGTCGAAAAGGGCGAAGTCATCTGGAAGAAGCACTTCGAAAGCACGTGGACTCCGCCCGCGAGCGGCGGCCGGGGCGGCGGCATTCTCTGCCCCGGCGGCATCACCGCGACCCCGGTAATCGGCCCGGCCAGCACGCCCGGGAAGTACACCATCTACGCGGCGTCCTGGGATGGCACGCTGCACCAGTTGAACGCCGCCGATGGCGAAGACATCGCTCCCCCGTCGAAATGGATGCCGCCCAACGGCAAACCCTATGCTCTGAATCTCTTCAATAACGTCATTTACACCCACACTGCGCAGGGCTGCGGCGGCAATCCGAACATGGTCTACACGTACGATCTGGCCACCAAGAAGGCGGGGTCGTGGGGCCCGGCCGGCGGCGGCATGTGGGGCCGCACCGGACCGGCCATCAACTCCAGCGGCGTCATGTACACCGGCACAGGCGATGGGCGCTGGGACCCCGAAAGCGGCATTTACGGCAACGGCATCATCGGCGTCAAGCTCGATCCGCAGACGAAGACGCCGTTGCTCGACGACTACTACGGCCCCTCCAATGCGGAATGGCTCGTCAAGCGCGATCTCGATATGCAGGTCACGCCGGTGATCTTCGACTACAAAGGCAAGGAACTGATGGTCGATGCCGGCAAGGAATGCCGCCTTTACCTCATGGACACGACTTCCATCGGCGGCGATGACCACCGCACCCCGCTCTACCGCAGCCCGCTGCTCTGCAACGAAGACGTGAACTTCGCTTCGGCCGGCATCTGGGGCTCGCTCGCCAGTTGGGAGGACTCCAAGGGGATCCGCTGGGTGCTCACTCCGATCTGGGGCAAGAAGCACTCTCAATTCAAAGCGCCTATCGAACACGGCGAGGTCAAAGACGGCGCGATTGTGGCATTCAAGGTCGAAGAGAAGGGCGGCAAGCTGACTCTCACTCCGGCGTGGATTTCGCGCGATATGAACCGCGCCGAGCCTCCGGTGATCGCCAACGGCCTGGTGTTTGCCTACGGCAATGGCGAGGACACCGACCAGGCTTATGCGGATGTGGGCCTCGACGACGTGGCCTCGCGGCGCATTCCGGGATCGACCCACGCGGTGCTCTACGTCCTGGATGCGCAGACCGGAAAAGAGCTGTGGTCGAGCGGCGACGAGATCAAGTCCTGGAATCACTGGAGCGGCCTCTCACTGGCTAACGGTCGCGTCTACATCGCGACCTTCGACAACGTCCTCTATTCCTATGGCATCAAGAAGTAGGCTCCTGCTGCTGCCATTGCTGGCTGCGGGCGCCGCTGCGCAGACGCCCGATCCGGCGCAGAGAATTCAGGAACTGGAGCGCCAGGTGGCTGTTCAGCGCAAGTTGCTGGTCGATTGGGGCGGGCTCACGCGCTACGGCAGTGAAGATACCGAATTGTCCAAGCCGAAGCCCGGCGAGAATCGCGTCGTCTTTTTGGGCGATCAGATCACCGAGAAATGGAGCCCGTTCTTCCCAGGCAGACCATATCTGAACCGCGGCATCGGAGGCCAGACTTCGCCGCAGATGCTGGTGCGCTTCTACCAGGACGTGGTCTCCCTGAATCCGAAGGTGGTCATCATCCAGGCAGGAACGAACGATCTCGCCTCTCTGATTGCTCCCGCGACGCAAGGCACGATGGCGGACAATTTCATGTCCATGGTGGACATCGCCAGGGCCCACCGGATCCGCGTAGTGCTGGCGTCGATCACGCCGGTCTGCGACTGCTTCACCAAGCAGACGGGGTTGCGACCTCAAGGAAAAATCATCGGACTCAATGGCTGGATCAAGGATTACGCCGCGGAGAGCGGTTCCGTGTACCTGGACCTTTACTCCGTGCTCGCCGAGGGCCGGAATTTCAAGAAGGAATTGACCGCCGACGGTCTTCTGCCGAACGATGCGGGTTACGCCGTGATGGCCCCGATTGCCGAGAAGGCCATCGTCGAAGCATTGCATTAGTGGGGCAGGTTTCCGACCTGCGCCCGCGCGCGAAGCGCGCCAAGGAGTTGAGAGATGCCGAGAACCGAACTAACCGCCGCGGCCTTCGTCGTCGCGATGTGCGCCTTCCCAGCGCATGCCCAATTCGGCCGGGGCGTCGGCGACTACAGCACCATCGGCGGCGACGCGCAGCGCTCCTCCTGGGTACGCACCGACGCCAAGATTTCGCCGGCCGCCCTTCAGAAGCCCGGCTTCGAGCTTATCTGGAAGGTCAAACTCGAGGGTGACGCCAGGCAGGCGAACGCGCTGACTCCCGCGGCGCTGCTCACCTTCTACATTGGCTACCGCGGGTTCCGTGCGCTGGCGTTCAGCGGCGGCAGCGCGGACAAGATCCTGGCCGTCGATACCGACCTGGGCCGTGTCGAATGGACGAAGTCGCTGATGTCAGGGTCCGTGCCGCAGGGCAGTGCGACCTGCCCCGGCGGCATGACGGCCAATGTCGCGCGCCCCGTCTCCGCCGCGTTTCCCGCGAACATGCCCGTGGGGCGCGGCGGTGGCGGCGGGCGCGGTGGACCCGCCAAGAGCGGCGTCGGTGAGCCGGGCGAGGGCGCAACGATACTCAAAGAGATGGCGGCGCGCGGAAGCGCCAATTCTTTCAATCCTCCGCCGCCGGCGAATCCGCCGGCCGGCCGGCGCGGCGCAGCCGATCCGGGACGCGGTGCGCCTACCGCCAACCCTTTCATGCGCGCACCATCGTGGCTCTTTGCGATCTCCAGCGACGGTATGCTCCACTCCATGTACGTCTCCAACGGAGAAGAGCCCCACCCGCCCGTTCGCTTTCTTCCCGCGAACGCCAACGCGCAGGGTCTGATCGTGGTCGATAATGCCGCATATGCCACGACCGCCGGCGCGTGCGGCGGCGCTCCCGATGCCGTCTGGGCGCTGGATGTCGCATCCGAGCAAGTGGCGAGTTGGAAGCCGGCCTCAGGCGGCATCGCTGGTTCGGACGGCGTCGCGTTCGGAGGCGATGGGACCGTCTTCGTTGCAACGACCTCCGGCGACCTGGTGGCGCTCGAGCCCAAGACGCTCAAGGTCAAGGATGTTTTCAAGGGAGGGCAGCCGTTCACGTCGTCCCCCATCGTTTTCCAACATAAAGACAAGACCATGGCCGCCGCTGCGACGAAGGACGGCCGCATCCACGTGGTTGATGCCGCGGCCCTCTCCGGAGCCGGAATTCAGTCGGCACCTCTCAGCACGGGCGCCGATTTCCATCCAGGCGCGCTCGCCAGCTACCAGGACAGTGCCGGAAACCGTTACATCCTTGTCCCGACGCCAATGGCACTCGTAGCGTTGAAGCTGGCGGACCAGGCGATCGAGACGGCGTGGACCTCGCCTGAAATCGCCGCGCCGCTTCCGCCGCTGATCGTCAACGGCGTAGTGTTCGCCGCCTCCAGCGGCGATCGCGCCAAGCCTGCTGTCCTGTACGCGCTGGATGGCATCACGGGCAAGCCCTTATGGAACAGCGGCAAGGCCATCGGATCGTTCGTCCGCGGCGGCGGCATCTCCGCCGGAAGTTCACAGGTTTATCTTGGGACATATGACGGGACCCTGTACGCTTTCGGATTCCCGATCGAGCACTGACATCATGAGACTTTTTCGGCTTGTATCCGCCCTGGCGATCGCTGCCGCCGCAGCCCGCGCGCAACTGCCGGATGGCGACGGCAAGGCTGAGATACAGAAGCTCTGCACCCAGTGCCATGAACTCGAGCGATCCATTTCGCTGCACCAGGATCGCACCGGCTGGCAGGCTACCGTGGATAAGATGGCCGGCTTCGGCATGAAGGCCTCAGAAAAAGACATGCAGGCGGTGGTCGAGTACCTTACCAAAAACTACCCGGCCGAGGACATCCCGCGCATCAACGTGAACAAAGCGCGCGCGATCGAGTTGGAGTCCGGGCTTTCCCTGCCGCGCTCGCAGGCCGCGTTGATCATCCAGTATCGAACCAAGAACGGAGATTTCCATTCCATCGACGATCTGAAAAAGGTTCCCGGGGTGGACGCCGCAAAGATCGAAACCCACAAAGACCGGCTGGTTTTCAAATAACGGAGTTTCTATGAAACGACTCGGACTGGCGCCCATGCTGGCGCTCGTGATGTTGGCTTGGTCGCAGCAGCAACAGCAGCCATCGATGCCCGGCGGATCCGGCCGCGGCGGACGGGGCTTCGGGGGATTCACCCAGCCCGACCCGATCGACTTCGCCGACAACACCGGCTGGAAATCCATGTTCGACGGCGCGACGCTGAACGGCTGGGACGGAAACAAGGACATCTGGCACGTGGAGGGCGGCGTCATCGTCGCCGAATCCACTTGCGAGAAGCCCACCGGTACCACGTATCTCATTTGGCAGGGCGGCCAGCCGGGCGATTTCGAGCTGAAAGCCGAGATGCGCGGCGAGGGCGCCGGTATCAACAGCGGCATACAGTATCGCAGCTTCATGCAACCGCCTCCGCAGCCTCCAGCCGGCGCTCCGCCCGCCGGGCGCGGCGGGCGCGGGCCCACCGGTCCCTGCCCCAGCGGGCAGCCGCGCGGAACGCCTGATATGGTTGCCAACGCCAAGTGGAACGTCGGCGGTCCACAGTCGGATTTCGACGGCACGAACCGATATTCCGGGCAATACTACGAAGGCGGCACCAATCGCGGCATCGTCGCATGGCGCGGCCAGGTGGTTCGCGCCGAGGAAGGCAAGCATATGCGCCTGCTGGCCACGCTCGGCGACCGCGACGAGCTTGGCGGCTACGTGAAAATCAACGACTGGAACCAGGTCCACATCATCGCTCGCGGCAACGAGTTGATCCACATCATCAACGGCCACGTGATGGCCGTATTCCTCGATGACGATCCGACCAAGTTCCGCAAGAACGGCATCATCGCGCTCCAGATCGAGGGCACCGGCAGGATCAGCTTCCGCAATATCTTTATTAAGATGGCTCAGTGACCACTTACCAGGGACGCCGCTGCGCGTCGATAGAAAACGAGCACCTCTGTGTCAGCGTGCTTCAGGAAGGCGGACACATCGCCGAGATCTTCGACCGTGAGACCGGTGTCAATCCGCTCTGGACGCCCCCGTGGACGTCGCTAGAGCCTTCGGCGTTCGAACCCGGCAAGCACGGCGGGGCCTACGGGGGTGGTGCGGAAGCCAAGCTGCTTGCGGGCATCATGGGGCACAACCTGTGCCTGGACATCTTCGGCGGACCATCCGCGGAGGAAGCCGCTGCCGGCCTCACCGTGCATGGCGAGGGCTCGGTGGTCTCCTACAAAGTCTCCTCCCGCGGTGGTGCGCTCATCTTCCGAGCCAGACTGCCGCAGGCGGGGATGGCGTTTGAACGCTGCATCGAACTGGACGAGCGCGCCGTTGTCATCCGCGAATCCGTCGAGAATCTCACGGCCTGCGACAGGCCCATCGGATGGACTCAGCACGTCACGCTCGGCCCGCCATTCCTGAAAAGGGGCGCCACTGAGTTCCGCGCGTCCGGCACGCTGTCGAAGGTCTTCGAAGGGGAGTTCGGCAAGCACGATTACCTGCAGGCCGGCGCCGACTTTGAGTGGCCGCACGCGCCACGCGCCGCCGGCGGCACTGCCGATCTGCGCGTCATGAACGGCGATGGGGCATCCAGCGCCTTTACGACGCACCTTATGGACCCCGCCCGCGAGGATGCCTTCTTTGTCGCATTCTCCCCCGCGAAGGGACTGGCCTTCGGCTACGTCTGGAAGCAGGCCGATTTTCCGTGGTTGGGCATCTGGGAGGAGAACCACAGCCGCAGGCAGGCTCCGTGGAAGGGCAAGACACTGGCACGCGGCATGGAGTTCGGCGTCTCTCCGATTCCGGAGAACCGACGCCAGATGATTGAGCGCGGACGACTTTTTGGAGTTCCCACGTATCGCTGGCTGCCCGCGAAAAGCCGCATCGAAGTCCGTTACCGCGCTTTCACCGCCCGCGCCGACAGCATTCCGGAGACAATCGGCTAGTCCGATGGCCCTGCTGGAAGTCAACGCTGTCTCAAAGCACTTCGAAGGTGTGCAGGCACTCAAATCGGTGTCTCTCGAGCTCCGGTCGCGCGAAGTGCACGCTCTTGTCGGCGAGAACGGCGCGGGCAAATCCACGCTCATCAAAGTCATCACCGGCGCGGAAAAGGCCGATTCCGGCACTCTCAGGGTGGATGGCCACACGGTCGCCCACAACAGCCCCGCCATAGCGCACTCGCTGGGAATCGCGGCCGTCTACCAACAGCCCGCCCTCTTCCCCGACCTCACCGTCGCCGAGAATATTGCCTTCGCGCTGGAGAGCGCCGGCGTCTGGCGCCGCATCGACTGGGGCGCCCGCGACCAACTCGCGCGCGAACTCCTCGACCGCGCCGGGGCGGATCTCTCCCCGCGCCGCCTGGTTCACACGCTGAGCATGCCGGAGCAGCAGATCGTCGAAATCGCCAAGGCCATCGGCGCGCGCGCCAAAATCCTGATTCTCGACGAACCAACCGCTTCGCTAACGGAGCGAGAGGTTGAGCGCCTTTTCCGTGTCATCCGCGCACTTCGCGAGTCCGGCGCCGGCATCATCTACATCTCGCACCGCCTGGAAGAGATCGCCGCCATCGCCGACCGTGTCACCGTGCTCCGCGACGGCCAAACCGTCGCCACTCGAGATCTCGGCGGCATCGAGCCCGCCGAACTTATCCGCCTCATGGTTGGCCGCGATGTCCACGCCATCTTCCCTAAACGCGATGTGCCCATCGCCGATATCCTGCTCGAAGCCCGCGCGCTCTCCTGCCGCGCGGCCGGCATCCGCGACATCAACATCTCCGTACGCGCCGGCGAGATCCTCGGCCTCGCGGGCCTGGTAGGCGCCGGACGCACTCAACTCGCCGAGACGCTCGTCGGCCTCACGCCCTCCGATGGGGGCGAAATCCTGCTCCGCGGCCGTGGCGTGCGCATCTCTTCGCCCGCCGATGCCATCGATCTGAAGATCGGCTACCTCCCGGAAGACCGCCTCCGGCATGGCGTGGTGCTCGAGATGCCGGTCGCCGCCAACACAACGCTCGCCAGTCTGGACGCGGTCTCGCGCCGCGGCCTGATCGATGCCGGTAAAGAGCGCCGCGTGGCCCGCGGATACGTCGACCGCCTGCGCATCAAGACGCATTCCATCTACGCGGACGCCGGATCGCTCTCGGGCGGCAACCAGCAGAAGGTCGCACTCGCCCGTTGGCTGGCGATCCAACCCGAGGTACTCATCCTCGACGAGCCGACTCAAGGCGTGGATGTCGGCTCCAAATCGGAGATTCATCAGATGATGGTCGATCTCGCCGCCCGGGGCCTGGCTATCGTCATGATATCTTCGGAGCTACCGGAGATTCTCGGCATGAGCGATCGCATGGCCGTGATGCGCAACGGCACCATCGCGGGCATTCTACCGCGCGCGGAAGCCACTCAGGAGAGAATTCTCGCGCTCGCTCTGGGGCACGAATAAATGGGTTCGCGCACGCGGGAAGTCTCTCTCATCGCCGCGATGCTGGCCATCGCCCTGGTGCTGGTGGCCGTGGCACCCGGCTTCTTCACCTTCGGCAATCAGCGCGATCTGGTGCTGGCAAACATGCCGGTGCTGATCGTGTCGCTCGGCATGGTCCTGGTCATCCTCACCGGCCAAATCGATATTTCGGTGGGTTCTCAATTTGCCATCTGCAGTGTCGCCGCCGGCGTCTTCGCGCACATGGGCCTACCCACCCCGCTCGCCGGCGCCGCTGCGTGCGCGGTCGGGGCGCTGATGGGCGCGATCAACGGTGCCCTTGTCTCGTGGGCCGGCATACCATCTATCGTCGTGACCCTCGCCACTATGGTGGCGCTCCGCGATGGCTTGCGTTGGGCGACCCAGGGCGCCTGGGTGCAGAATCTGCCACCGGGATTTCAATGGTTCGGTCAATCGCAAACCGCAAGCGAGCTGATCACCATCGCCTGCGCCCTGGCGCTGGCCGCGGGAATGAGTTGGGGGTTGCGCAACCTCGCCGCCGGACGCATGGTTTACGCCACCGGCTCCGACGCTCATGCGGCGCGATTGGCGGGCATCAACCCGGCGCGCGTCGTGTTCGCCGTCTTCGTGATCACCGGTGCTCTCACCGGATTCGCCGCGGTTTTTAACGCGGTCCGCTTCCTCCAGATTCCCAGCAACGCCGGCCTTGGCCTCGAGCTCAAGGTCATTGCCGCGGCGGTAGTGGGCGGCGTCTCGATCACGGGGGGCCGCGGCACCGTTGCCGGCGCGCTCCTCGGCGTCCTCCTGCTCGCTGTGATCGGCCCGGCGTTGACCTTTCTGGGGCTCAGCGCCTACTGGGAACGTGCCATCGAAGGCGCGATCATTCTGGCCGCCGTGTCCATGGACGCGGTGCGCCTCCGTTCGGGATACCATGCACAAGCTGCCGCCCATCGAGCATAGGCCCTGGCACGAGCGGTGCTTCCCAAACGGCGAGTGGGTTCTCGTCCTCGCCCTGGCCGCGGAAATCGCAACCTTCTCCGCCATCGGCGAACGCTTTTTCACGGTCGAGAACTTCTTCGAGGTAGTGCGGCTGAGCGTCGAACTAGGGTTGCTGGCGCTCGCCATGACGCCAATCATGATCACTGGGGGAATCGACCTGTCCGTCGGCTCGCTGATGGGCCTCTCCGCCGTGATCTTCGGCACACTGTGGCGCGACGCAGGGCTGCCGATCCCTGCCGCGGTGTGCGCGGTCCTGCTGCTCGGTTGCGCCGCCGGGCTGCTGAATTCGCTGCTCATCACCAGGCTCGACCTGCCGCCGCTGATCGTGACTCTCGGCTCCCTATCGCTGTTCCGCGGTATCGCCGAAGGGATCACCAGGGGCTCCGATAATTTCTCCGGCTTCCCGGCAGCCTTCCTGCACATCGGCCAGGGTTACCTGGGCGGGATAGTTCCGGTGCAGCTTCCCGTTTTCGTCGTGGCCGCGGTGGCGTACTGGATCCTGCTGCATCGCTCGACGATCGGGCGGAGCATATACGCGATCGGCTTCAGCCGTGAAGGCGCGCGCTACGCGGGCATCCGGGTGCATCGCCGCATCGCGCTTCTGTATTTTCTGTCGGGCCTCGTAGCCAGCGCTGCCGCCATCATCTACGTGGCGCACCTGGGCCAGGCGAAGCCTGACGCCGGCACAGGCTACGAGCTGGCCGCGATCACCGCCGTGGTTCTTGGGGGCACCTCCGTCTTCGGGGGACGCGGAACCGTCTGGGGCACGGTGCTCGGGCTGTTCGCGATCTCCATCCTGCAAAACGGACTGCGGCTGGCTGCCCTGCCCTCGGAGCTGACCGGAGTCCTCACCGGCGTTGTTTTGATCTTGACTATAGGACTCGCACGCCTTCGTGCCGTCGGGCACGAACAGGCAATCGAAGAGGCGAATACCATGAAGAACTCTCAACTCGCTATCCTGTGCGGCGCCATCCTTGGCGGATCTCTGATCGTCGCCGCGACCAACGTCTGGCTGGTGCATTCGATCAGGCCCGCGGACACAGGGAGCGGCGGCGCTACGCGGCGGCCCGTCATCGCCATGATGCCCAAAGCTAAAGGCGATCCGTACTTCATCAGTTGCCGCGCCGGCGCGGAAGAAGCCGCGCGCGAGGCCGGCGTAGAGCTGATTTGGGATGGCCCGACCGGTCTGGACGCCGCCAAACAGAACGAAGTTGTCGAAGGCTGGATCACTCGCGGCGTCGATGCCATCGCGGTAGCCGTGGAGAACTCGCCCGGCATCTCGACCGTGCTTCGCAAGGCTCGGGCACGCGGCATCAAGGTCCTGACCTGGGACGCGGACGCCGCGCGCGACGCCCGCGATTACTTCATCAATCAGGCTACGCCCGAAGGCATCGGCTTCACGCTCACCGACGAAGGCGCGCGCCTGCTCGGCAACCAGGGCGAGTTCGCCATCATCACCGGCCCGCTCAGCGCCGCCAACCAGAACGCGTGGATCGACAACATTCGGAAACGCGCAACGGAAAAGTATCCGCGCTTGAAGCTGGCCGCGATCCGCCCCGGTGACGACGACCGGGACAAAGCCTTCGCCGAGACCCAGACGATCATGAAGGTCTACCCGAACGTGAAGCTTGTGATTACCATCTCGGCTCCCGAAGTACCTGGATCGGCGGAAGCGGTGCAGCAAGCCGGACGCAAGGACGTCTCGGTCATCGGACTCTCGCTGCCGAACCTCTGCAAGCGTTACGTGCATGACAATGTCGTGCAAGCAGTGGTGCTCTGGAACACTCGCGACCTCGGTTACCTCACCATTCACACCGCGGCCCTTTTGGTTCAGGGCAAGATGTCGAAGGATTTCATCGACGGCGGGCGCCTGGGCAGGATCGAAGTACGCGGCGACGAAGTCATTCTGGGGAAACCTCTGGTCTTCACGAAAGCCAACATCGACCAATACGATTTCTGATCCAACGGTTAAGAATCGTCCCCATTCATCGGCTGTAAACCAGAAACACTCTTGAAAAACTTTTTGCCCCGCCATAACATCGCCAACGCCACCACCGAGAACGGAGTGCCAACGGGCCCAGCCAAGGGGACCGGCATAACACGTGGGCGGCAACCGCATCGACCAGAAGGGGTGTATGAGCAACCAGCGTCGAATATTGTTAGGAGTTGGTTTTCTCGCGATCAGCGCCGCGGTTTTCGCTGATGGCTGGCCGCAATGGGGACAGAATTCACAACACACGGGTTTCTTTTTCACCGTGGGACAAAGTCCGAATCACAAACTCGCCAACATGACCTACGATCCGTTCGTGGCCCAGGAACAGGGAGAAAATTTCGGAGAATTACAGGCTCACTATCAAGCGCCATTGACAGACGGGCAGGACGTCTTGATGGAGTTTATCGGGGGAAAGTACGTCTCGTGCGTTCCGCCCGGATCCTATATGACGTTCCCGTGCGGCAATGACAACTGGTTCAATCAGACATGGAGTGAAAAGCGCCTTCACTGGCAGGCGGGGCAACTGGTGGAGAAGTGGGCGTTCACCAGCGACTGGAAACCGGAGCCTGATGCTGGAGGCGAGCTCGGGGGTTGGCAGCCGGTGTTTCATGGCGCACTGACAGACGACGCGGTCTGGGTGCCCGGCGCGGGCGGCACCGTCTTTAAGCTAGCCAAAGGTTCAGGAATTGTGATCGCCCGCATCAACCCGTTTGGGAATACCATCGATCCGAATACCTTCGTCTCAAGTCCAATCACCGTGGATCAGCAGGGCGCGGTATATTACAACGCCCTCAAGCTGAACATCGCGAGCGATCCGAGCACCAACGACCCGTGGGCCTTCGGTCCTAACTTCGACGGCAACGGCGTCACTGACATACCGGGTGCATGGCTGGTTAAGATCGACGCAAATGGCGGGGTCCACAAGATAAGTTACAAGAGCCTTATCTATACACCCGCCGCTCCATCAACGTGCAGTGCGACTTTCGACACCAGCACCCTGCCCTGGCCGCCGTCTCCCACTGCGACTCCGCGGACGGTCTTCTGCCTTCTGCCTGTCACAGCGGCCTGGCGTAAACATCACCCCGGCAATCGCTCCGGATGGCACCATCTACTCGGTGACCGTGGCGCACAATCCGTTCGCGAGGCGGTACGCTACGTTCTCGCCTTCAATCCCGACTTGTCCCTCAAGTGGAGTGCTTCCATGCGCGATCGGATTCACGACACCTGCGGGGTATTGCTTGGCATCGGAACTCCCGGCGGCTGCCGCGCGGGACAACCT
>Ga0335079_10000410_pt1 | contig 49396 bp, 39 predicted proteins | sample Lox_Sample_33_FD_206719 | JGI IMG/M metagenome (GOLD analysis project Ga0335079, IMG submission 206719) | Soil microbial communities from Loxahatchee National Wildlife Refuge, Florida, United States - Lox_Sample_3.3 | ecosystem: Environmental > Terrestrial > Soil > Wetlands | place: USA...
ATATGGCCGTCGACAGCTCATTAAGTATCTTTCCGAGAATCTAGATCCCGGACAAACGATCGGACTGGTGATGATCGGGGCCAAGGGAGTAAGGGTGCTGCAGAGCCTGACGTCGGATCCTGCGCAACTGATCGCAGCGGTGAAAAAAGTCCGCGGGGAGATGCCGGCGATGCAGGGTTATGATACTGAGGCTCGGGTGGCTGCTGCAGGTCAGTCAGCCTTCGACACGCCTTCCAGTAATTCCGTTCCGATTGGCGGATTCGCAGGCGACTCAGATGCGATTCCCCAGATTGACATTGCGGGACAGCTTCAAGACTTCGTACTCAAGGGGGATGCGATCGCCGGGGCCTACCAGCAGAACCTCGCGATTGAGACAACCCTGCGTGCATTCTTGCAGATATCGAATTATGTCTCCGGCATTCCGGGGCGGAAGGCGTTGATTTGGGCGACTGGCAGTTTCCCTTTTACCATCGACTCACCTTCGACGGTTCCTGGTGGTCAACTCACAGCCTTGTACGAACGCACTATGGCAGCGTTGAATCAATCGCAGCTGTCGGTGTATCCGGTCGACATTCGCGGGCTGGTGGCGAATTCGGTGGCAGGAGATGCGACGTATTCCGGAGGCAAGTTCGGCCCTCAGATGACCAACGCCGCGGTCGGCCGTAGCTGGCTGCAGGCTTCATCGCTGGATACGCTAAGAGACTTCGCTGCCATGACCGGAGGACGCGCTTTTTACAACACAGAAGATCTGGCTGGCAGTTTTCACAGAGCCGCCGAGGATGCTTCGTCCTACTATCTGCTCGGCTACTATCTCGACACCCATAATGACAAGCCGGGATGGCGGCAGTTGAAAGTGAAGGTGAACAAACCGGGAGTGGAAGTGAGGGCGCGGAGCGGTTTCTTTGTCAGCAACGCTACGATGAATGTGGCGGCTGGCCGCGCCTTCGATGAGCAACTCGCCCTTGAGTCGCCGATTGACGCCACGAGCATTCCCATTACCTTGCACTGGCTGGACATCACTCCCGATGGAGAGAAGCGCAAGGTAGGATTCTCCATCGCTGTGGCCAAGGACGGAATCTTCATCGACGAATCCGCTCTCAACCGTTTCAGTATTGACCTCGCGGCGGTGGTGACGGACGATAAGGGCGGAAATGCGGGGAACTTCTCTCAGCCATTGCAGGGCACGATCAAGCCCGAGGCCATGGTTGTGGTAAAGACTCAAGGCATCAGCTACCACAACCTAATCGAGGTTGCACCGGGGAAGTACACCGTTCACATGATGGTAAGAGACAACCTGAGTGGCAAGATCGGAAGCGTGTCAGCGCCGCTGACAGTGAACTGACTTCTTCTCAGCTATTCGGTTGAGAGTACGCTGCCGCGTGACTAGGCGCACTTGCCGTGCGGCTGGTTCGATGCCCTATCCTCCGGCTCCGTGGCCGTATTCAGGACACCGCCGCTCATGATGCGGCTGGCTTTTGAGATCTGGCTGGCGACCTTGACCACCGCTTCCTGGGAGCGTACCGGGCTTTCCGCCGAAATTACCGAACTCGCGGCCAGCGTGAAAAGGAGAGCGTCCTCAGCCTTGTCGAAATAAAGAACTACTTGACTCGCTGCCACGGCGAGGTACCTCCTGAGGTTGGGTATTCCGCATGATAGGCCGGTTTTGACCCGCGAAGGGGTTATCTGTGTTGGTACCTGCCAGCCGGCCGAGAGAGACACGGGAAAATGTTACATTTGAGAGCCCATGTCTGCTCCCGAATCCCGCTTCGTAAAGGCCTGCAAGGCGCAACCAGTTGACCGTACTCCAGTCTGGTTCATGAGGCAGGCGGGGCGTTACATGGCGGAGTACCGCGCCGTTCGCAAGCAATACTCCCTGATTGAGATCTGCAAGAAACCCCCGGTGGCAGCCGAAGTCACAATCACCGCCGCGGAAGCTCTGGGCGTGGATGCCGCGATTATTTTTGCAGACCTGCTGTTGCCGCTCGAAGTGATGGGCCTGCCGTTTCATTTTTCGGCGGGCGAGGGGCCGGTGATCGAAAAGCCCGTGCGTACCGAAAAAGATGTCGCGCGTCTACGCACGGACCGTGCCAGTGATTTGGGGTACGTGGCAGAAGCCGTAAAGCTGGTGAGCAAGCATTTCGCGGCGAGCCTGCCGGTGATTGGATTCTGCGGCGCGCCGTTCACGCTTGCCAGCTACATCATAGAAGGCGGCGGCTCGCGCCATTACATCCACGCGAAGCAGTTGATGTACAGCTCGCCCAAGGCGTGGGACGAGTTGCTTCGCAAGCTGGTGTCCGTAACAGCGGAATATGCCGTTGAACAAGTTCGGGCCGGCGCGGACGCTGTGCAGGTTTTTGACAGCTGGGTCGGATGCCTGAGCGTCGAGGATTACCGCCGCTATGTTCTGCCGCGTACGACCGAACTGGTGGCGGCTGTCCGAAAGAGTGGCATTCCCGTTATTTACTTCGGCACGGACAGCGCCACTCTGCTGCCATCCATGCGCGAGACCGGAGCGGAAGTGATTGGACTGGATTGGCGCATTCCGCTCGACGAGGGATGGAAGAGCCTGGGCTGGCAAGGCGCGGTGCAGGGCAATCTCGATCCCGTGCTGCTGTTTGCTCCCTGGGACGACCTAGAGTCCAGGGCTGGGGACATTCTTCGACGAGCGGGACGCCGGCCGGGACACATCTTCAACCTTGGACATGGGATTTTGCCGGAGACCCCGGTTGAGAATGTGAAGCGGCTGGCGAGATTCGTGCAAGAAAACTCGCAGCGCGGCTAGAGGGCCGCAGCTTTCTCGGCGATCAACTTCCTGATCTTTTCTACGAACTCAGCAGCCGGAAGATCTTCCGTCTTTTCTTTTCCCCGGGTGCGGACGTTAACCTTTCCGGATTCCGCCTCCTTGTCGCCGACCACCAGCAGGAATGGGACCTTTTGCAAGGCGTGCTCGCGAATCTTCGCATTCATCTTTTCGTTGCGTCCGTCGACCTCCACCCGCACGCCGGCGGCCTTCAATTGGCCAGAGACTTTGTTTGCGTAGTCAACGTGGCGTTCGGCGATTGGAATCACGACGGTTTGCACCGGTGAAAGCCACACGGGAAATGCGCCGGCATAGTGCTCGATCAGCACACCGAAAAAGCGCTCAACCGATCCATACAAGGCGCGATGCACCATGACGGGCTGTTTGCGGGTGCCGTCTTCTGCCACGTATTCAAGTCCAAACCGTGCCGGCAGGTTGAAATCGAACTGGATAGTCGAGAGCTGCCACAGGCGGCCGATCGCGTCCACCAGCTTGATGTCGATCTTCGGCCCGTAAAAGGCGCCCTCGCCGGGGATGGTTTTGTACTCGATCTTGCGCCGCTTGAGAACGTTTTCCAGCTTTGCCGTTGCGTTGTTCCAGTCTTCCGCTCTGCCCACGAAATTCTGCTGGTCGTTCGGATTCCAAATGGAAAGCTCGGTCTGAAATTTGTCGAAGCCGAAATCCTTCAGCACGTCCAGGGCGAAATCCAGGCAAGATTCGATTTCGCTTTCGATCTGTTCCGGAGTGCAGAAAATGTGGGCGTCATCCTGGGTAAATCCTCGGACGCGCAACAGGCCATGCATCACTCCGGAACGCTCGTAACGGTAAACCGTTCCAAGCTCGCCTAACCGCACCGGAAGGTCGCGGTATGACTTCAGCGAATCCTTGTAGATCAGAATGTGCCCCGGGCAGTTCATGGGCTTCAGGCGATATTCGGCATCGTCGAGTTCCATGACGTCGAACATGTTCTGCGCGTAATGGTCCTCGTGGCCTGAGGTTTGCCAGAGCTGGCGGCGCATAACGTGGGGCGTGTAAACGAGCGCGTAGCCGCGCCGGATGTACTCGTCGCGCATCCAATCTTCCATCTGCTTGCGAATGATGCCGCCTTTGGGATGCCAGAAGATCAGACCAGGACCGGCGAGTTCCTGAATGGAAAAGAGATCGAGTTGCTGGCCGAGCACCCGATGGTCGCGTCTTTTGGCTTCTTCCTGCTTATGGATGAAATCGTCGAGGTCTTTTTTCGAGAAAAATGACGTGCCATAGATGCGCTGCAACTGCGGGTTCTTCTCGTCGCCCAGCCAGTAAGCCCCGGCGATGTTGAGCAGCTTGAAGGCCTTGATTTTGCCGGTCGACGGAATGTGCGGTCCCCGGCAGAAATCGGTGAACTTGCCGGTGCGATAAATCGAAATCTTTTCATCGGGCTGGGTGAATTGCTCGATGAAGTGGCACTTCATGAAGTCACCCTCACTCTTGAAGCGCCGCAAGCCTTCGTCACGGGGCAGGAACTCGCGGGCATAGGGAATATTCTGCTGAACCAGTTCCTGCATCTTCTTTTCGATCTTTTCCAGGTCATCTGGAGTAAAGGGCGTGGTGCGATAGAAATCGTAGAAGAAGCCGCTTTCCGTAGCGGGCCCGTGGCCGAGTTTGGTCTCAGGGAAAAGTTCGAGCACGGCGGCAGCCAGCAGGTGCGCCGAGGAGTGCCGATAGACCTGGAGCGCCTCGGGATCCTTCTCGGTGAGAATGCGAAGGTCGGTGTCCTTCTCGAGCGGCCGAGTCAAATCGATCAGGTCACCATTGGTCTTTGCAGCCAAGGCGGCCTCGGCGAGCCGGGGGCTGATAGACCGGGCCACCTCAATGGGCGTAGTACCGCGGGAAAGTTCCTGCGTAGTTCCGTCGGGAAGCTTGATGTGAATGCGATCAGACATAACCTAAGAAATAAGTATAAAACACGGAGAGACTGTTTCCGGCGGCAGAGGAAGGTCCTGGGCGACCCTCAATGGATGAGACCAGACGCTCCCGCTCGCGGATCTGCGGAGACGAGAGCGTCTGCCTCGACGACATGTGCTTTTACCAGCCCTGCTTCAGTCCCTTGTTTTGCTCGTCGAGCCACTTCTGCAAGGGCGCGAAATATTCCAGGATGGCGCTGGCATCGGTCTGGCGCTCGCCGGTAAGAGTTTCCAGCGCATCCGGCCACGGTTTGCTTTGCCCCATCTCTAACATCTTGTTAAATTTCGCGCCTGCCTCTTTCGAGCCGAAGAAAGTGCAACGATGCAGCGGGCCTTTGTAGCCGGCGGCCTGGCACAGGGAGCGGTAGAACTGAAATTCAAGAATGTGCGCCAGGAAATAACGTGTGTAGGGCACGTTCGCAGCTACGTGATACTTTGCGCCGGGATCGAAATCCGCTTCGCTGCGCGAAACCGGGGGCGCCACTCCCTGATACTTGAGGCGCAATTCCCACCAGGCCTTGTTGTAGTCCTCCGGCTTGATTTCTCCAGAAAACACCTTCCAGCGCCATTGATCGATCAGCAAACCGAAAGGAAGGAAAGCAACGCGGTCGAGTGCCTGCTTGAGAAGCAAGGGGATGTCGTTGTCCGCGGCAGGAACGTTGTCCAGCAGGCCGACCTTCTGCAGATATTCGGGAGTGATTGCCAGCGCGATGGCATCGCCGATGGCCTCGTGGAATCCGTCGTTGGCTCCGTTCTGGAACAAGAACGGCTGAGCCTTATAGGCGCGCTGATAGAAATTGTGCCCCAGTTCGTGGTGAATGGTTACGAAATCCACATCCCGTATCTGGATGCACATCTTGACGCGTAAATCGTCCTGCCCGTCAATATCCCAGGCGCTCGCGTGGCATACCACGTCGTGATCCGCGGGCTTGGTGAACAGCGAGCGCTCCCAGAAGGTTTTGGGAAGCGGATCAAAGCCCATTGAAGTGAAGAAGCCCTCGCCATAACGAACCATCCCCTTGGCGTCCAGGTTCTTGGCTTTGAGCAGTTCGGTAAGGTCAAAGCCGCGGCTGCCTTCGGGCAACCCGAGCAGGGGGAAGACATTGCCCCACTCCTGGGCCCAGGGATTGCCCAGCAGGTGCGCGGGGATGGGGCCATCGGGCGGTACGACTTGCGGGCCATACTTTTGCACCAAGCGCGCCCGCACGTAAGTGTGCAGCGAGAGATAAAGCGGGCGCACCTGTTGCCAGAGGCGTTCGAGGTCGGCGCTGAACGCGTCCGGAGGCATGTCGTAACCCGCGCGCCACATGGCGCCCACGTCTTTATAGCCAAGTTCGCGCGCGCCCTGGTTCGAAAGTTCCACGAACCGGGAATAGCGTTGCCGCATCGGCGGCGCGATTGCATGCCAGCCGGTCCATACGTCTTTCAGTTCATTCGGGTCGCGACTGCTGCTCATGATGCGCTCGATGGCGGTGATGTCGAGGCACTCATCCGGCTTGCGGCAGTACTTGCCTTTACCGTAGTCGGCATCCAGAGAGGTTCCGATCTGGGTCATTTCACGGCGCAGAGCGGGATCTTTGGGAGCCGGCGCGGTGAGCGAGAGTCGCAGCAACAGAAACTTGCGGGCGAGATCCGGAGGTAAATCGAGTCCATCGAAGCGCCTGGCTTGCTCCACCAATTCGGTGGTCACGGCCGTGACCTCGTCAATCGCGTCAGCCGCAAGGGCTTCGGTGTCGTCCGTGATGAAGTTCTCCTGCACCCAGGTGGCACGACTGACTTTCACGCCGAGGTCCTTGAGTTGGGCCTCGGCCTTGTCCATGAACTGTTGGGCTTCAGCGACAGTGGGCTTTGAATTGGTTTGGGCTTGCATCATCGCAGAAATTGAAAATAACAGAACGGGGATAAGAGTTTTCATTTCCGCCTCCGGTCGAAGATTATGAACCAGGCGGGCAGAATTGTCAGGTATAGACAGCACAAACTGCAAGGATATCCGCTAGATGGATGGTCCCGATTCGTGCCGCCCGTAGTAGAGATCTTCCAGGGCCTTCTGCACCCTTGCTGACAGCAACTCAGTGTCATGTGAAGCCAGGCCCGCAGTCGAAATAGGCTTGCCCACGCGCATTTCCAGGGGCCGGCACTTGATGTGGTAAGTGTTCATGGGGAGCAATTCGAAGGTGCCGATCAGGGCGACGGGGACAACATCCACCTGGGCCTTCACTGCCAGAAAAAAGGCTCCGGGCAGAAAAGGCTTGATTTCCCCATCCGGCGTGCGCCCACCCTCGGGGAAGATCACCAGCGGAGTGCCCGCGAGCAGGCTCTTGAGAGCGGACCGAATCTGCGCAATGGAGCGGGTGGGTTTTTGCTGATCGATGCACACCTGGCCTGAACGCCGCAAATGCCATCCGATGATTGGATATGAGAGCAGTTCTTTCTTGAACATGATGCGGAACTGAAAAGGCAGATATGCGTAGAGAACGGGAATATCGAGCGCGGAACCGTGGTTGACTGCGTAAACATGCGGCTTGGAAGGGTCGATCCCATCTAACCCGCTGATCGTGACCGGGGAGAAGATGGTCTTCATAATCAGTTTCGACCAGGCGCGCGCGAAGGCGTGCAGAATCTGTTCTTTATCTCCGAACAATGAAACTGGGAGGGAGAGGATTCCGAAAACGACGGTATACAGCCAGATCAAAGGATCAATCAGAAAGTACGAACGCAGCCAGCTCCAGAGCCCGTAACTCTCAGCCGAGGACGGGCGAGCCGATGCTGCTGCGGGCGTCGATAACTCCTCGTTCCTGCCCGTCGCTGACCCCAGATCGGTGGTGGTTCTCCTCAGCAAAGCCATCTTGAGTTTAGATGCGCGCACCCTGCAGACGCATCGCTTCTCCCACAATGTAGATCGAGCCGGTCACCACGATCACCCCGCGCTGGCCGGCCAAAGTTCGCGCTCTTTCTATAGCATGGGGCACATCCTCTGCTTCTTCGATACTGGTAGAGGTGCGGATTGCGGCCTGACGGATTTCAGAGGGCGTCGCCGAGCGGGGATTCTCGGTCCGCGTCACGATGACATGGTCGGCCAGGGGAAACAGTATCTCGGTCATCTCGGCGACGGCTTTGTCTCGCATCACTCCAAAGATGAAGACGAGCGGACGGTCCGGATAGCGGTTCGCCAACGTGGAGCGCAAGGCCCAAGCCCCGGCGGGATTGTGCGCCACATCGAAGACGAACTCGGGTGTGCTACCACAGGCCGGCAGCACCTGAAACCGCCCGGGCCAATGCGTTTCCCGGATACCGCGCTCAATCGCGGCCGGCGTGATGGGAAAACCCTGCTTGGCCAACTGCTCGGCGGCGGCGACCGCCAGAGCGACATTTCGCAATTGATGCCGGCCGACCAATGGAGTTTCCACCTGGATTTGTTGTCCCATTACTTGCAGCGGATAGGACAACCGAAGCGCAGCATCCGGCGCGGAGTCGAAACAGGAACTGCTACCGGGTGATACGGGCGGCACGTACTGCGCTGCGTTAATGCCGCAGGCGTCCAACTCGAGAATGGTGTTGCCGATGACGTCGTTTGCCTGCGGTTGCTGGGGCAGGGTCACGACAACGCCGCCCTGACGGATGATGCCCGCCTTCTCCCGGGCGATCTCACTGATCGTATTTCCCAAAAATTTCTGATGGTCCAGAGAAATGTCCGTGATCACGCTCAGCTGCGGATCTACTACGTTGGTGGCATCCAGGCGTCCACCCATCCCAACCTCGAGAACGGCCAAGTCAACCTTCCGTTCGGCAAGATATTCGAAAGCGATCGCAGTGAGCATTTCGAAGAAGCTCGGATGGTGGGGAAGATCTCCCTGCTCGAGCAGATTCGAGGCAGCCCGGTCGACACCGTCATGGAATCGCGCGAAGTCGTCGTCATCAATCTCCTGGCCATCGATGCGGATGCGCTCGTTAATCCGCACCAGATGGGGCGAAGTATAGAGACCGGTTCGCAGGCCTGCGGCGCGCAGAATGGAAGCAAGCGTGGCAGCCGTGGATCCTTTGCCATTCGTGCCCGCAACCAGAACGGAGGAAAAGCGGCGTTCTGGATGGTTCAGCGCTTCCAGCAGGACACGCATGTGTGCGAGATCGAATTTGTGCGCGCTGGCGTGCGCCAATTCGTGGCCCAACTCATACATCCGGGTGACAGCTGTCTCGTAGGACATAACCGACAGATTACCGGCCATCCTCACAGTATCAGTTTCCGATAAGGCGACAGACTTTGCCATAGTTACTCATGCAAAAGTGGGTACCTGGCGGCAAAAGGGGAAGGAAAGAAGCCGAACGCACGCGCGGGCTATGCCGCCGGCGTCATGAAATCGAGGGCGCGAGCGATATACGGTTTCAGTTCCCTGCGTGGCACCACGGCATCGAGCATGCCGTGCTCCAGCAGGAATTCACTGCGCTGGAAACCAGGCGGGAGCTTTTGCCGGATGGTCTGCTCGATCACACGCGGACCGGCGAATCCGATCAACGCTCCGGGCTCACCGATGTTCAGGTCCCCAAGCATGGCGAAAGATGCTGTGACGCCTCCGGTCGTGGGGTCGGTGAGCACAGAAATATAAGGCACCCGGGCTTCGTCTAGTCGCGCCAGGGCTGCGGATATTTTTGCCAGCTGCATCAGGCTGATGACGCCTTCCATCATGCGTGCGCCGCCCGAGGCCGAGATAATGATGAGCGGCAGCTTGCTCTCCAGGGCTTGTTCAATTGCCTGGGTAATTGCTTCGCCGACCACCGCGCCCATGCTTCCGCCGATGAAAGCGTATTCCATTGCGCTGATGATTACCTTGCGTCCATTCAACGCGCCCCGAGCATTGATGACCGCGTCCTTGAGTCCGGTTTCCGCTTGTGCTTGCTTCAGCCGGACCGAGTAAGCCTTCAGATCGACAAAATGCAGGGGGTCCGTCGACACGAGGTCGGAATCGAATACTTCGTATTGCTCGTCGTCGAGAAGCTGGCTCAGGCGGGTGCGGGCGTCAATGCGAAAGTGGCGGTCGCACTTGGGGCAGACGTTAAGATTCTCTTCCAGGTCCTTTTTCCAGATGATCTGCCGGCAACCATCGCACTTCACCCACAAGCCTTCTGTGCGGACTTTCTTTTCACCCGAGGCTTCCAACTCGCCGGATTGGCGTTTGAACCAGGCCATAGACGGTAACAGTCAGTATTCGATTCCGCGTTGCGCCATCACGCCCTTTTCATAGGCGTGTTTCACCTGGCGCATTTCGGTGACAGTATCAGCCAGTTCGACAATTGTGGGGTGCGCGTTCCGTCCCGTCAAGATAATATGCACCATATCTGGCTTCTTCTTCAGGGTTTCGGCAACGCGGGCAGGGTCGAGCATCCCGTAACTGATGGCGTAGTTGATTTCATCGAGGACTATCAGGTCCCAAGTCCCGGAATGGATCGACTGTTCGGCTTCCTGCCACGCGTCCTCTACCATGCGAACATCCTCCGGGTCAGGATTCTCGCCTCCGACCTTTACAAAGCCGCGGCCCATCTGCTTCATCACGAACTTGTCGCCGAAGGCTTTGACCGCGTCCAATTCGCCGTAGTGCCATGATCCCTTGAGAAACTGCAGCATGAGCACGCGCATTCCCTGTCCGACGGCACGCAGAGCTGTGCCCATGGCGGCTGTTGTCTTTCCTTTTCCGGGACCGGTATTCACGATGATCAGACCACGGCGGACGTCTGGCATGGCAGGTGATTGATTGTACCCGTTTCAGGGAACCCGGTGAGCCAGTCGGCCGGAACGCACTTCAGGCAAATCTGGTACTAGGGCATTTCAACAAGCTGGCGAGGAGCCGCCTTGGGCGTGGCAGCAACCGGATGTTCATCCGCCAGCAGCTGGGCGGCAATCCGCAAAGCCTCAATCTCTTTCTTGATTTTCACCAGTTCCTGTTCCTTGAGCTGAAGTACTTCCATAGGATTTTTCATAAAAGTTCCTGTCACCGCATCAGTTAACGCGACTCTAAACCTGCATCTCGCGCGATAAAACATCACGAAGGTACAGGCCTGATTTCTGCCGAACCCCGCTCAGTGTCCGAGGTGGTAGGGATGTCCTTTCAGGATCGTAAAAGCACGATAGATTTGTTCCAACAGGACAACACGCGCCAACTCGTGGGCCAGCGTCATCTTGCCCAAGGAAAGCACGAAGTCGGCCGACCGCCGCGCGTTTTCGCTGAAACCATCCGCTGCTCCTACAGCAAACAGGAGTGGCCCACGGTTGCGGTCCTGGCAGTCGGCGAGAAAGCCGGCAAATTCCTCCGACGAAAGTTGCTTGCCCCGCACATCCAGCAGCACAAGCATGTGCTTCTCGCGGTTCTTCGCGGACCGGCCGCTGAGCTTGATCAGTGCGGCTTCGTCCTTCAGTGCCATGGCCGACGCTTCGGCGTAGCGCGACACGCGTTTCAGATAATCGTTGGTCAACGCCTCGATGGCAGGCTCTTTACTTCTGCCAATCCATGCAACTGTGAGCTTCACAGTGAGGATTTAATCACATCGCAAATCTTCATGTTGGATCTGCGCCCGTTCATTTCGTGCCCGCGGCCAGAACCACCTCAGCTCCGAACTTGATCACGTTGCCTGCCCGGTAGCGATTGATGGCGGCATGCACATCCCGGTTGACATCGGCCCACTTTTCCGCCGGCACCCGCTGCAGCATGGGCAGAAACGGAGTTGAGACCGCTCGCGCCTGTTCCCAGACTTCCTCGGCTGTGCCCGGCCATGTCCAGGGTACGGTGATGGTTTCTTCCTCGATTTTGGAAAAGCCAGCGTCTTCTAAAACCCTCGAGAGGCTTCCCGTTTGGGCAAACTTGAAAGGATCCGGGCCGCCGGTGGCCAGGGGGGCGCCTTCTACATGGCTCGCCACCACACCCATCATGCTGGCCCAATACGGTTGATCGAAAGGACCCCAGACCAGAAAACAAGCGCGCGCACCAGGTTTCAGGACGCGGCGCAATTCGCGCAGGGCCTTCTGGCTGTCTGCAAAAAACATGACCCCAAAACGGCTGGTCGCAAGGTCAAAGCTGTCATCGGGGAAGGGCAGACTGTGGGCATCGGCCTGGCATGTGGCAAAATTGGGCAACTTCCGCTCGGCTGCTCGCCTCGCCGCAATCTGCAGAAGATCTGAACTGAGATCGAGCGCCGTCACGTGTCCAGTATGTCCGATGCGAGTTGCCAGGCTGATGGCAGGTTCGCCCGTCCCACTGGCCAGATCGAGAATCTTCATCCCAGGCTGCGGAGCGGCATACTCGACCAGCGCATCCGTTACATCCCGGCCCATCGCGGCCGATTTCGCCTTCCACTTCTCGGAGGCAATCAGCCGGTAGGAATCGCCCCACGAGGGCTGCGAATTGTGGTCAGGTGCCATGAGCTTCGGAAAGACGGAAGCCGGCGCAGACGACAGGCAGGCTCGAAAAAAATCCTTCAGGCGCGCTTTCTCTTTATGCTTTTCGTTGGGGCGCGTTTTTGCTTGCCGTCTGTCGAGGACAGTTCTGCCGCTTCCATCCGCTTCGCGGACTTCCACAGCCGCTCTAAATCGTAATACTTGCGCGCCTTCTCAGAGAAAACGTGTACCACGAAATCCACGTAGTCGAGCAGCACCCATTCCGCCTGCTTGTAGCCTTCGACATGGATGGGGCGAAGTCCGGCGCGCTCCAACCGTTCGTCTACTTCATCGGCGATGGCCTGGATCTGCCGCGGATTGGTTCCGCTGCACAACACAAAATAGTCGGTGAACGCTCCCGACGACTTCTCCAGTTCGAGTACGGTGATGTCTTCCGCTTTCTTTTCCTGGCAGGCGGTAAGGGCTTCGGATACCTGGCGCTTGAGATCGTTCTTTTTCATGTACGCTTTGGCCGATTCGCGGTCGGATGCGGGTTGCATAGATTTTACCTGAGCCGGAGTCCTCCGGTGTTCGACCTGTGGAAGACTTCAGTTTTCGGGGCGAGCCGCCTTGTACAGGCCTAACCTCTTGATGTAATCGGCCACCAGAGGGTCCACTAACTTCCCCAGCGAACGATTTGCGGAGACCGCGTCGCGGACCGCCGTGGCGGAAATGTTCTGATGGACGTTTCCCAGCAGGTGGATCGTCGCCCCAGGCAAGACCAGGTCCCCCTTGGCCGGCTGTTTGGCGAAGGGGCGCGTTACAGCGTCCGCCGGACGCAAGCCCGCCGGTAACGCGTTCGCCACATCGGCCAGGGAAAATCCGGCGCGGCTGGCCACAACGAATTCACATTCCCGCAACAACGCCTCCGCCTCGTGCCATTTTTCGATGTCCTTGAAAGCGTCCATGCCGATGAGAAGGAACAGCCGGTCTGACTTTGGTAGGGTTCGCTTGAGCTTTCGGACGGTGTCGATGCTGTAATTCGGCCCTGCGGGACTCGTTTGTTTACCTTTGCTGCGCGCTGAGGGCGCAGGAAGACCGTCATCGCTCTCCAGCAGGGAAGGAATGAAGCTCTTCTCCCCGATGGTTGCCAGCACCACCATTGCGTAGCGATGCAGGTAAGGCGCGAGCTGCTGATGCTGCTTGTGGGGTGGAACACTCGCCGGCACGAAATAAATGCGCCGGAGACTGAAGCGCTCCTGCGCAGCACGCGCCAATGCCAGGTGGCCGCGGTGAATTGGATCGAAGGTCCCGCCGAAGATGCCGATGTTCATGTTCTTAGAGCTGGAAGCTCCGTCAGTTCCGGAAATTCGCCCTTTCCAAGCATGGTTTCGTCTGGCGGCAAGGGCCATCTCCAGTCCGCTCCCACAAGTACCGCGTGAGCAAAAGGTTGTCTGCATCCCCTGTACTCACGGTCAACTCCCGCCATGCGCAGGCGATGTGAACTCCCGTAACTCGCGCTGGTTCCATTTTGGAACTAGATTCAGTTTGTATGCGATTCAGACTCCCCCGTCTTCGCACACGCTTTGTGGCTCCCGCCCGGGCGCCCATTCTGCGTTACGGTGTCGCTGTCTTAAGTATTATTCTCGCCCTGATTCCCGCCCTTATGCTCTCGGACGTTGTCGAGAGCCGCCTGGTGGTCTTCGCAGTGGCCATCATGGTGAGCGCCTGGTACGGCGGGTGGAAGCCCGGACTCGTGGCGACTTCTTTCGCCCTGACCGTGAGCGCCTATTTCTCGCTTGCCCGTGGCCGCTCTCCCGCCGAATATCGCAACGCCATCATACATCTCACGCTGTTCGTGTTTATCGCGGTTCTGATCTGCTCCTTCAATGCTGCCCTTCGCTCTGCCCAAGAGGGCTTACGACGCTCGGAAGTGAACTTCCGTTCCCTCGTGACCAACGCTCCACACGGCATCTGCCGCTGTGACTCAGACGGGATCCTGCTGAACGCGAATCCCGCACTGGTCAGCATGCTGGGCTACACGTCCGCCTCAGAACTGCTGGGCGGCAACCTGGCCAACCTCTACAAAGACACCCAGGAGTGGTTTGCCGTGGCCGATTGCTTTCGTGCTCTGCGGCGCTTCAACGGGCTCGTCGCCGAGTGGACGCGCAAGGATGGGACTTCCATCGCAGTGCGTCTTTCCGGTTGCGCGATTCGCGGAGAACGCAACGCCACCTTCTTCGAGCTTTTTGCGGAAGACGTTACCGAACGCCGGGCCCTGGAGCAGCAACTTCGTCAGTCCCAGAAGATGGAAGCGGTGGGCCGGCTGGCAGGAGGTATCGCACACGACTTCAACAATCTTCTAATGGTGATATCCGGCTATGGAGAGTTTCTGCTCGATCGGGTGGGCGCGGATCCCGCCCTGCTTGGTCCCACTCAGGAGATCGCGAACGCAGCCAACCGCGCTACCTCACTCACTCGCCAGCTCCTGGCATTCAGCCGCAAGCAGATGCTGACTCCCAAAGTGCTCGACCTGAATGCCATCGTCAGCGAGAACCTGAAGATGCTCACGCGTGTGATTGGCGAGGACATCAACTTGGTCATGGTTCCCGGAGCGGATCTCGGGCGTGTCAAGGCGGACCCGGGGCAGATCGAGCAAGTGATTATGAACCTCGCCGTAAACGCGCGCGATGCGATGCCCGGCGGCGGTAAGCTGACGATCGAAACCACGAACGTCACACTTGATGAGCATTATGCACGGCTGCATGCGCCTGCCCTGCCTGGGGAATACGTGATGCTGGCGATCAGTGACACAGGCCAGGGAATGGATGCGGACACGTTGACTCACATCTTCGAACCATTCTTTACAACCAAGGGACCGAAGGGCACCGGCCTGGGGCTTTCCACGGTGTATGGCATCGTCAAGCAAAGCGGTGGGTACGTGTGGGTGTACAGCGAACCGGGGAAAGGGACGTCTTTCAAGGTATACCTGCCGCGGGTGAGCGCAAGAGGCGAGAAGGTGGAATGGCAGCATTCGCTGGCCGCCGGTTCTGAGGGCGGAATGGAGACGATTTTGGTGGTGGAAGACGAGTTCAATCTCCGCCGCCTGGTGCGCCAGTCACTGGAAGGGCAGGGTTATACCGTGCTCGAGGCAGCGGAGGGTACTTCCGCCATCCGGATAGCGGACACACATCCTGGTCCGATCCATCTGTTACTGACTGACGTCGTCATGCCCGGAATGAACGGGCGCGAACTCGCACACCGCATTTTCTCTTTACGCCCGGGAGTCAAAGTCCTGTACATGTCGGGCTACACGGAAAATGCGATCGGCCACAACGGCACGCTGGACGTGGGTGTTGTCCTGCTCCAGAAGCCCTTCACCCTCCCCGCTCTGAAAGCCAAAGTGCGGGAAGTGCTTGATACCCCAACTCCCCTGGAGGCCCCGATGACAGCTCATCTTGCTCGAGACGTTCGCATTAATCACGAAAAGGAACGACTGTCGCCATTTCGCGCACAGCGGTTCAGGCTGCGGTTGCCCCTGAAATACCGCCAGGTCGGCGCGCATGACTGGCGCACCGGCACGACGGAGAACATCAGCCGTTCTGGTTTGCTGTTCCGTGCCGAGGAATTGATTCCGCCTAATGTGCAGCTTGAGATAAATCTCGTGCTTCCGGCGGAGATTGCCGGCCTTTCCGCCGCCGAAGTTGTGTGCCGCGGCGAGGTGGTGCGAACCGTGGAACCAGATGCCTCCGGTCTGACACCAACGCTTGCAGCCAAAATCCTGCAATACCACTTCCAGCATGGGACAAAGGCTGCGAAAGCCTGATGGATGAGGCAGAGGCGGTCCAAAGACCGTCCCTGCTTTGTCTTTTTCCTGGTGACCACTTGCGGTCCTGGGCATCTAACGCTCTGTAGCCTAGTCCTGTGTTAGAAAAGACTGCTTGGAGCCGATTACCCACTTCCTTACCGGTGCGTGCCTTAGTCGCGCGGGCCTGAATCGCAAAACGGCGCTTGCCACGGCGACCGTTACGCTGGCCGCGGAAGCACCCGACCTGGACGTCTTCGGCAGTTTCAAAAATCCAATATTCGGCTTTGCGCACCACCGCGGTTTCACGCATTCATTTCTGGGTGTGCCGCTGGTTTCGGCAGTGGTGGTTGGGGTCGTATACCTCGTGTGGGTCGCCCGCGGCCGCCGAACAAAGGACCCTAACCTTCCGCCGCGCTGGGGGCTCCTATTCGTATTCGCGTGTTTAGCGGGCCTGTCTCACATCCTTCTCGACTTTACTAACAATTACGGCGTGCGCCCGTTCTGGCCGTTTTCCGAGAAGTGGTACTCGTGGGATATTGTTTTCATTGTTGAGCCCACGATGCTCTTTCTTCTGGTAGGCGGGTTGGTGCTGCCGGTTTTCTTTGCTTTTGTTGACCGCGAAATTGGTACGCGAAGAAAACAGCCATCTGGGCGCTGGGGGGCGACTCTGGCTCTAATTGGCGTGGTTGCGCTTTGGGGTGTGCGCGACTTCGAACACCGCAAGGCGGTCAGTGCGCTGGAGGCCCGCAGCTATGAAGGCGCGAACCCAATCCGCGTTTCGGCCTACCCTTACTGGTGGAGCCCATTCCGCTGGTCTGGCGTGGTCGAGACGGAGAACTTCTTTGCCCTTGCGCTGGTGGATTCCTCCACGCCGGAAGTTGATCCTGACGGCAACATGCGGATCCGATATAAGCCCGAGGAGACTGCCATAACCTTAGCCGCGAAAAGGTCATACCTGGGTCGCGTTTACCTGGATTGGGCAAAATATCCCGTGACCGAGACTGAGCCGACAGCTTCGGGTTACCGTGTCCGGTTCAAGGACCTGAGATACGACTATCCGGAACGAAGCGGGAACACGTTGTCCGCCGGCGTGCTGCTGGATCGTGACCTGAATGTGGTGAAGGCAGCGTTTGGGTTCCGGGCAAGCCAGTCCCTCGAAGATGCGGGCGGCGGCGGAAACAGGTGAGTCAAATGCTCGTGCCTGCCGGACGCAGCAAGGCGGCCGCTGTCGTCTTCTCAAGCCAACTGTCAAGCGCCTCAAGCGCCATTTCACATTGCCTGCGGTGACGTTCCTTGCGATCACGGATCTTAACGTTCATCGCCGGCAAGAGATCAAAAGTGATGTTCGCGGGCTGAAAATTATTGGGATCGGCATGCGTAATGTAGTGTGCCAGCGATCCCAGCGCCGTCGCCCGCGGGGGTGCAAGCGGTGCGACCCCCGTGGCCAGCGCTGCGGCATAGATCCCGGCAAGAAGACCGCTGGCAATCGATTCCACGTAGCCTTCCACGCCGCAGATTTGTCCGGCAAACAGGACATGTGGATGTTGCTTCATCTGCTGGGTTTCGGAAATGAGCGCTGGAGCATTGATATAGGTGTTGCGATGGATCTGGCCGTAGCGCAAAAAACGGGCATTTTCCAGGCCAGGAATCAAGCGCAATACCCGCGCCTGTTCGCCAAACCGAAGATGGTTTTGAAAGCCAACCAGATTGTAGGAATCCGCGCGAAGATTCTCTTGTCTTAATTGCACAACGGCATAGGGCATGCATCCCGTCTGTGGATTCTTAAGTCCGACCGGTTTCATGGGACCGAAGCGCAGCGTGTCGCGGCCACGGCGGGCAATTTCTTCGATGGGCAGGCATCCCTCAAAGTAATTGAGTTTTTCCCAGTCCTTTTCCTCTACGGGTTGCGCCGCCAACAAGGCGTCATAGAAGCGGTCGTATTCTTCCCTGGACATGGGGCAATTGATGTAATCCGCCGATCCCTTGTCGTAGCGTGCGGCAAGGTAGACCTTGGACATGTCGATGGAGTCCGCTTCGACGATGGGGCTGATCGAGTCGTAGAAGTAAAGGCGGGCGGAATCGTCCGCGGCATTGGTGAGGCGGACAATTTCCCCGGAGAGCGCGTCGGAGGTCAGTGGTCCAGTGGCGACGACGGTCAGAGTCTCATCAATATGAGTCGCTTCTTCGCGCCGAACGGTGATCAGGGGTTCACTCGATATCGTCTCGGTCACCGCGGCTGCAAACACGGCGCGATCCACGGCCAGAGCATGCCCTGCGGGGACGGCGCATTCGCGTGCGATCTTCAGCAGAAGAGAGCCTACGCGCCGCATCTCCTCCTTGAGAAGCCAGGGAGCGGTGTTCTCGCTGTCAGACTTCAGTGAGTTCGAGCAGACCAGTTCTGCAAAGCTGCCGGTCTGATGCGCGGGAGTGGATCGCGAGGGCCGCATCTCAAACAGTTCCACGGCGACGCCGCGCCGCGCACATTGCCAGGCTGCTTCCGAACCGGCCAGGCCCGCCCCGATGATTTTAACTGGACTTCTCATGAACGCTCTAACGGCAGTCGCACGCGAAATGTCTCCGGGTGAAGCGGTCTTCGCGCCTATGTTCTATCATACGAAAATCAAATCTCCTGATTGAGGCGCGCATGGCACGTATCGCACTGATTGAACCCGAGCAGGCTCCTCCAGAAGTGAAAACCATCTACGACACCGTCTTGCGCGGCAAACCCGGAAATGCCCAGAAGGCATTGGCTCATCGTCCCGAATTGCTCAAGAATTTCCTGGGGTTCTACGGCAGTGTGGGCAAGTCGCTGGAACGCAAACTTTACGAAATGGTGTACATCCGCGTTTCGTTTCTCAACGGCTGCCGCTATTGTCTGCAGCATCACGTGGCATTCTCGAGGAATGTTGGCCTCAACGCCGACGACTGGGCAGGCTTAAAACATGGAGACTATGCCCGCTTTAACGAAAAGCACCAGGCGGCACTGACCTACGCCGAGAAGTTGACGCGCGATCCTCACGGCGTCGGCGATGCGGATTTCGTTCCCCTGAAGAAGCACTTCTCTGACGCTGAGATCCTGGATCTGCATTTGCTGGTGGGCCTGGCGAACCTTACCAACCGCTTTACCGATCCGCTCGGCCTGGAACTGGAAATTCCGGAACAGCCCATCTAGTGGGAGGCTGGGCCAAGGGCTGCCTTCTACAGGATTACACGTTCATCGCCCACGCGCCGGGTTACATGCTCCCGGTCGAGATACTCGAGCAATGGAATGGCGTATTTCCGGCTGACTCCGGTGAGGTCCTTGAACTGGGCGACGTTGATCCGCGGAGACTTGAGTTTCTCGGCTGCTATTCGCTTTCTCAGGTCTGCGAGCGCTGCCTGGTGAAACACAAGATCGTCGGCGATTTTGATCAGAACCTTGTCACGCAGGAGTAACGTCACAATTTTCTGCGCCCGAACCTTGTCTACCTTGAGCGGGGCGAGAACGTCCTTCAAGCCGGGCACTTTCAATCCTGCCGTTGCAAAAGCCGCTTCAATGAGCTTTTTCGATTCCGCTTCCTCATCCTTCAACACCACGCCCGTGCCAGGCTGCCGCACGACTTCATGGCTGAGCTCGAGCTTCTTTTCTTTTGCCAGAGCTTCGAGCGCGAAGGTGAAGGCGACGGAACTTGTCCCCGAAGCCTCGCGCAAAGCTTCTTTGTTTATTCCTGGCACCAGCGGATTCTGCTTCTGAAAATCTGCCACCTGGTGCAGCAACTGCTGCTTCAGGCCTGCGAGGGCTGTGGCCTCGACCAAAAAATCGTCGCGTCCGGCTATGCTGCCTTGCCGTATCAACATCTCCGCGTCTCTTTGCAGTTGTTCTCCGCGCCGGCCCGTCTCGGCGACCGCTTGCGCCAAAGACAATCCCTGTCGGCCGCGACGGTCAATCCTCGCCTTCAGCGCCTGCATGGGCTCTGCATTCGCCAGAAGCCTGAGAAAAGACTCTTGCGCGTCCCTGCGAGTGCGGGGCAGTGGGGCCGCGTCCAGCACTACACCGCCTCCGATCGTGACTACAGGCGAGAACTGGCGCAGGATGAAGCGGTCTCCCGGCAGCAGCAAGGAGGCATGGTCCAGGCGAAGCTGGGCAATCGAAGTTTCGCCAGCCGCCGCCTGCTTCTTGCCGCTTAAGAGGACCGTGGCGGTGGTTTCCATGGTGTGAGCGTGAAAATGGACGCGGCTGCCATCCTTGAGCGGCCTTGTGGCGGGAAGCATAGAGAGTTCTACGCCGACTCGAGCGGTGGCTTGAAATAGCGCAGCGGGAGCGAGCGTCATTCCCCGGCTGAGATCTTCCTTCGTAACTCCGGTAAGGTTCAACGCAGTCCGCTGTCCCGCGATTGCCTGCTCGGCGGGTTCACCATGAATCTGAACACCACGCACGCGTACCTTCTTTCCGCTCGGGAAAACCTCGAGTTCTTCGTCTTTACGAATAGCTCCGGCAAGCAACGTGCCAGTCACCACGGTTCCGAAGCCCTTCATGCTGAATACTCGATCAATCGGCAGGCGCGCCAGCGCAGCGGAGTCTTTGGCAGGAGTCTCTTCCGCAATCTTCGCCAGCGCCGCCTTCAGTTCGCTGATTCCCGCCCCGCTCAGCGCACTGACTGGGATGATGGGCGACGTTGAGCTATCCAGGAACGACCCGCGCAGAAACTCCTCAACTTCCAGCCGCACCACGTCGAGCGTTTCCTCATCCACCAGGTCGGATTTTGTCAGCACGGTCAGCCCGCGGCGGACCGCGAGCAGCCGGCAAATATCGAAATGCTCCCGGGTTTGCGGTTTGATGGATTCGTCGGCGGCAATCACGAGCAGAACTAAATCAATGCCACCAACGCCGGCAAGCATGTTGCGCACAAAACGCTCGTGTCCGGGAACATCAACGAAGCCCAACCGCAGAACTTCGCCGCCGGCTCCCGGCAGTTCCAGGTGCGCGAAGCCGATGTCGATTGTGATGCCGCGCCGCTTCTCTTCCTCGAGGCGGTCAGCATCGATCCCTGTCAGCGCTTTCACCAGGGCCGTCTTGCCGTGGTCAATGTGCCCGGCCGTGCCTACGATCACGGATTTCATGCGAAGAAAATCATACCCGTATTGGCTGTATTGACGAGGGAAATGTCTGTTTCTTTCACGGGCGCAACCATTGCCAGTTGCGTTTGCATCTCACAATCCGGCATACTTCCTCCACTCTTCTGACGGAAAACATTCAAGGAGACAATATGAAAGTGAAATTCCCCGCCCTGCTTTCAATCGCCACACTTGCCTTGGCAGCGTTCGCGTACTCCCAGGTTGCCACCGACGTCGACAAAGCCGCCAAAGACACTGGCCATGCGACCAAGCATGCGGCCAAAGACACGGCCAAGGGCACCGAGAAAGCCGCCGATAAGACCGCCGACGCTACTAAAGATGCCAGCAAGAAGACCGGCCACGGCATCAAGAAGGTCGGCAAGGACATCGGCCACGGCGTCAAGAAGGGCTCGGAGAAGACTGCTGACGCGGTGAAGTAACTGCCCCAAGTACAAGCCGCAGAATGCGCTGAGAACCGCCGCGAGCTGCCGTTACCCGGCGTTCTCCTGCGCGCTGCGGTTTTTCATTTAGAATTGTGCTTTCATGCTGACCGGTTCGGAAATCCGCCGTAAGTTCCTCGATTTCTTTGTCCAGAAGGGACACCGCGAGGTGCATTCCTCGTCGCTGGTTCCCGCCAACGATCCCACGCTGCTCTTCACCAATGCGGGGATGAACCAGTTCAAGGACGTTTTTCTCGGCCTGGAGAAGCGGGATTACAACAAGGCCACCACTTCACAGAAATGCGTCCGCGCCGGCGGCAAGCACAATGACCTCGAAAACGTCGGCTTTACCAACCGCCATCACACGTTTTTCGAGATGCTGGGAAATTTTTCCTTCGGCGATTATTTCAAGAAGGACGCGATCGCCTACGCCTGGGAACTGATCACCTCGCCGCAGTGGTTCGGGATTCCGAAAGACAAGCTCTTTGTGACCATCTTCAACGGCGAAGGCGGCGTGCCCCGCGATGCGGAAGCCTATGACTTGTGGATCGCGCAGGGTGTGGCCAAAAACCGCATCTTCGAATTTGGCCTGAAAGACAACTTCTGGCAGATGGGCGATACCGGCCCCTGCGGCCCGTGCAGCGAGATTCATTACGACATGGGTCCCGTTGCTTCCGACCAGGGACACACAGACTGCGCCTTTGGCTGCGACTGCGGACGTTACGTCGAGATCTGGAATCTGGTGTTCATGCAGTTCGATCGCGATGCGAACGGCAAGCTGAACCCATTGCCGAAGCCATGTGTAGATACCGGCATGGGGTTGGAGCGACTTACGGCGGTGCTTCAGGGCGTAATTTCGAACTACGACACGGATTTGTTCACGCCGCTGATTGAGCGCGCAGCGGAATTGACCGGAGCTGCCAAAGCTCATGTAGGGACGGGCGTCTCGCCCGTCCAGGCCGAGCGGAGCTCGGCAGGAGGTTCTTCGCACAAGTCGGCGGCATCTCTGCGCGTGATCGCCGACCACTCGCGTGCCGCGACATTCCTGATTTCCGACGGAGTCCTGCCATCGAACGAAGGCCGCGGCTACGTGCTGCGGAAGATCATCCGCCGCGCGATCACACACGGAAGATTGCTGGGGCAAACCAAGCCGTTTCTGCACCAGATGATCTTTGCCGTGCGGGACCTGATGCAGGACGCGTACCCGGAATTGAAAGAGACGGTCGAGCGCGTATCGAAGGCGGTGCTTCTCGAGGAAACTCGATTTGCGCACACTCTTAATGTCGGCTTGGAAAAGCTGGAGAACTTGATCGTGGGGAAGAATCTTTCCGGTCAGGAGGCCTTCAGGTTATATGACACTTTCGGAATGCCTCTCGATTTCATGCAGGACGCCGCTCGCGATCAAGGCCTGACGTTCGACCAGGCCGGCTTTGATGCCGCTATGGCCGATCAACGCGCCCGCGCTCGCGCTTCCTGGAAGGGCGCGGCTAAGCAGACAGCCAATCCTGCCTACCAGCAGCTTCCCAAGTCTGAATTCGAAGGCTATCGCCAGACTCGCTCTGAAAACTGCGAGGTGCTGGCCATCATCAAGAGCGGGCAAGGCGCGCAGGAACTCAAGCCCGGAGACGAAGGCGAGGTCATCCTCGACCACACGCCGTTCTACGCCGAGTCCGGCGGTCAGGTCGGCGACCGGGGCTGGCTTTACAGCGATGATCACAACACCGTCGTCGCCGAAGTCAAAGGCTGCTACTACCCGATTCAGGGAGTAAGAGCGCATCAGGTTGTCGTAAAATCCCCACCCTCCGCAAAAAGCGCGGAAGGGTGGGCCACCCTCAGGGTCGGCGACAAGGTTGACGCCGTCGTCAACACCGACATTCGCCAAGCCACCATGCGCAACCATACGGCCACGCATCTTCTTCACGCCGGACTGCGCGAAGTTCTGGGCAAGCATGTGAAGCAGGCTGGATCGCTGGTTGCGCCCAATCATCTGCGCTTCGACTTTTCTCATTTCACGGCCGTCGAAGACGAAGAGCTGCAGGACATCGAGGATCTGATCAACAAAGAAGTTCTTCACAATACGAAGATCGATGTCATCGAGAACGTTCCCATTGACGTGGCTGTCAACGAATACAAAGCCATGGCGCTGTTCGGGGAAAAGTATGGCGATAAAGTTCGCGTCATCAAAATCGGCGACTTTTCCACCGAACTCTGCGGCGGCACGCACACCGCGCAGACCGGAGAAATCGGGCTGATCAAAATCCTGAAAGAAGGCAGCGTATCCTCGGGCGTGCGCCGCGTAGAAGCTGTCACCGGCGAGACTTCGGTCCAACATTTCCGCAAGGATCACAAACTCGAGGAAGTGGTCGCTTCACTCGCTCCACATACCGAGGCAGCCAGCCCTGCCGATGCGCTGAAGCTCGAGCTTGAGAAAAAAGACACCGAAATCAAGCGCCTGTCGCGCGAACTTGACCAGGCCCGCATGAAGTCGGCATCTTCGAGCGCAGCCAACCTGGGAGACAGGATTAAAGACGTTCGTGGGGTCAAGGTGCTCGCTCATCGCGTGGATAACCTCGAGCGCCCGCAGATGCGCACCCTGGTGGATCAACTCCGCGACAAGATCGGGTCCGGGGTCGTGATTCTGGGTTCCACCAGCGACGGCAATGTTTCTTTGATCGTGGGCGTAACCAGGGATCTGACCGCTCGCATTCAGGCCGGTAAAGTCATCGGCCCGGTTGCGCAGAAAGTCGGGGGCAAGGGTGGCGGACGGCCTGATCTCGCGGAGGCAGGTGGCAAAGATCCCGGCGCTCTGGATGCCGCTCTCGACCAGGCTTACGCAGTCGTGGATAGCCTGCTGACCTGACGCAGGGAAAAGTCTTGCGACGTGTGATTGAATCGTGTTGGGCTTCGATGGAGAACCGCGTACAGATCATCGAGCACCACGGCAAGCAGATTCTGCTGATTGACTTCAGCCACTGCGATCCGCAGCAGCTGCTTCGCATCGTGGAGGAAGTGCGCGAGGAGATTTCGGAACATCCTTTCAACTCGGTGCTCACGCTGGCCGATTTCACCGGCGCGGAGATTGATAAGACGGTCGCCACTCGCATCAAGGAAGTTCTTGCCCTGGATCGCCCCTACGTGCAGCGGTCGGCGTGGGTAGGAACCGATAGCCTGCCCAAGGTCTTTTACGAAAACTTCAAGAATTTTTCCCGGCGCGATTTCCCTACGTTTGCAAGCCGTGAAGAAGCCATGGACTGGCTGGTAGGCGATTAAGCATCGCGTTCGCGCAAAGTCTCCTCGAACAAGCTCGTCAGTTTGCCGTAAGCGCGTTCGGCCTGCGTTGGGTTGTATGCGGGACTGTCCGCCATGGTCCAGCCATGGCGCGCGCTGGAGTAAGTTTCGCTCTCGTACTGGCCGTGCCAATCTTTTAGCGCCTGGTTTAGTTTCTCAATCGCCTCGGCCGGCATAGTGCGATCGCCCTCCGCGTGCGCGAAGTAAAGCCGCGCTCTTATGCGCGGAAGCAGCAGATGGGGGCTGGCGGGCGTCTCTGTGAACAGTCTTCCTCCATGGAAGGATGCCAGGGCAGCGACGTTCTCGCAGCGGGCGGCAGCGCGCATCGCCATCGCGCCCGTGAAACAGTATCCCACCACCCCAACCGGCCCTGGCATGGCGAATTCGCTAGTGGTGAGGAATTCGATGTAGGCCTCCGCATCCTGCTCCATGGCCTCCGGCGTCAAGGGAGCGGCCAGTTCGGCGAACCGTTTCTGCGTCCGTTCCTCAGCGTGATTGACCTCAAACGGGAATACGGGCGGCTTGCCGGTCCGATAAAAGACATTCGGGAGCAACACGGTGTACCCGTCTCCGACGAGCCGGCGTGCTATGTCGCAACTGGCAGGACGAATGCCGACGATATCGGTCAGGAAAAGGACCCCCGGACGTTGTCCCGTTCCCGCGTGGTAGAGAAAGCCGTCCACGACACCGTCGTCCGTGCGAATCTCAATTGACTGTTCGATCACCGGTGCCGTATCTGCCATACAGAATTCTGTGCCCCAATCGGGGCCCTCAAACTAGCTGCGCCACCTTAGAGTCACCGGTCCGGTCAGCGGATGCTTCATCTCCTGTCCGCTGCGTCGGGCCTCAAGATGTGCCGCTTTCAATTGGAAATACCATTTGGCAGGACGATCCGCGTCGTCAATCAGCATCATGTGCGGATTGTGCCGCAGCCCTTCTGCCTGCAACTCCATGGTGCGACGGTCCTGCTCCACAAACTTCCCGAATAAGTATTTCAGCAGCTCCGGCCCAAACGGCATCCAGCGGAAAAGGTTCCAGCACGCCACCACATCAATACGGCACCTGGCTCGCGTAATCGGTGTAACCGTCGTCAGGCTGGAAAACCAGTAGCGACCCGCTCGAATGGTCTCGTATCGCCGGTTGGGCAGCACGAAATCAATTGTCGTCGTGATCGCATCCGCCTTCGCGTAAAGCCGCAACAGCTTGTAAGGAGCCGAGTTCGAGCTGGGGGTGTGCGCGCTCATGCGGAAGCCCGAGGGGATCGGCTCGAAGTGCTTTTGCTTCTCGTGGATGCTCTCCCGCTTCCGCCACCACCATGCCTGATGGACGAACGGCCCATGCGCGGGATCCATCAGCCCAATAATGCCGTGATCGACGCTTACCGGCATCTCAGCCGTCAGATACGCAGTCTTGAACTGCCCGCTGAACTTCTCGATCTCCGGGCAGGCGACCGGCGCCTCCGTGGGTTTGCCGAACCCTCCTCCAGATGGTCCGGGTTCTGGCAGAAACGCCCAAACATATCCGTCACGTTCCTGGCAGGGGTAGCTCCCGGCGTAAATGCGGTCAACCTTCAGAGTTTGATCGGCCGTGAGCGATGGGATCAGGCGGCACTGGCCGCTATGCGCCTCGAACTTCCATCCGTGATAGCTGCACTCGACCTGCTGGCCGTCAAAATTGCCACAGGAGAGCGGCATGCCGCGGTGGGGACAGGCGTCGTGCAGGACGAAGGGCACACCCTGGCGGTCGCGTCCAACCACCAGCGGCGTTTCGAGCAGCATAGCTTTATGCAGGCGGTTGCGGACGAGCTGGTCGCCGGGCAGAGCGCGATACCAGAAGCCGTAGAGCATCCCTGGCTCAGACGCCTGCGGCTGCGGTTCCAGTTCACTCATGGGGAAGGGTCAGCCTATCACAGCCTCCGAGGCCCCGGGCACATGCAAGCGGCCGCTTCCTGTCTGCTTTCTGGCAGTTAAAAGCAGCATTATCAATTAGTTACACGGATTACCACCGTGGTTCTATGTCCTTAGGATAGATTGCCCGGTCGTCCGCCTCGGCCTATAATCGCCTCACTCTGGTAGGGATTCTCCGTCAGGTTCCGGGCAGGCAGGCGCGGAAGTGTATTTGTGTCCGTGCCCGATGACAGAATGGCTATGCGAAAGCACCTGCAACTCGCCCTGATGGCAACGTCCGTAATCGCGACCTTCCTTTCTCTCACGCCATACGTGCAGGCCGACGCCGATTCTGATGGTACTGCGGGGATCACCGCCACCGAGGACCACGGCCACACCGTCTATGTGAATGATTCAGTGCCAGCCGTGCGCCGCTCGCACGGTTCTTCTACCCGGCAGAGCTCCCTGGTGTTCTGGAGTGTCACGGATCACCGCTGGAAACCGGTCCCTTCGGCCAATATCCGCGCAGCTCGATCGGCGGCAGCCGAAGTGAACCAATACCTTGGCCACGACGGGCGGCAAAGCTCTGCCACGCAATTGGACGCTCCCAGCCTCTTGCCGGGACGCCAGTTCAGCCAGCAGGAGATCGATGCTGCCATTGAACGTGCCGCAGCGCGCCATAACGTGGATCCCAACCTGGTGCGCTCGGTGATCAAGGTGGAGTCGAACTTCAACCCCAACGCCGTGTCCCGCAAGGGAGCCATGGGCCTGATGCAACTCATGCCGCAGACGGCGCGGCAGTTGAACGTGACCAATCCCTTCGATCCCCAGGAAAACGTGGACGCGGGCGTACGCCACCTGAAACAGCTCATGGAGAGCTATGGTGGCGACGTCAATCTCACGCTGGCGGCATACAACGCTGGTCAGGGTGCGGTCAGTCGCAGCGCGGGGATTCCGCATTTTACCGAGACCCGCAATTACGTGAAGCGGATAACCGAGCTCTACTACGGCGGCTCCGGCCTGGAACCTCAAAGGATACATATCCGTCCAGTCGGCGGATTTGCGCAGGATCCGGTGCGGGTTCAGCGGGATGCGCGAGGCGTGCTCTACATCAGCAACACGGACTGAAGTACAGGCATCTCAGTTAGCAACGATTTAGCACGGCGATTACGGACAAGAAAAATTGAAGAACCCAGGTCGAAGGCAGCGTGCGTTGCGCTGGAGCGGGACTCTGTTCCTGCTTTGCCTCGCCGGCCTGCCTGCATATTCGCGTTCGCACAAATCTGTCGACCTGGCCGGCTCCCAGTTCACGGCTGCCGAGCATCTGCGCGAAACCCTGAACGCCCGTCCCGCCGAGCAGCGTACCCGCCACGAGTATCAGCGCGTCCTCGATGCCTACCGTCGCGTTTACTACGGCTCGCCCACGTCCACTCATGCCGACGCGAGCGTAATGGCGGTGGGCGAAGTGCTCACAGAAATGGGCCGGCGCTTCGAGGACGACAAACTGCTGCACTCTGCGATCGGGCAGTTCGAATTTCTCCGTCGTGAGTACCCCGGCAGCCAGCATCGCTTTGAAGCGCTCCTCACGATGGGCGAGATTTACCGCGATGACCTGAACGACCCTGCGCGTGCCCGTGAGATCTTTGAAGAATTCCTGCGCCGTTATCCCAGGAACTCTCTTGCCGGGGACGTTCGTAAAGCTCTTGCGGCGCAGTCCGTAAAGCAGGTGGCTGTGAAAGCCAAAGACAAAGCTGGAGTCCCAGACAAATCCGGCGACAAGGACGAAGACTCGGCAAACGACGACGCCAACTCTGACGCCGAACCCGCCGCAGACCAGCCGCACCAGCAAGCTGTTGGGGATGCATCAGCCGGCGGAATGCCTGCCCGCGTACTCTCCATTCGGCACTGGTCCACGCCCGATTACACCCGCGTAGCCATTGACCTCGATCAGAACGTACGGTATGACGCTCAGCGGATCGAGCATCCCGATCGAGTCTTCTTCGATCTCTCCAACACCCGGCTAGGCTCGACCCTCGCCGGCAAGACTCTGGATGTTGAGGACGGGCTGGTCAAGAAAATCCGCGCCTCGCAGTTCAGCCCTGAACAGGCTCGCGTTGTGCTTGAGGTCGACAAACTCTCCGACTTTAACGCCTTCCTGCTGCCCAATCCAGCTCGGCTGATTATCGACATTCGTGCCAGGCCGGCCGTTGACGTGGCCTCCAGCGATGATTCCGCGGCGCCGGCTGCTACTCCGGCAAAGTCGGCAAAAAGTGAGCAGCTGCGCGCGTCTGCGGTAATTAGGAAAACCGCCGTTTCAGAAACGCCCCGCCGTACCACAGTCATTGACAAGAACGGAGTTAAGAAAACCATCGTTGATGCCGATTACGACGATGATGCAACCGGCGATACCGTCGCTAAACTGGAACCTCCGGACATCAAGCCTGCGGGCAGGACGTCGTTGCCGGTCTCGCCTTCGAGTCGAACTAAAGCCGGTACCGCGGGCAAACGCAAGTCCTCAACCGCCGATATCGATGTCCACGAAGCCGAGCCGACCGCCAGTGGCGACCGCTCGCTGATTCGCGCGCTGGGCCTGAAGATTGGCAAGATTGTCATCGATCCCGGTCACGGTGGACACGACACCGGCACCGTCGGCCCCAACGGGCTGCAGGAAAAGGATCTTGTGCTCGATGTCAGCCGGAGACTGGGCAAGCTGCTGCAAACCCGCCTCGGAGCGGCCGTGGTCTACACCCGCAGCGACGACACCTTCATTCCGCTGGAGACCCGCACAGCTATCGCCAATCAGGAAGCTGCGGACCTGTTCGTCTCCGTGCACGCCAACTCCAGCCGCGACCCGGACGCCCGTGGAGTCGAGACGTATTACCTGAATTTCACTTCCTCTCCCGACGCACTGGAAGTTGCGGCCCGCGAGAATGCCGTCTCGGAGGAATCGATCCACGAGCTTCAGGATCTGGTGAAAAAGATCGCGCTCAAGGAAAAGATCGACGAGTCGCGGGAATTCGCCAGTGACGTGGAGCACGCCTTGCACAGCGGCCTGTCCGCCAGGAATCCTGGAATCCGCGACCGCGGCGTCAAGAAAGCCCCGTTCATCGTACTGATCGGTGCAAACATGCCCTCGATCCTCGCCGAGATCTCATTTGTGAGCAATCCCGGGGACGAACGCCGGCTTCAGGCCGGCGAATACCGTCAGCGCATCGCAGAATCTCTCTATCGCGGAATTTCAAAATACGTGAGCGGGTTGAGTGGCGTGAAGGTCGCCAGCAAGATCGATAAAGGCGAAGGTCAGTAGATTATCTGCAGCACCAGGCTCAGTGCTGCTCCTCCGACACATAGTTGCGGTTCCACGCGGGAATTTCCACGACTACTTTGCCCGGTTTTGTAATCACCGCCTGGCAGCCCAGTCTTGAATTCAATTGCAGGTCCGCGGCCATATCGAGGCGGTCGGCCTCATCGTCCTCCATCTCGGAAAGGTTCTCTTTGCCTTCCTTCACCCACACGTGACAGGTGGTGCATGCACAATTGCCGCCGCAGGCGTGGTCAAGCGGCACGCCGAAGTTCAGCGCGACGTCGAGAATGGATTGTTCCTTGCCATGATCTTCATAGGGCAATTTGCCGTGTTCGAACTGCACCGTCTTGCCCTCGGGCAGGAAAGTCACCTGCACGGTGTTTTCGCTCAATGCTTCTTCGGTAGCGGCTCCCGCTGCGTTGTGGTTTTTGTCTTGTGCCATTTTTCCACTCATTCAAAATCCGCCTTTGCCACAGGATGCGGCGCTTCGGGACCTTCTCCAAGATCGGCCTGGTCCATGGTCTTGCCCTTCAGGGCAGTGGCTACTGCACTGTCCATCATCAACTCCGCCAGCCGCATGGTTCCCTGGTTGAGCGCGTCGATCGCCTTTCGGATGGCTGAATGGTCGTCCGCGTCCTGCACTCCAAGCAATGCCTTCTCCAGTTTGCCGATCTTTTTCTTCTCGTCACTTGTGAGGCGTTCCCACGCTGGACTCTTCCGGCCCTTTTCCAATGCTGCCAGAATGGTTTCCGCTTCGTTCCGGGCCTCGATCCGCTGCCGCTCCCGGAAGTCCTCCTCCGCCGCGTCAAAGGAATCGAGAATCATGCTTTCCACCTGCTCGTCGGTGAGGCCATAACTTGGCTGAACTTCGATCTCCGCCGCCTTGCCGCTGCGCTGTTCCCTGGCCGATACGTGCAGGATGCCGTTGGCGTCAATCAGGAATTTGACCTCAATGCGCGGAATGCCCGCGGGCATGGGTGGAACTCCCTTCAGATCAAAACGTGCCAGCGAGCGGCAGTCCTTTGCCAATTCACGTTCGCCCTGCAATACGTGGATCGCCACGTTCGCTTGCCCGTCAACCTGGGTGGTGTAATGCTGCGTTGCCGAAGCCGGGATCGTCGAGTTGCGAAGAATAATCTTGTCGGTCACACCACCTGCGACTTCGATCCCCAGGGAAAGAGGCGTAACGTCAAGCAGGAGGATGTTCTCCGTAGCCTGCGAACGGCCACCCAGGATGTTGGCCTGTACCGCCGCGCCGAGCGCGACCACTTCGTCCGGATTCAGGTCCGTATGAGGTCGCCGCTTGAAGAGTTCCTCTACCAGCGCGCGCACTCTCGGAATGCGGGTCGAACCTCCCACCAGGACTGCTTCGTCGATCTGTTCCGCCTTCAATCCCGCGTCTTTCATGGCTTGCCGGCAGGGACCCAGCGTGCGGTCAATGATCGGCTGCGCCAGCGCCTCGAACTGCTCGCGCGTGATCTCTCTTCGGTAGTGCTGTCCGCCGGGTAGGTCAATATCGAGTTTGGTCGAGGGCTGCGATGACAATGCAATCTTGGCCTCGATGACCGCTTTGCGCAATGTCGCCACCGCTTCTCCGTTGCGCGAAAGGTCCAGTTTTATGTCGCCGCGGATGTCGTCGAGCGCAATCCGGATCAGCAGGTTGTCAATGTCATCCCCGCCCAGGTGGGTGTCGCCGTTGGTCGCGATGACCTCAAAAATTCCGTCGTGCAGCTTGAGAATGGAAATATCGAACGTGCCACCGCCCAGGTCGTATACCGCGACCGTCCCGTTTTGATTCTTGTCGAGTCCGTAGGCCAGCGACGCCGCGGTCGGCTCATTCACCAGCCGCAGAACTTCGAGTCCTGCGATCCGGCCGGCGTCCTTGGTCGCTTGCCGCTGGGCATCGTTGAAGTATGCGGGTACGGTGATGACCGCCTTCGACACCGGAGCGCTGAAGTAGCGTTCCGCATTTCTCTTGAGCTGCCGCAGGATGAACGCCGAAATCTCCGGCGGGGTGAAAGTTCGGTCCCCAAGCCTGATGCGGATGACTTCTCCTGGTTGCAGGTCCTCGGCCAGCCGGAACGGAAACAGCTTCAACTCTTCCGTCACGTCCTCGACGCCGCGCCCCATCAATCGCTTGATGGAATAAACTGCCCGCTCCGGAGTTTCGATCAGAAATTTCCGCGCCGCATTTCCAACAATAATCTGGTCATGCTCATCCAGCGCCACCACCGAAGGGACCAGGTTCGCACCATCATCTCCGGGAATTACGACCGGCCTGTCTCCCTGCATGAATGCCACCAGGGAGTTCGTTGTGCCCAGGTCAATCCCGATAACGCGATCCGTCGTCATCTGTCCCGTTACTGGCCTTCCAGTGCGTCATTCACATCTCTTACCAGGTTGCGGATGTAATTTCTGCGGTTCAGCAGGTCCACCATCTTTTGCTTGCTATCGTCGTCGCCCAGTCGGTCCCACTCGTCCCAATAGCCTTTAAGTTCCTGCGCCAGCGCTGCAAACTTGCTTTCGAGCGCCGCCTTGTGATTGCGCAGTTGTTCCTCCAATTCCGGATCTGCGTCTCCCATCTTGCGGTTCGCCCGTAACTCTTCCAGTTGCATGTTCAATTCAAAGACCTCTTCCAGAAGGTCCGGAGGCACGACCTGCTTCTTTACTTCGCCCGACGCCCGCGCCTTCTCAGTCGCCGCCTTCGATTGTTCCTCCAGTTCCACCCCCTCCAGGTGCAGCAGGTATTGGGTTCGCTTGATGGGATCCTTCAAAGTGCGGTAAGCATCGTTCAACCGGGAACTCTGTTCCAGGCTCCACTGCTGCTCGCGCCCATCCGCGCGGGCAAACAGGTCAGGATGCAGCCTGCGGCTTAACTCATAGAAGTTGCGCTCCAGTTGCGCTACGTCGACGTTCAGACGACGCGGCAGGCCAAAGAAGGTGAAGTAGTCTGAGGGCGCCGGTGGTTGTACTTTGCCGCACGCATTGCAGAAATGAGCGGCGCGCATCTCTCCGCATGACCAGCAGGTTGAGTTCGTAGTCGAATTGGAGATATCCACACTCATATTCGCATCTCATCGTGCCCGCGTTCGCAACCCGCTTGCGCGCATGGGGACAATTCCACGGCTGCTGACCTCGATGGTCCGTTTTTCGACGGGAAGTCCCTGCGGACCGGGTGTCCGCTGCGCGGTCTCAGCCGGAAAACGACGTCCCGCACCCGCACGACTTCGATGCATTCGGGTTGACAAAGACGAATCCCTGTTGCATCAGCGTTTCCTGGTAATCCAGTGTCATCCCGTGCAGATAAATGAAGGACTTCGGATCTACGAACACGCGCACGTCACCGAACTGAAAAATGCGGTCGCGCTCCCGCGATTGCGTGTCGAACCGGATGTTGTAGCTCAAGCCGGAGCAGCCGCCGCCCTGCACGCCCAGACGCAATCCGCCTTGTTCGGGCGAGATGCCTTCCTTGACAATGGCGGCACGAATCTTGGCCAGCGCTTTTTCCGTCACCTGGATGCCTTTGGCGGGTGCGCTCTTTGGAGCATTTTCTGTTGCAGTTGTCATAAGTCCGCATTCCTCTGTGAGACCCTGTGTCCCCGGTGGCTAAAAGTTCTAAGAGCATGAACCACAGAGGACACGGAGGCGCACCAGGAGAATCGCCCTTACTTCGCCGCCACGGCCGCCGGACTGGTCGCTTCCTGCTTTTTCTTCCAGTCGTGAATCGCCGCCCGGATGGCATCTTCCGCCAGCACGGAGCAGTGAATCTTGACTGGAGGCAGAGACAATTCCTTCACGATCTCGGTGTTCTTGATCTGCAGCGCCTCCTCCACCGTCTTGCCTTTCACCCATTCGGTGGCCAGCGAAGACGAAGCGATAGCCGAGCCGCAGCCGAAAGTCTTGAACTTCGCGTCTTCAATGACGCTGGTCTGCGGATTCACCTTGATCTGCAGTTTCATCACGTCGCCGCACTCGGGTGCGCCCACCAGCCCGGTTCCGACCTCCGCGCTGCTTTTGTCAAGCGAGCCGACGTTGCGTGGGTTGTTGTAGTGGTCAATTACCTTATCGCTGTATGCCATGTTTCTCTCCGTTGAAACTTTCTTTTGCCTCTTTTGGGCCTAATGCCTTTTTTCTTTCCCCAAGGCTTACACCTAGTCTGCAATGTGGAATCGCAAAGGGTCGTCTAACCATAAGGGTCGCTCTTGTCGCAAGGCATCTACGATCCGGCCTCGTTCAGAAAGAGAAACCCTCCAATACTGACCGTCTACCGACAAGACAACCTCATCATTGCGCACTCGTTCCAGCAGCCGCGGGACCACTGGTTGTTTAGGTTCGTTGCAGTCGGCGAGGCGTCCAACGGCCCTATTGCCTTGTGTTCGCCAATGGCGCAATGCAGCAGCGAAACCGTGATGTCGATCGGATAGCAAGGTCGCATGTTTCAAGCCCTGCTTCATTACTTCCTCCTTAAGCACTCGCCACTGCCTTAGCGCGATTACTCAGCGGCCCATTTCACCGACTTCAGGTCAATGCCTTCTTTCGCCATCTCATACAGCGGCGAAAGCTCGCGAAGCCGTTCCACAGTTTCCGTCACCCGCTCGGCCACATAGTCCACTTCGGCTTCGGTGTTGAAGCGTCCAATCCCGAACCGGATCGAACTGTGCGCCAGATCGTCCCCCGCGCCCAGCGCTTTCAGGACGTAGGAGGGTTCCAGAGTCGCCGAAGTACACGCGGAACCGCTCGAAACCGCGATATCGTTGATGCCCATCAGCAGGGACTCGCCTTCCACATAGGCAAAACTGATGTTCAGGTTGCCCGGCAGCCGGTGCTCCATACTTCCGTTGATGTAGGTCTCGTCGAGCCGGCCCATGATCTTGTCCCTCAGGCGGTCGCGCAGCCCGGCCAGCTTTTGCGCTTCCTGCGGCATTTCCTCCAGCGCGATCGCGCAGGCCTTCCCCAGGCCCACGATGCCCGGCACATTCAGCGTGCCGGAACGCATGCCGCGTTCGTGCCCGCCGCCATCGATAATGGCGGAAACCTGCACACGGGGATTCTTGCGGCGCACATACAGCGCACCCACGCCCTTGGGGCCGTACATCTTGTGTGCGGAGACCGACATGACGTCGATGTTCTGCTTGTTAACGTCCACCGGGACTTTGCCCACCGCCTGGGTGGCATCGCTGTGGAAGATCACGCCCCGCTCGCGGCAAAGCTTGCCGATCTCAGCTACCGGTTGCAGGACTCCGATCTCATTGTTGGCAGCCATGATCGTGACCAGGATCGTCTTGTCATCCATGGCGCGCTTCAGGTCGTCGAGGTCAATAAGCCCATCTTTCTGCACCGGCAGGTAAGTCACCCGATAGCCATATTTCTCCAGCCGCTTGCAGGTATCGAGGACGGCCTTATGCTCAGTCACAGCCGTGATGATGTGATTGCCCTTCTCCCGGTACATCTCGGCCACGCCCTTAATGGCAAGGTTGTCGCTTTCCGTCGCTCCCGAGGTGAAGATGATTTCTTTCGTCGTCGCACCGACGAGCTTGGCGATCCGCTCGCGGGCAGTCTCAATGCCTTCTTCGGCAGCCCAGCCGAAAGCGTGGTTCCGGCTGGCGGCGTTGCCGAACTTTTCCATGAAATAGGGCAGCATCTCCTCCAGCACCCGCGGATCCATGGGCGTGGTGGCGTGATTATCCATGTAAATGGGCAGCTTGATGCCCTTGGATGTCACAGTCTGCTCGCTCTTGAGTGGGTGGGGGACCTTTACATCCGTGCTCATAAATGCGTATCTCCTGAACTTTAGTGGCGGCTTAGGAAATCGTTATCAAATCCGCCGGTCTCTTTGCCTCCGGGTTGTCGTTCTCCGGAAGTTCTTCTTTCATCTCAGAAATCTTGATGCTTCGCAGCACCTCTTCGATGCTCTGGTTCACGCGGCGCAACGGCTCTCGAATGGTGCAGCGATCGGTCTGATCGCATTCTCCCCGCACGGTGATGCAGGAAGTAATGAACAGCGGCCCATCAATCGCACGAATCACCTCAAAGGCGGAAATCCTGTCTGCATCCCGGGCTAGTGTGTAACCGCCATTCGTCCCGTGCTGCGAATTCAGCAATCCCGCTTTCACCAATCGCTGCAGAATCTTGGCGAGGGCTTCCTGCGGAATTCCGTAGGCGTCTGCCACATCCTTGGCGCTGCGCGCGCCGTTGTGCCCGTGCTCGGCCAGGTGCTTCATGGCCATCAGCCCGTAGTCCGCCTTTTTGGTCAATTTCAGCATCAGCTATCGTGGCTCAAGATATACGACTGTTTCCGTCGGATATCAGTATTCTAGCCACACGCTGCGCCGATTGCAACCCCGAGCAGGGAAAGGTCGCGCTGGGACATTGAAATGTAAGTCTATTGCATTGAATGGCTTAACTTTTTACGACTATTTTGGTCGGAAATTCTGAGGCAAGCGCCGATAGGCGTACACTGAAACCAGGAATCCCACAGGCTTTGGCTGACGCTTACATTCTGGGGATAGAAAGCTCGTGCGACGAAACCGCCGCCGCAGTCGTGCGCTCCGGTGAGCAGATCGTCTCCAACGTAGTGTTTTCGCAGATCGCCACCCATCAGCCCTACGGTGGCGTAGTGCCGGAACTGGCGTCGCGGGAACATCTGCGGGCAATTGTGCCAGTGGTTCGTAAGGCGCTCGCGGATGCCGGGCGGAGTTATCAATCCGTCGATGCCATTGCAGCTACCCAGGGGCCCGGTCTCGCTGGGGCCCTCTTGGTTGGGATCAGTTACGCCAAGGCGCTGGCCTTTGCATTGGAGAAGCCGCTGATCGCAGTCAATCACCTTGAGGGCCACATTCATGCCGTTCTGCTGGAGGAACGCCAGAAGGGCAATCATGCGACGACTTTTCCCGTACTCGCGCTCGTAGTCTCCGGCGGGCACACGCATCTCTACCTGGCGGAACAGAAACCGGAAGGCTGGCGTTATCGCAACATAGGTCATACCCGCGACGATGCTGCAGGCGAAGCATTTGACAAGGTGGCGAAACTCCTGGGTCTCGGCTATCCGGGTGGACCGGTTATCGATAAGCTCTCCGCGCATGGCAATGCCGCTGCCGTGAAGTTTCCACCTTCTCAAATCAAGCACCGCGATCGCAACGACAAGAGGCAGGAAACGGACACGGTGCGGTTTGATTTCTCCTACAGCGGCATCAAAACCGCCATGCTCCGCTACGTTGAAACCCATGAAATGAAAGAAGTAATCGAAAAGCGGCGGGCCGCATTAGCGGGAAAGACGAAGCCTGCGCTCGATGACTATCTCGCAGTCTGCGACCGGCAGACACTCGATCTGGTCGCGTCCTTCCAGCACGCGATGGTTGAGGATCTCGTCAGCAAGACGCTGGCGGCTGCGCGTGCCTATGATGTTGCAACTCTGTTCGTTACTGGCGGTGTGGCGGCGAATGGCGAACTGCGCCGCCGCTTCGAAGAAGATGCAGCCCGGGAAGGCCTGCCAGTTTTCTTTCCGTCGCGGCCTCTTTCGACAGACAATGCTGCGATGATCGCAGCCGCGGCTTATCCCAAATTCCTGGCTAAAGACTTTGCTGCCATGGACTTCTCCGCAGAGGCCGCCCTGGCCTTGAGCTGATTGTCTGGATTTTTTCGTGGAGTGAACTACTTGCAGGCGGCGTGGCCTTCTGCCGCTTTTGAACCCAGGACCGAGTCGAGCGCTTTCGCGAGCTGTTCCTGGATGTCGATATCTTTGAAAATAGCGAAGTTAGCTCGCTTCTCGGTCCGCTCAAACCCACTTTGTTTGCCGGCTACGATCACAACCGGGATCTTGGCGGTGGAGGGTTCACTCTTCAGCGCTGTGATGAGTTCGCTGCCCCCCATCTTGGGCATCTGCATGTCAGTGATGATGATATCGGGGTGAACTCGCTTGAGGGCTTCGAGCGCGTCGTGACCGTTTGTGGCCGAGTGCACGGCGAGGCCTCGCTCTTCGAGGAACCGGCACACAGTATGACGAATCAGCATGGAGTCGTCGACGACCAAAGCCACAAGCGGCATTGCACTCTCCAAGGAGGGCAAACTGTCCCAAAGCTGACAGTAACAAAGTGTAAACAGGGCCAACAAGGGGAAAGGGGGAAGGCGGCGTTACCTTCGTCACCTGTGCGGCATGGTACTGGCGGGCAAGACTTGCGGGGAAGTCAGTGTTTTTTCAAGAGCTTGCCGTCGCGCAAGACAAAACGCTCTCCCCGCCACTCGATTTCGCGGCCGAAGAAACTAGCGAACCATACGAACAGAGCCAGGACGTCGCGCAAAGGAAGCAGCGCCAGCCAGCGCAACACCTGGCGATCTCCGAGAACCCAAAGGCCGGTGACCAGAGCCATGGCCAGGCGCGCAATCACGCTAACCAGCAACAGACTCCATGCCCAGGCTGCCTCGCGAGACAACGCAACTGTCAGCAGCGCCCAGGGCAAGCCGAAGGTAAGGCCCATGCCGACGTATCCCCAGCGGCGCGAGTCGCGGATGCTACGCGCCCAGCGCAGCTGGTGATCGAAGAACTCGCGCAAAGAATAGGCCGGCAGGAAAGTCTCGACGATCGATTCCGCGAGCTCGATCCTGAGGCCAAGTCCGGCAATGCGCTTCCCCAACTGGTAGTCATCCGCCAGATAATCTGTCAGGACCTCGAATCCTCCGATGGATTGCAGGTCGCGGCGGCGGAAGGCAAGCGTGGAGCCAAGCCCGAAGCGAATGCCCTCGAGCTGCCGCGCCACCAGCACCCCGGCGCAGAAATCCGTGCTGACGCCGAGCGATTCCAGTCGCGAGCCGAAACTCGGAGCTGCCTGCGCTCGATAAAGGCACGTGACCATGCCCGTCGCGGCGTCGCACAAAGGCGGGATGACACGCCGCAGATAGTCTGGCGGGACGCGAATGTCACTGTCATTGACGACAAGATGTTCATAGCGGGCCTCGGGCAGCATTTGTGCCAGATTGCTGACCTTGGTGTTGGCCCCAAGATTGTTGCGGCAGACCACAAGGCGGATGGCGCGTTGCGGGAACTCGGCGCGCAGCCGTTCCACCAGGGCAATCGCGGGATCTTCAGGGTCGCTGACGCCGAACAGGATTTCGTATTCCGGGTAGTCCTGCAGGCAGTGCGAGCGAAAGCTCTCATACATTTCCGGATCAATTCCCTTGAGCGGCTTGAGGATTGACACTGGCGGAGGGCCGGCAGGCGGCCATGCGGCATCCGATTTTTCCCGCCGCTGAAAGGCAATGGCGCTCCAGATGGACAACAGAGCATAAGCCACTCCCGAGAGCGCCCCCAGGGCAGCGGCAATCTGCATGATCTGTGCTAGCTGATAGCTCATTGAGGCGGCAGAGGCTGAGAGATTCAGGGAAATGCAAGTCTAACAAAGCCGCGAGGCGATACCCCGAGTACCGGAAGGCATCGCATATAATGAGAAATGTTGGCAGCTGGGCCGGACGGTCGCCCCGTCCATTCTGGCAGGATCTCTCGATCGCCGAGGATCCTTCGAGGATGGGCGGGGAGGAAAGTCCGAACTCCGCAGAGCAGTGTGCCGGATAACGTCCGGGAGGGTGGATTCAAGTCCGCTCGACGGAAAGTGCCACAGAAAACATACCGCCCCGCTGCCGTTGCGAGCTTTCACCTGGCGTGTTCGATGTAGGCGCGGGCGTCCTCGCCCGTGCATCGCGGCGGGGAAAGCTGACAACGGCGGCGGGGTAAGGGTGAAAAGGTGCGGTAAGAGCGCACCGCCGCGTCAGTAATGCCGCGGGCAGGGCAAACCCCACACGGAGCAAGACCAAATAGGGAGGGACCTGGGTTGGGCGAAAGCCTCGGCTCGGGAGAACGTGCCGGCTCGGCGCGTCACAACCTTCGGGTAGGTCGCTAGAGCCGCGCAGCGATGCGCGGCCCAGAGGAATGACCGTCCTGCGGAAGTAATTCCGCAGACAGAATTCGGCTTACAGGTCCGGCTGCCACAAACAAAGCACATACGGGGCGGGTGGCCCACATGCCCTCGCGATTTTCCGCTCAGTATACCTCTGACTTACTCCACAAACTTCGACGGGGGGTGCCCCATTTCTCGCGCGTTCTGTGCGCGAGAAGTGGGGCACCCCCGTTGGGTGTGTGCCCGACTGCTCTCCACGCTATAATTGCGCCCACCGATGGCTCTCAACGCCGGCACCAAACTTGGTCCCTATGAAATCCAGGCTCCGCTGGGCGCGGGCGGCATGGGCGAGGTGTATCGCGCCAAGGACACGCGCCTCGGCCGCGAAGTCGCGCTGAAAATTCTGCCCGCTTCGTTTGCCGCCGAACCCGATCGCCTGCGCCGTTTTGAGCAGGAGGCGCGGGCAGTGGCCGCGCTGAACCATCCCAATATTCTTGCCATTCATGACATCGGCCAGCATGATGGCTCGCCGTTTCTCGTCTCCGAGCTGCTCGAGGGTGAAAGCCTGCGCGACGTGCTCGATCGCGGCACGCTGCCGCAGCGCAAGACGCTCGACTACGGAGTGCAGATCGCGCACGGGCTGGCGGCAGCGCACGAAAAAGGCATCGTGCACCGCGACCTGAAACCGGAAAACATTTTTGTCACCAGCGATGGGCGCGTCAAGATCCTCGATTTTGGCCTGGCGAAGCCGGCGCAGAAAGCAGGCACGGAGTCGAATGAAAAGACCCTCACCAGCGCGCACACGGCGGTGGGAATGGTGCTGGGGACGGCGAGTTACATGGCGCCCGAGCAAGTGCGCGGCGGGACGGCCGATCCTCGCACCGATATTTTCGCCTTTGGCGCTGTGCTCTATGAAATGCTTTCCGGAACGCGCGCCTTCCGCCGCGACACCGCGGCCGAGACCATGACCGCGGTTTTGAAAGACGACCCACCGGAATTGACGGACCCCGGCCGGAAGGTTTCTCCGGCGCTCGAACGAATTGTGCGGCGCTGCCTGGAGAAGAACCCGGAACAGCGTTTCCAGTCGGCGCGAGATTTGTCGTTCGCGCTGAGCGCTTTGTCGGGGACGGAATCGAGTTCAATGGCGCATGCTGCCACGGCTGCGCCGCGTCGAATGCCGGTCTGGCCGTGGATTGCAGGCGCACTCGCGCTGGCAGCCGTCTCGGCCGCGACGTGGTTCGTTGCACGGCGTCCTCAGCCCACTATGCGAATGCAGTTCGCGCTGGCCGTGCCCAATGAGATGAGCATCAGCCAGATGGCGCTTTCGCGTGATGGATCCATGCTGGCTTTCGTTTCGCCGGAGGAAAGTTCGGCGTTGCCGATGCTGTTCTTACAGAAAGTAGGCTCGCCGAACGTGACCCCGCTGCAAGGGACCCAGGGCGCGAGTTATCCGTTCTGGTCTCCGGACAATGCCTTCCTGGGATTTTTTGCTAACGGCAAATTGCAAAAGATCGCAGTCAGCGGAGGGACGCCGCAGGTGCTGGCGGTTGCCCTGGCGGGCCGAGGCGGCAGTTGGGGAAGCAAGGGCGTGATCATCTATTCTCCCGATGCTCAAAGTCCGATCCTGCGCGTAAATGCCGATGGAACGGGAGGGAGCGTGGTGACTGAGGGAATCCGCAAGCAACGGGATGATTCTCATCGCTGGCCGGTGTTCCTTGCGGACGGAGATCACTTTCTTTTCTGGGCCGGCAACTTCGCGAACCTCACAAATGATCAACAGAGCGGTATCTACATGACTTCTTTGCAAGGCAAGGAGCGGAACCTGATTGCGCTTTGCCATTCCAGTTTCGACTTCGACGCGCACCACTTGTTTTACGCGAATGACCAGATGCAGTTGGTCAGCGTGCCTTTCGATCCGTCATCGGGAGCAGTTTCGGGAAGTGCGACGTTGATCGCCCAGACCGTTGGTTTTCAACCGGCAACTTACTGGGCCGCTTTCGACGTAGCCGAGAACGGTACGTTGATTTTCAACTCAGATGTTGGCGCGGCACGCTCATTACTGACATGGGTTGACCGGTCGGGAAAGGAATTGGGTCACATCGGTGAACCGGCAATCCAGGCGAATCCAACGATTTCGCCAGACGGCAACCGGGTTGCGGTGGATATCAGCGACCCGAAGGCCAACAACGTGGACGTCTGGATTGAGAGCACGTCGGGAGTGGGAAACACGCGATTCACCTTTGATCCGTCGGAAGATGTGGCCGGCGTGTGGTCGCATGATGGCAAAAGAGTCGCCTACCGGACGGCTGCCGATGAAGCCGGGATCATGGTGAAGGCAGCTACCGGCCTGGAGCCCGAGAAGAAGCTGTTTTTCATTTCGGGCAAGATGGATGATATCGAGCCTAATTCGTGGTCGCTCGATGACAGCCAGATTTTATGCACGCGGCAAACGCAGTCGGGAGAGCATTTGGAAGTGCTTCCATCGAGCGGAGGCCAGCCGGCGGTTTTCACCAGCAAAGGCAGCGAGAAAAATGGACAGATTTCTCCCGACGGAAAATGGGTGGCGTACGCATCGGAGGAGTCTGGTACGTGGGAGATTTACGCTACTTCCTTTCCCGGCGCGGCTGGAAAGTGGCAAATATCGCGGGGCGGGGGTGGGGAACCTCGCTGGCGCGGAGACGGCAAGGAAATTTTCTATGTCGCACCGAGTGGCATGTTAATGGCGGTTCCCGTCAACGGGGAAACGACGTTTGCGAGCGGGACGCCCGTGCCCCTGTTTCAGGTTCATGGCCGCTCCCCGATTTCATCAACTGACATCTTTACTTATGACGTGGCCAAAGACGGCAAACGCTTCCTTGTCAATCGCTATGTCAAGCCGGAGCACGTTGCGCCGTTGACCATCCTGCTCAATGCGGCAAACGGCAAGTAATTTGTGAAGCAGCGTTGATGGATTCCGACATCCCGATCCTGAAGCTAAGCGAAACTGAGTATGGCAAGCTTCAGTAGAGCTGCTGGGGTCGCTCTATTTCTTCAGTTCCGCCGGCCAATTCGTCAACAAAGTAATGGTTGTGGTCTTGGCACGGTCGCCGGTGAGCACAGCGAAGCGCTGCCCATCAGCGCTCACATCATACAGTGGCGAAGTGCGGTCCGGAGGGTTGGGAAAATCCAACTGAAACATGGGGTGAATGGAATCAACGCCAAACGTCGGTTGGGTATGAATCTGGGCTGCCATCAGCCGGTTTCCCATCGCCACATAGAACAATTCCTTGTCCCCGAAACGTGGCAGCCACCCGCCGGTGGTTGATATCTGCGATTTCGACCCTGCTCCCGGAAAAGGGACGACGTACACTTCGGGGCGTCCGGTTTCGTAAGAGAAAAAAGTCAGCCATAGCCCATCGGGAGAAAATTTGCCCTCATATTCACTGGCTGTTAATCCGGCCGTGGCCTGCGGTCGAAATGCCGACCCTCCAGCCAGTGGCAGGCTCCAGTTCGAGAACACTTCATCCTTTGTGCTCAGGTGCATGGAAAGGTATTTCCCGTCGCGCGACCAGTCGATGGGCAGTCCCCAGGCGTACGCCCCATTCGTATAAATGCTCTCTTCGGCACGGCGGCCGTCGAGCGGACGGCTTCGGATGGACCACTTGCCATTTTCAGTAACAAGATATGCTAACTGCTTACCATCCGGCGACCAGGTTGGGCAGCAATCCTTGGGCCCGAAGGTCATCCGGGCAGGCGGACCGCCCAGCGCTGGGTATACCCAAACATCTTCCGTACCAGACTTCGGATCCGTCACGGTAACAGCAATAGACTTTCCATCGGGAGAGAACCTGGGCCAGTCATAAAGTGCCAACGGGCCCGGCGTGGCGACGACATTGCCGCTCCGATTAAAGACTTTCAGCTCCGATTCGGCGGAGCTCTCATGATAAGCAAGTACGCCATTCGTCGAGACTGAAAAAAATCGCGCGTTCCCCAAAGTCTGCGGATCCCCGGAGACTTTCCACGAGCGGGGGTCGAAGCTCTGGGCCATGATGCGCCCGTCGCTGGAAAAGAGCAGGCGACCGGAGGCAAACTGTGGCATCTGACCGGGTACAACGGCCACTCCATCCTGATCCGGCTTGTCGATGTCCCCCACTCTGATTTCGAGAGGAGCGTCCGAACGGGACACGCTGTAAAGAAAATGTTTGCCGTCTGGGAGGAAATACGGCTCGTTGTGCGAAACCTGCGTGGCCTTCAGCTTGGTTGCCGGTGAAACTTCTCCCCCCGCCGCGTTCACCCGAAAGATTGCACCGGAACGTTCTTTGCAGAACAGAATGGTGCCGGCCGCATTCCAGGTGCCGCCGCCGCTCTCGCTTGCCAGGCCATCCGCCAGCACTTGCGGGGCCCCACCCTCAATGCTGATCTTCTTCAGCTTCCCGTCAGCGGCGAACGCGAGATACTGCCCGTCGAAGGACCAGAAGGGCCTGCTGGCATCTTCGGTGCCGTCGAGCACGGTGGCCTGCTGCGCATTTAACGCGCGCAGCCACAGCTTGGTCACGCCTTGTTCGTCCACAGCGGTGAATGCGAGCGTCTTGCCGTCGGGAGAAACGACCACCGGGCCAATCTCCAATCCAGACAACGGAAAGGAAGTTCCCGGCGGCGGCGGAATGTAAGACCGCACGGCAGAAACGGGAGCGTTGCCGGGTTCCAGGATGTAGGCAATGGTGGCGCCTGCAAGCAGCAGCACTATGGCCGTCAGAGCCAGAGTGAATGCCCCCGGGCGCCAAGCCTGGGCCTGCGTATTCGCAACCGCGGCAGATGCCGCTGGGGAAATGCCCTGCAATTGTAGGCGCAGGTCATGAGCATTCTGGAACCGATCGTCACGGTCTTTGCTCAGGCAGGTTGCCACAAGATAGTCAAGCGCTGGCGGACTAAGGGGCTTGACCTTGCTGATCGCTTCCGGATCTTTTTCCAGAATCGCTGAGGCAACGCTGATCTGGTTCTTTCCTTCAAAGGCGTGCTTGCCAGTAGCCATCTCATAGAGCACCGCCCCGAAAGCAAAGATATCGGACCGTGCATCGGCGTCTTTGCCTTCGATCTGCTCCGGAGACATGTACTGGATCGTCCCCAGAACACTGCCCACGCTGGTCAGAGGGCTCATTGGACTGACGCCACTCATGGTTCTCGCCGCCGACAACAGCGGCGCGGAGGCTACACCGGAGGCCGCTTGCGTCGGCTTCGCCAGGCCAAAATCCATCAGCTTCGCGCCCGATTTGGTCAGCATGATGTTGCCCGGTTTCAGATCGCGATGGACAATCCCTGTCCGGTGCGCCATTTCCAGCGCTGCAGCGATTTGCATTGCGACCTTCAAGAACTCTGGGGTCGGCATGGGGCCTCTCCGCAGCCGGTCGGCCAGCGTCTCGCCATCCAGGAACTCCATGACGAGAAAATCGGTGCCCTCGTGCGAGCCAACGTCATAGAGGTGACAGATATGCGGATGATTGAGCGACGAAATGGCCCGTGCCTCTCGCTCGAAGCGCTGCCTGAGCTCCGGGTTATCGGAAAAATGGGCGGGTAGAATCTTGATCGCAACCGTGCGGTCCAGACGAGTGTCCCGGGCCCGGTACACTTCACCCATTCCGCCCGCTCCTAATGGAGACTCAATTTCATAAGGACCGAGTCTCGTGCCGGAAGTAAGCGCCATGCGTGCCACATTATAGCCGTGTGTCAAACCTTCAAAGGGGGGCCGATCCGGACCGCTCATTGCCTAATGCGTGCGGGCTGCCACAAATACCGGCTTGCAAGTTTCCTGCGGGAAAAGAGCTCGCAAGGAGCGGATGCCGATGGGCTCCGTCCATCGGACTATAATGCGGGAACCGATGTCGTTTACTCCCGGCACAAAACTTGGACCATACGAAATCATTGGGCCGCTCGGGGCGGGCGGCATGGGCGAGGTGTATCGCGCCCGCGACACCCGCCTGCAGCGCGACATCGCGCTCAAGGTGCTGTCCGAGTTTTTCGCCGGTGATTCGGAGCGGCTTCGCCGGTTCGAGCAGGAGGCGCGCGCGGTCGCCGCGCTGAACCATCCCAATATTCTCGCCGTCCACGACATCGGGCAGGATGCGGGCACGCCGTACATCGTCTCCGAACTGCTCGAAGGCATGACCCTGCGTGAGAGGTTGAGTCCCGGGCCTCTTGGACCGCGACGGGCTGTCGATTACGCGTTGCAGATCGCTCAGGGACTCGCGGCCGCGCATGAGAAGGGAATCGTGCATCGCGATCTCAAACCGGACAATGTGTTCGTCACTAAGGACGGACGCATCAAGATTCTCGATTTCGGATTGGCTCGCCAGAGCCCAATAGCGTCAACTGGCAGCGATGGTGCAACCGTGGCGACGCTGAGCCCGGTCGCAACCACGCCGGGCGTCGTCCTGGGGACCGTGGGCTACATGGCGCCGGAGCAGGTGCGGGGCGAAGCGGCGGATTATCGCAGCGACATTTTTGCGTTCGGCGCAGTGCTCTACGAGATGCTTTGCGGACAGCGTGCATTCAAGCGCGACTCGTCGGCGGAAACCATGGCCGCGATCCTGAAAGAAGACCCGCCGGAGTTTGGAACGCAGACGCAAGTGACAGGCAGCCTGGAACGCATCATGCGCCGCTGTCTCGAAAAAGCTCCGGAGCAGCGTTTTCAATCGGCCAAAGACCTGGCCTTCGCGCTGGAAGCGCTGAGCGGCACGTCGCAAACGGCAGCCGCCAAAGTAGCTCCTCCCGCGGTTCGCAACCGTCGCTGGCTGGCGGTTGCTTTCGCCGCAGGAGTGCTTCTGCTGTCCACGTTGGCATATTTTGCCGGGGCGCGCCACACGCCATCGGTCGGGAAATTCGAACGGCTGACCTTTCAGAATGGCTATATCAAGGGCGCACGCTTCGCGCCCGATGGTCAGAGCGTGATCTACAGCGCGGCCTGGGAGAGCCATCCCTACGCGGTGTTTACCACCCACATTGGCGATCACAATTCCCGTTCGCTGGAAGTCGGCAATGCCATGGTGGTCGGGATCTCGAACGCGGGCGATGTTGCGCTGCTGACGAACGTGCGGCGCATTCGAACGACGAACTGGATGCAGGTGGGCACGCTGGCCCGGGCCTCGGTGAGCGGAGGGGCCGCGCGCGAGATTCTCGACGATGTGTGGGATGCCGACATTAGCAGCGATGGGAAGCAATTCGCCGTAGTGCGCGCGTCCTCGGGGCAGCAGCAGCTCGAATTCCCAATCGGAAGAGTCTTGTTCAAGACCAACGGATACATCAGCAACCCGCGCATTGCGTCCGATGGCAAGTCGGTGGCGTTCCTCGAGCACCCGTTGTTCGGCGATGATCGCGGCTACGTCTCGGTTGTCAGCGCCAATGGCGGCGACGCCAGGCGGCTGACGAAGGAGTCCCCAGGGATTGAAGGTTTGGCGTGGGCGCTGGGAGGGAAGGAACTCTGGTACTCCACGGCTGAATTGGGCGATGTTTCGCAGGAGCGCATGGTCTATGGGGTTACGCTCCAGGGAAGCGAGCACCGGGAGCTGCAAATTCCCGGCGACACCGTGGTTTGGGACATCGCCAGCGACGGCCGTCTACTTTTCACGCATGAGGATATGACGTCAGCGGAAATGGTCGCGGCCCCGGCGAATTCACCCGAACACGACGTCTCGGTGCTGGGGTTCGCCATTTTCGGAGCACTTCCTGCGGATGCAAAAGCGATCGCCTTCACCGAATCCGGGCATGGGGTGTCTACCGATTACTCGGTATTTCTACGACGCCTGGATTCGTCGTCAACCGTGGAACTAGGCGAGGGGGGCGTGATCGGGATTACTCCTGACGGCAAGTACGTGGTCGCCGCTATCCCAAGCCAACCGAGCAAATTGCATATTCTGCCTACGGGTGCGGGAGAATCGCGCACGCTGGATATTGCTCCGGTCGTGCTCAATCAGAGTTTTATTTCCTGGTTTCCCGCGCCAGCCCAGTCCGCGCCCGGTACTAGAGAATTCGTCTTCCTCGGACATGAAGGCGATCAGCCACCGCGCGCATACCGGATTTCGCTGGCGGGAGGCCCGGCGCGTCCGTTAACGACTCGCAAAGGTGCGGAGTTCTGGAACCTGATTTCACCCGATGGCCGGTATGCCCTGCAAGGGATCGGAACCAGCGATGGTGAGCCCGGGCAGTTTCTCATCACGGATCTCTCCACCGGACAGAGCCATCCAGCTCCGCTAGACGCCGCAGACATGCCCGCGGGCTGGGCTGTAGATGGGAGACACGTTTTCGTCGCGCAGGTCAATGCCGATGGCGCTGCCTTGTTTCGCGTCGACTTAGGCACTGGCCGCCGCGAGTTGTGGAAGAAAATCCAGCCCTCGGATCCATCCGGTGTTCTTTCCATCCGGCTGTTCTTCGTTACACCTTCCGGCGACGCTTATGCCTACAGCGCCGGACGCATCCTCTCGGCCCTCTACGTCTACCGGCGAGCCTGAGAAGAGCAGCCGCTTTCCAACGCAATCCTGAACGCCCAAGCGGTCCGCCAGCCTTGTGGGCCAAAGGTCTTATTGACAGGTCGTCTACGATGCAGCATAGTTGGACAGGCCAACCTACGATGCGGCATAGTAGCTGGCTATCAGGCGGAAGGTGCCTGCGGTCGAAACCCGGTGGGACCTCAGGGGGGCTGCGCTCGAACCGCAAGACTGGTCTCGAACCCACTTGTGCTCTGCCGGTGCTCCCAACCCCATAGGAGGATGCATGACAAGGTCAGGTGCGGTCAGACTGTGTGCCTTGATGCTGGCGGTCGGCCTGTTGCTGTGGGTCGTTCCCGCCGGTGCTGTGAACGTTCAGAGAAACCCCCAAGTCATCCACGAAATCAAACATGACGTTTCCTTGCCGTTGAGTGTGATGGCCCGGAATGCTCCGCCCCCGATTCCCGGCATCATCGTGATGCGCGAGCACAGGAGCCCGAAACACATTTTTGGCAACACCACGGCAGTGGACAAGATGGTGCAGACCGAAATTCTTCCTGAAGTTTCCACCACCAACCTGCTGAACTTCGATGGCATCAACGGCAACCAGGGCGGTGCCATCCCTCCCGACACGAATGGCTCAATCGGCAGCACTCAGTACGTGCTGATCACGAACTTCGATTACGCCGTTTATGACAAGACCACAGGGGCGCAATTGCTTCCGCCCACCCGCATCCACAACATCTGGTCGGGATTCGGTGGGCAGTGCGGCAGCCAGGACGGCGGCGACCCGATCGTGGTGTGGGACAAGCTGGCGCAGCGCTGGCTGGTTTCGCAGCTCGAGTACTTCAGCACTGACGTGGTGTGCATCGCGGTATCCACGTCGGCCGATGCGACTGGAACCTACAATCGCTACGCGTTTACTTTCAACACCGGTCTGCCAGACTATCCCAAGTTCGGGGTTTGGCCGGACGGATATTACCTGTCGGTGAATTCGTTCGGACAGGGATATGGCGAACCCTGCGCTTTCGATCGTAACGCGATGCTGGCCGGCACGACCGCGACGATGGTCTGCTTTGCGCCCGTACCTCCAAATTTCGGATATCTACCCTCCGATCTGGACGGCA
>Ga0335079_10000411_pt1 | contig 49383 bp, 46 predicted proteins | sample Lox_Sample_33_FD_206719 | JGI IMG/M metagenome (GOLD analysis project Ga0335079, IMG submission 206719) | Soil microbial communities from Loxahatchee National Wildlife Refuge, Florida, United States - Lox_Sample_3.3 | ecosystem: Environmental > Terrestrial > Soil > Wetlands | place: USA...
CCTCCAAAGTACAGACACGCGAAGACGGCGGCGGCGGCGGCGGCGGCGACCCGCCAGCCGAATTGGCCTCGCCATCGGTTCCGTACGCCAGGAAGAACTAGTGCGCTCTCCTTTGTCGCTCTCTCCGCCGGTTCGACCGCGGTTACCTGAGCATCGAAGATGTAGCCGCGCCCGGGAACGGTCTTGATCAAAACGTGCCCGCCTTCGCCCAGTGCCCGCCGGATTTCCCGAACACATTGCACCAGGGAATCCTCGGTGACGAAGATGCCAGGCCACGCCGCCTGCATGAGTTCGTCTTTGGACAGGAGCCGCCCAGCGTTGGTGACAAAGTAGGTCAATATGTCGAACGATTTCCGGCGCAATGGTAGGTCGCCGCTGCCGTTCCGCAGCGCGCCGCGCACCAAATCCAGCGTTAGATCGCCAAAGCGATAAATTTCCGGCGGGGATGCCGGCATCGCGGCCCTCCAAGCCAGCGAAATTACCGTCCGAATGCAATCTTCACCGATTCTTCGGAAGACCTTCATCACTTTTTCGGGACCAGCCCTCAGCCGATGAACGAGGTTGGCCAAGGTCGCTATCGGCCCCACGACGGTGGGGAACGCCGAATGGTTTTCCAATGCCCGAAGCACGCTAGTCACGGTGCAGAACGCGGGGACAACGATGCTCGGTAACATCGCATGAGGCGACGGGATTTCGTGGTGCTGCTCGCGAACTCGGCGGGCCCATGGCCACTTGCTGCTCGTGCGAGCGCCGCGGAGATACCGGTGATCGGCTTCGTCAGCGCAAGTTCCGCCGGCGAAGCTGCTCAACTTCTCACCGGATTTCGTCAAGGTCTCGCCACTGTCGGTTATCGAGAGGGAGAGAACGTCACCTTTGAGCTGCGTTGGGCAGAGGGGCACTACGACCGGCTGCCGTCATTGGTCGCCGAGCTCATATCCGACAAGGTCGCAGTGATTGTGACAGGGGGCGGCGAGCCGGCCGCCCTTGCGGCGAAGGCGGCCACTTCGACGATCCCGATCGTTTTCGGTGTCGGCGGCAACCCAGTCAGACTCGGTCTAATCGACAGTGTGAATCATCCCGGTGGGAATGCCACGGGCGTCAATATTCTCACCGCCACGCTGGAAGCCAAGCGATTGGAGTTGCTGCACGAGATCGTGCCAGATGCCAGCAGCATTGGGGTGCTGCTAAACCCGACCCTGCAGAATGTGGTCGCGCAGACCGAAGAATTGAAGGTCGCTTCTTACCGACTCAACCAATCGATCAAACTCCTGTTCGCGAGCACGGACAGTGAGCTGGAGTCGGCCTTTGCGACGCTGCTTCAGAAGCGATCCGAGGGGCTGCTCGTCACTGCCGATCCGTTCTTTGACATCAAGCGCGACCGGATCATCGAATTCGCGGCGCAGTATCGGCTGCCCGCGATCTATCAATTTCGCGAGAATGTGCTGGCGGGCGGACTGATCAGCTACGGGATCAACCGAGCCGTCATCCCATATCGACAAATGGGAATCTATGCGGGTCACATCCTCAAGGGTGAAAAGCCGGCTGACATGCCGGTGTTGCAGGCCGACAAATTCGAGCTGGTGATTAATCTCAAGACGGCGGCGACTCTCGGCCTGACCTTCCCGCTCGTCGTGGCCGCGCAGGCCGACGAGATGATTCAGTGAGGGTGCGCCTCGTGCCTGGCCGTCTCTCTTCCATTCGCTAATCCCAAAACCGCCCATAAGGAGCTGCGACGCATGTGGATTGGTCGCCACGCGACTGCGTCTATCGGATCGTTGCGTCGCAAGCGGAACCTTGGACCGAAGTCGTCATTATTAGGCGCACTCGCATCAGGCGTCACCCTGTCGGCACTCTTGTGCGCGGTAGCCCATGCGCAGACGCTTCCGCTCGATCCGGGGCCGTTTCCATTCATCCGCTACGAACAAACCTGCCAAACCGCTCACGATCTGGCAAAGGTCACCGGCAACTTGACCGAATACATACCGCTGGACGATGACCCCGGCCATTGCCTCAGCTTCGGTGGCGAAGTGAAGGAGCGATACGAGCATTACACCAACGAACTCTTTGGGCTAGCCGGCTTCCCGAAAGAGAACTATCTGTTGTCGCGCGTCCTGTTCGATGCCGATCTGCACCTTGGCGAAAATTTTCGGACCTTCGTTCAGCTGGGAACCTGGGGCGAGATCGGCAAGAAACTGCCTGACCCGATCGCTCGCGACGCCTTCGACGCTGCGCAGGCCTTTGTCGATGTCTCTTCGACGATGGGGTTCGCCGACGATGCGACGTTGCGAGCCGGGCAGTGGGAGATGGTACTTGGATCCGGACGGCTGGTGTCGGCCCGGGAGGGGCCCAATACGCGCCAGACATTCGATGGATTTCACTTCTTCACGACCTGGAATTCGCTAGCGCGCATCGATGCCTTCATGACGCGTCCAACCGTGATCCGACCAGGGACCTTCGACGATGGTCCTGATCCGCATCAGAAGTTTGGTGGGCTATACGGCACGTTGACGGCGGATGCCGCCGCAAACCTGCATGTCGACGGCTATTACTATCTACTCGACACGACTGGCAAATCCTTCAATCCCGGACCTCCGCACACTCAGGTTAGCACCCTGGGGTCGCGAATCTGGGGCGGCGTCGACCCATGGGACTACGACACCGACATGATCTTCCAACTCGGCACGCAGAACGGCAGCCCGATCCGGGCGGGCGGCATCATGACGAGGGTCGGTTATAGCTTTGCAGCCGAACAGACGTTCTGGCGTCCTCGTGTCATTCTCGGTTTCGATTACCTCAGTGGCAATGGCGCCGGGTCCAACGTCAATACCTTCAATCCCCTATTCTCTGCGCCGATCGGGTTTTACGATTCCGTCCACGAGGCACCTTCAAACCTCATCGATATCTATCCATCCCTGAAATTGCATCCGATGCGAACCATCGCCATCCAGCTTGGCCCGGACTTCAACTGGCGTGCCAGCACACATGACTTCGTATATGTGCAGCCATTTATCCCGTTGCGGGGAACCAACACCGTTCCCGGCCGATACATCAGCACGAACCTCGTGTCTCAGGCGACATGGACCGCGTCGCCCAATCTCACTCTCTACACAACTCTGGTCCGCATGATCGCGGGACCCGCAATCACCGAGGCCCACGGCAAGAGCACGGACTACGCAACGATCGTGGCCAAGCTGCGCTTCTGACGAAGCGGGTTTAGGCCGTTGCCCCCCCTGGCTCAAGCCGGGTAAGCGACAGGCCGAGGGCTCGAGCCCCCTGTTCCAGCGCAGCGACAGCAGTGCGCGCGTCGCGGCGCAACTGGAGCAGGTCCGGAAGCTGCGACGGTGCTCGTAGGAGCGAGGCGACGACGCGCAACAGATTGGGCTCACCGCTCGCGGCCAATGGAATGAGTGCGGCCTCGGGTAGGTTTCGGTTCGCGGGATCGGCAATCGCGCGCAAAATGACGAACGGCAACCGCGCGCGTCGAGCGGCCGCGGCAACCAGATGACTTTCGAGATCGATGGCGATCGCGTTGGTCTCGGCATGCAACCTGGCCTTGGCTTCGGCGGTGGCGGCGATCCGGTCCGCGCCCAGTATTCCGCCAATGGCAATCACCGGAAGCGCTGCCTCGCGCGCGGCCCCGATCAATCGAGCATGCCAGTCCACATCGACGAAGTGACCTTCACCCGCAATCGAGCGAACGGCTGGCGGCAACAGCAGCGCTCCCGGCGCAAGGGTCGGCGAAAGGCCGCCTGCGATTCCAAAGCTCACGAGGCCGGGAGCGCCCGCGGCGATCAGCGCGGCGATGGCGGTCTCGGTACCCTGCTGTGTTCCAGCCCCGACCGCAGCCATAAGACCGAGGCGCCTCGCGATCGACGCTTCGCTGGCAAGGCCGGTGACGGCACCGGTCGCCATATTCGCTTACAAACCGAAATGCGTGCTGCTCGCGCCGCTGCTGCGCAAATTGCGGAAGCGCGCCAGCGCCCAAAGCGGAAAGAACGCGCGGTAGCCGTGGTAGCGGAGATAAAAGACGCGTGGAAATCCGACGGCGGTGTAAGCGTCCTCATCCCAAAGCCCCGCCGCGTTCTGGGTCTCGAGGAGATACCGCACTCCCCGCGCGACAGCGGGATGATCAATCTCACCCGCCGCCATCAAACCCAACAGCGCCCAAGCCGTCTGTGAGGGCGTGCTCTCCCTCGCTTCTCCGCGCGGACGCTCGTCCCAATAGGAACGCCCGTCCTCGCCCCAACCGCCATCCGCGCGTTGGCGCGCCAGCAGCCAGTCGACGGCGCGCCGAACCGGCGGCGATCCGGCCTCGATCCCGGCCGCGTTCAGCGCCGAGAGCGCGGACCAGGTGCCGTATATGTAATTGGTGCCCCACCGACCGAACCAGCAACCGTCAGCTTCCTGTTCGCGCAAGAGATAATCGATGGCACGGCCCATATCCCTCCGGCCCATTTGCGCGAGCAAGCTCACGCACCGCGCCGAAACGTCGACGGTCGGCGGGTCGAGCAGGGCACCGTGATCGGCGAATGGGATATAATTCAGATAGTCGTATTTATTGTCCGCGTCGAAGGCACCCCAGCCTCCGTTGCGGCTCTGCATGCCCTCGATCCATTCGGCCGCGCGGTCGATGGCGTTCCGATAGCTTGCGGGTTCGAAGCGATGCAGCGCCAGCGCCACCACGGCGGCATCGTCCACATCGGGATAGTGGTCGTTTCTGTACTGGAACGCCCAGCCGCCCGGTCTAACCTTTGGGCGCCAGACCGCCCAATCGCCTTTCACGTCGAGTATCTGCCGCTCTGTCATCCAGTCGAGACCGCGTCGGACCGCACGCGTTGCGGTCTCGCCGCCGGTCTCCATCAGCGCGTGACACGCAAGCCCTGTGTCCCAGATCGGCGAGAGACAAGGTTGGCAATATGAGCGGCCGGGCTCTCGTACCAGCAATTTTTTAAGCGCGCTTTTGGCCGTGACGAGATCCGGATGGTCTTTCGGATACCCCAAGCAGTCGTACATCATCACCGAGTTGGCGATCGCCGGGTAAATGCCGCCGAGCCCATCCTCGCCATTGAGGCGCTCCTTGACGAAAGCGACCGCCTTGGCGATCCCGCGCTCTCGCCAACCCTTGGGAAAGCGCGGCTCAAGCCAACGCAGGCGGCGATCGAATTGAGCGAAGGCCTGCGCCCAGACCGAGCCAGTGAGGCCCGGCGGCGGCACGGCGGCGCCCGGAAGGAACAGCTCTTCGACACCGACGCCACGCGGATTGCGCGCTCGCGGCTTCATCGCCATCAGCACCAGCAACGGAACGATCACCGTGCGCGACCAATACGAGACCTTGTTCAAATGGAACGGGAACCAGAGCGGCAGATGCATGATCTCGACCGGCATCACCGGGACATGCCGCCAATCCATCTGGCCGAACAGCGCCAGTTGAACGCGCGTGAATACGTTGACACGGCCAGCGCCGCCATGGGCCAGCACGGCCTCACGCGCCCGGCTCATGTGCGGCAAGTCCGGCGCGTCTCCTGCCGCCTTCAGCGCGAAATAGGCTTTGACGGTCGCGGAGACATCCAAATCCCCGCCATGAAAGAGCGGCCAGCCACCATGATCGGCTTGCGTCGCACGAACATACGCCGCGAGGGCCCGCTCCTCCTCCGAATCGACCTCGTCCAGATAGTGCTGCAGTAGCATGGACTCGGCGGGGATGGTCACGTCTGCTTCAAGCTCGAAGACCCAGTGGCCGTCCTCGCGCTGCATTGCGAGCAGCGCCGACGTCGCCCGATCGATCGCGTGATCGAGCGCGCCCAAAGCATTGGTCTCGGGCCGCGGAAGTTCGGATACTGCCGTGCGTCTCATTGCAGAACGGTTTTCAAGCCATCGATCGGGCTTCACCATGGCCATCACGGCCTTGCAATTCAAGCACTTTTGTCACTGCCCCGGCGGCCGCGAACCCCGAGCGGACAGCGCCCTCGATGGTGGCGGGAAGACCGGTGTCGGTCCAGTCTCCCGCGATAAAAACGTTGTTCCAACGGGTTTTGGCGCCCGGCCGCAAGGCGAGCTGCGCCGGGGTCGCCGCGAAGGTCGCGCGCCGCTCCTTGACGATCTGCCACGCGGGCAGCGGCTCCACGGACAATCCATAGGCGCGCGCGACATCGCCCCACAGCAGCGCCGCCAGCGCCTCCGCCGGTTCATCGATTAGGCGATCCGCGGCGCTCACGGTGACCGACAGCACCTCACGCTTGCGGAACACCCATTCCGCCGTGCCGCCGATGATGCCGATGAAAAGCGGCGCTCCGTCCCCTGCCTGATAGCGATAATGCGCGTTCAAGATGGCGCGAAACTCGGCGGGCGCCGGTATTCCCGGCAGCAACCGCTGCGCGACCGGCGCCGTCACCGCGAGCAACAACGCATCGCCGGGCGCGATCTCCACCCGACCGAATTCGAATTCGAGCGCGTCCGCCCGCGCCTCCGCCAGTATCACCGCGCGCAAGCGCGCGCCGAACCTCGTATCGACGTGCAGCGCGCCGAGACGGCGTAGTGCCGGATCGACAAAGCTCTCGGAAAGTCCCTCGCGCGGCACCAGCGGGCGGCAGGTACCGCCACCTCGGCCAATACTCTCCGCCAGCACCCGCTGCAGCAGCGACGCGGCACCAGCCTCGACTTCGGTGTTGAGGGCAGCAACGGCGAGCGGCTTCCATAGGCGCTCGAAGATCGTGCCTCCGGAGCCAAGGACCGACGAGACCGTTGCATCATCGCGAGCCCGGAGTAACGCGCGTGCGCGCAGATAATCGCTGAGCGCCGTACCGGGGACGCGCCGCCTGCGGCTGAGCAGCCACCAGGGAATCCAGCCCTCATTGGGCTCGAAGGTCCAACGTTCTCCGGTCGTCATATCCACGAAGGGATAGGCCGCAGTTGGCGGCCCGACCAAACTATCGATCGCGCCGGTGCGGCGAAGATAGTCCATGACGGCTGTGTTTCCCGAGATCAGCAGGTGGTTGCCGTTGTCGATCCGGCAGCCGAGGCTCTGATCGAAATAGGAGCGGCAGCGCCCGCCTGCGTGCGGGCTTGCCTCGTAGAGGCGGACAGTAGACCCTGCCTCCGCGAGGCTGAGGCTCGCGGCAAGGCCGGCAAGCCCCGCTCCCACCACGTGGACGGTGCTCACACCAACCCGTACCGCAGCGCGAGCCACAATTTGACCGGCTTCGACACGCTGACGGGCTCGTCGAGCCGACGCCAGCCGCGCCGGCGCAGCCGCCGCAGGATCGTGCGGTAAACCGCCTCCATCGTCGCCGCCGGCCGCATCGGCCGCCGCGGACATTGCGCCATTATCGTGCGCGCATCGTCGAAGTGTCGCTGCGCGATTTCCGCCACCGCCTCGCAAACAAGCGGCAATGCCGCATGCGATAACACCGCTGGGGGTGCGCCGGCCTCGACGCCGTGCGCCTGCAGCAATTCTTGAGGGAGATAGAGGCGACCGCGCGCCGCATCTTCGGCGAGGTCGCGCAGGATATTGGTGAGCTGAAGCGCACGCCCGAGCGAATGCGCCACCCTATCCGCCGCTTCGCTCTCGACGCCGAAAGCACGGACCGAGAGGCGGCCCACGGCGCTCGCGACCCGATCGCAATAGAGATCCAACTCCGCAAGAGTAGGGGCGCGGATATCGGCGATCGCGTCCATTTCCATTCCGTCGATCACCGCCAGAAAATCCCCACGCCGCAGGTTGAAGGTCTGAACCGGCACTCGCAACGCCCGACCGATCGTGCTCGCCGGCCGACCTTCGTAGAGCGCCGCGACCTCGCGGCGCCAAGAATCGAGCGCCTGCCGCTTTTGCGCAGCCGGTTCATCGCTGTCGGCTATATCGTCGACTTCGCGGCAGAAAGCGTAGATCGCGAACATCGCGTCGCGTCGCGGCTCCGGCAACAACCGCATGGCCCAGTAGAACGAGGTGCCGGCCGCTTCGACCCGCGCTCTGATCTGGGCGCGCTCGTCAGCGTCTCCAGGCGAGGAGAGCAACGCCGCGCTCATGCCGCATCCCGCATTCGGCGGCCGCGCCAGCATCCGATCAGCAGGCTCGCCGCGAAATCAACCGGACTGAGCTTTACCCGCCGCGCCAACGGGTCGCCGCGCCGCAGGCGCTCGGTTAGGCGCCCCGCGAGGTCGACGATGACCGCGGTCTCTCTGCGTAGGCCAGGACTGCGAACGCCGCCCGGAAGCTTGCGCGCCTCTCGCACCAGTCCCTCGGTCAACTCGAGCACCCGATCGAATACCGATCGCAGGCCCGGTGTCGCGCTTGGAAGCGCGAGGTCCTCGATGTGGGCGTCGAACCGGTTCAGATCCTCCAGCGGCAAATAGACGCGATCGAGCAAGCGGTAATCCTGTGCGCAATCCTGAAGGTGGTTGAGTACCTGGAGCGCCGAGCAGAGCGCGTCGTTGGCCGGCCATGTAGCGCGGCTTTCGCCGTGCAGGTCGAGAAGTTGCCGACCGACGGGCGATGCGGAGTAGCGGCAATACTCCATGAGGTCGGCCCAATCCCGATAGCGCAGCTTGGTTGCGTCGAGCGAGAACGCGCGCAGCACGTCGAGACAGTGCTGCGGCGTGACGCGGGTCTCGACAAGGCTAGCGCGCATCACCGCCGCTGCCGGCGCATCTTCGCCGGAAGCGCCTTCCAGCACCGCTCGCATGCGGTCCAGTCGATGCAGCTTCTCTTCCGGGCTCAGTTGCGGATTATCCGCGACATCGTCGGCCTGGCGCGCAAAGCGGTAGAAGGCGTGCACATGCGGCCGCAGGTCGCGGCGAATGAGCCAGGAGCCGACCGGGAAGTTCTCATCCCCGGCCTGCTTGCCTGACGGCGTCTCGACGCTCGCGCTCATCAGGCGCGGCTCTGGTGTTGCACGCGCCCCTTCCATTCTCCCCCTCGTCCCTGCCAATGCCGGCGCGCGGAATCGATGGTGGCAGCGATGTATACCAAGGCGATGAGCGGTAGCAAGGGCGCCCAGACGGGCGCGGTCTTGTAGAGGCGCAAGGTGGGTAGGAATGCGAAGCTCATTGCCGCCCAGGCCGCGAGCCCGAGCGGTGCCGCTTCTGTACCCGAAGCCGCCGACGCAACCGGCGCCAGGAAGGTTAGTCCCAGTCCGAATACGGTGCCTAACAACAACAGCGGCGAATATCCGAGCTGCGCGTAAGCACTCCTCGCCACCATGCGCCAGACATCCGCGATCTTTCGGTAGTGCCGCAAGCTGACCGTCCGCTCGGTCAGTCCGAGCCAGATCGGCCCACCGCGTTTCACCGCCCGGCCGAGCGCGCAGTCGTCGATGATCTCGCCGCGGATCGCCGAAAGACCGCCGATACGCTCAAGCACGCTCCGGCGCACCAACACGCAACCGCCGGCGGCACCGGCGGTCCGATGCCGCGGATCGCGCACCCAGGAAAAGGGGTAGAGCATCTCGAAAAAGAACACGAAGGCCGGCACCAGGAACCGCTCGGCGAAGGTTTCGCAGCGCAGCCGTACCATGAGCGAGGCAAGATCGTAGCGTTCGCTTTCGATGCGCGCGGCAAGCTCGCGCAAGTTGGAGGGATGATGCACGATGTCGGCGTCGGTGAGGAGGATCAGTTCAGGCGCGGGCGCGCGGCTCTGGGCCTCGGCAAGCCCCTCGCTCAGCGCCCAGAGCTTGCCGGTCCAGCCGGAAGGCAGCGAACGCGCCCGCAGCACTTCGAGACGCTGTTGCGCGCCCGCCGCGTCGGCCGCGGCGCGCGCCAACGCCGCGGTGTCGTCGCCGCTGTGGTCGTCGATGAGAATGACGGAAAAATTCCCGGGATAGTCCTGTCTCAGCAGCGAGGTGAGCGCTCGGCCGACGTAAGGCGCTTCGTTACGTGCAGGCACCAAGGCCATGATGCTGGGCCAGCGCTGGGGTTCGGGTGCCGGCGGCAGCACGCGCTCGCGCCAGAACCCGCCGCGGCCCAGCAAAAGGTAAAGCCAGATTCCGAAGCTTATCGCAGCGACTGCGCTCCAAGCGCTCACCGGAGTGCCCCCTCGGCGCGAAACCAGTCGATCGCATCGCGCAAAGCCACGTCGACCGGCCGTGCGCGATACCCAAGCTCGCGCTCCGCCTTGGCGGAGGAGAAGAACATCACCTTCCGCGCCATTCGCAGGCTGTCGAAGGTCACCATCGGCTCTTTCCCGGTGACGCGTGCAAGTGCTTCCGCCACCGCTGCCGCCGGCCACACCGCCGCAAGCGGCAATCGAATGGTCGGCGGCCGGCGAAGTGTCAATACGGCGATGCGCCGGAAAATCTCGGCCAACGAGAGATTCTCGCCGCCGAGAATATAGCGTTGGCCAATGCGGCCCTTCGCCTCCGCCAGCAAGTGTCCCGCGGCCACATCGTCCACATGAACCAGATTGAGCCCGGTGTCGACGAAGGCTGGCATGCGTCCGGCCGCAGCATCGCGGATCATGCGGCCGGTCGGCGTCGGCCTCACGTCACCGGGACCAATGGGCGTCGAGGGATTGACGATCACTGCCGGAAGCTGTCGCGTCTCGACCAGATGGCGTACCTCCGCTTCTGCCAGGAATTTCGATTGCTTGTATGGCCCCACCATGTCCGCGAAGGTGGTGGGTGTGGTCTCGTCGGCAGGATCGCCATTCGCCAGCAATCCGATCGTGGCCACGCTTGAAGTATAGACCACCCGCTCCACTCCGGCAGTCATGGCCCGCTCCATCAGAGCGCGCGTTCCCTCGACGTTGACCCGGAACATCGCCGCGGGATCGCGCACCCAAAGCCGGTAATCGGCCGCCACATGGAAGAGCGTGCCCATACCGGCGACAGCGGCATCAAGGCTCTCGGGATCATCGAGCGAGCCCGTCGCCACCTCGACGTCAAGACCACGGATGTTGCGCCGATCGCTTTGCGCACGCACCAGAACGCGCACGACACGTCCAGCCGCAAGTAGAGCGCGAACAACCGCGGCGCCGACGAACCCGGTCGCGCCCGTGACCAGGGCAGGCTTGGCCGAAATGACCGACATTGGAAGCGGCGTGCCGACCGCTCAACCTGAAGCGGCCCGCGCCACCGCTGCGCCATTCCCGACGAAGCGCTGAGCCCAATCGCGGGCCTCCCGGTCGATCGCGACCACGTCCTCAAGGTCGCCGAGTGCGCGGGCCGGCAGCGCCTGCAGCACGCGGTCGACGGTTCGCGCAATATCGAGAAAGCCGATCTGGCGCTCCAAGAAAGCCGCAACGGCCACCTCATTGGCCGCGTTGAGAATGGTGGGTGCGGCACCGCCCTCGTCCAGAGCGGCACGCGCCAGCGCGAGCGCTGGAAAGCGCCGGGGATCGGGGGTCTCGAAAGTGAGGCGCGCGAGCGCCGCGAGATCGAGGCGGGGGCTCGGTGCGGCGATGCGATCGGGCCAACCCAGCGCGCTTGCTATTGGCGTTCGCATGTCCGGCGAGCCCAATTGCGCCAGCATCGAACCGTCGCTGTAGCAGACGAGCCCATGCACCACCGATTGCGGATGCACCACCACATCGATGCGCTCGCTTGGAAGATCGAACAAATGGTGCGCTTCGATGACTTCGAGCCCCTTGTTCATCATGGTCGCGGAGTCAACCGAGATTTTGGCGCCCATGCGCCAATTCGGATGCGCAACAGCCTGCTCGGGAGTGGCCTGCTCCATGGCCGCGAGGTCGTGCGAGCGGAAAGGACCGCCGCTCGCGGTCAAGATGATGCGCTCAATGGCGTGGCGGTGCTCCTCATGGAACACCTGAAAAACCGCGTTGTGCTCGCTGTCCACCGGCAGCAGCCGCGCGCCGCAGCGCTTCGCCTCGGCGGTCACCAGTGCGCCCGCACAAACCATGACCTCTTTATTGGCGAACGCCACCAGAGCGCCGCGTCGGATCGCGGCCATGGTGGGTGCTAGCCCGGCCGCGCCGACGATCGCCGCCATGACCCATTCGGCCGGCGACGACGCCGCCTCGATCACGCTTTCGGCCCCGGCCGCTGCCTCGACCCCGCTCCCGGCCAGCGCCGCCTTGAGCGGTCGATATAAGCTTTCGTCGGCGACCACCGCGAGCTTGGGACGCAGACGCCGCGCCTGATCGGCTAGGGTCTCGACGTTGCGATGCGCGGTCAGCGCCTCGACCTGGTAACGCTCGGGCTCTGCCTCGATGAGCGAGACGGTGTTGCATCCGACCGACCCGGTCGACCCCAGGATGCTGACGCGGCGCGGCCGGTTCTGGGCTGGCTGCATAGGCGCTAGAGATAGACCGACGGCGCGCCGGGTGCAAACGACAAGGAAGTCACCCGCCGGCGCCGGCGGCAGAGGGCGCCGATGACGATTGCTGTAGGCGCATTACCTCATCGGCCAGTCCCTCCAACCGACGATCGCGCAAACCCTCCTCGAGAAGGTGCTCTACGGTTGAAAAAAGATAGTGCCAACAGGGCCCTAAAGCCCCCTCCGCGCGGGCGATCACGGCTGCCACCTCGGCTTGCGAGAGGCGTCCCGCATAGCGATCGTGGTCGGTGTTCATGACAAAGGCGATGGCCGGGAATCGACCCTGGGCACTGTTCAAGCGCACCCAACGCGCGTGGTAGGCGCCGCTCAACATCTCGCGGCGCCAGAGGATCATCAGTTCGCGCTCCACGTGTTCGGGCGCCAGACGATACGCAACCCCGCTACAGGAACCGCCACGTTCGAGCGCGAGCATCAGCCCCGGACAGTCCTGCGATCCGCGACCGAGATGCGTCCAAAGACAGAATCGGCGGTGGTAGCCGCGCAGCGACGCCGGCCGCCGCTCGGTGCTTTCGATGGTGGGATTCCAAATCAGCGAACCGTAGGCGAACACCCAAACGTCGCCCGAAGGACCGGGACGAGCCGCCAGGGTCTCGGCAATTGAGACGCGACGCTCCTCATCGGTCATGAGCTTCATCGTCGGGTCGGCGAGTGCGATCCAGCGATGCATCGATCCGTCAAGGATGCTTTCTCGGGTCAGGGCAACGACCGGCTTTTTCGACAATATTCGGCTCGTTCAATCGAGGGCTGGATCGGAATCGAGCTCTGCGCGCAGCTTGGTCAAGACCGCGCGCAGCTGGCCGATTTCCTCCGCGCCAAAGCCCACCAGAGCCACTTCGTTGACCGCGGCCGCCAACGGCAGAAGCTGCTCCCGCAGTGCGCGTCCGCGCTCTGTCAGAAACACATTGATGACGCGGCGGTCGCCGCGATTGCGGAGGCGCCGCACCAGGCCTTTGCGTTCCATGTTGTTGAGCGCGCTGGCTGTCGTCGGTTCCATCATACCAACGCGCTGGCTCAGCTCGCGCTGGCTGATGCCGTCCTCTTCCCAGAGCGTGCGTAGGAAGTACCACATTCCGATACTGACCCCATGCGGCTCTATGCGCGCCTGCAGCGAGCGGACGAAGGCGCGGTGAGTCTGACGCACGAGATAGCCGACGCTGCGTTCCGGTGCGAATGGATCTGCACTGTCGGGTTCCCGGCTCGTCGGGGGCTTTTCGGCGGTGAATACCATGGCGCCTTCTCTAGCAGAATTCGGCGGGAATTCAAATTTGCGTTGGCATCGCGGGGGATCGGAGCATCGCACCATACCCTCCGCCGCCGATTTGACCACCAGGGCTTGCTTTGCGATCCTACCGTCCCTATTCGGACAATTCCGAGACATGAGCGCCAACATGGACGAGAGCACGATCGAACGAACCAACTGGCCGCCACGACATTGGCCAGACGAAGGGGTCACTCGCGTCCCCTACTGGATTTACACCGATCCGGAAATCTATCGCGTCGAGCAGCAGCGCATTTTCTGCGGGCCGAACTGGGCCTATGTGGCTCTCGAAGCCGAGATACCGGAACCCGGTAATTTCGTCCGAACCTTCGTCGGCGAGAAGCCTGTGGTGGTGGTGCGCGACGAAGAGGGCTCGATCAACGTGCTGCTCAATCGCTGCGCGCATCGTGGGGTCGAGTTCTGCCAGGCCCCGCATGGCACCGCAAAGGAATTCATGTGTCCCTATCACCAATGGACCTATGATCTCCGCGGCGCGCTGCGCGCGGTGCCGTTCCGACGCGGCGTGCGTCGGCAGGGCGGAATGCCCGAGGATTTTCGCCTCGAGGAGCACGGCTTGACGCGGCTTCGGGTTGCGCGCCGGCACGGCGTGGTATTCGCGAGCTTCGGGGACGATTTGCCGACGATCGAGAACTACCTGGGCCCCGAGATGCTGCATTACTTCGATCGCGTCCTCGACGGAAGGCCGCTCAGCGTTCTCGGCTACATGCGCCAGCGCATCGGCGCCAACTGGAAGCTGATGTTCGAGAACATCAAGGACCCCTATCACGCAAGCCTGCTGCACGTCTTCCTGGTGACATTCGGTCTGTTCCGCGCCGATCAACCTTCTTCGGTGCGTATGGACGAAAGCGGAATGCACAGCGCGCTCATCTCGATGCGGGGAGAGCAGAAGGAATCCGAGGGAACCAGCGAGATGAAATCCTTCCGTGCCGATTTCAAGCTGGCTGATCCGCGCCTCCTCGACCCCGTGCGCGAGTTCCCCGGAAACGCCACGGTGGTGATGCAAACAATCTGGCCCAACCTCATCGTGCAGCAGCAGTCGAACACGCTGGCGATGCGCCAGCTCGTGCCGCGCGGCACGTACCAGTTTGATCTCATGTGGACCTTTTTCGGCTACGCGGATGATACGCCGGCGATGACGCAGCGGCGGCTGCGCCAAGCGAATCTGATGGGACCATCAGGCTTCGTCTCGATCGACGACGGCGAGATCATGGAGTTCTCGCAGCAGGGCATCGAGACCTTCCCGCGCGATTGGGGCGTTGTGGAGATGGGCGGGCGAACCGCCACGAACGAAGACCACATGGTAACCGAAGCCGCGATCCGCGGCTTTTACCGGCACTATCGCGCGATCATGGGGCTCTAGACGCGAAGCGGCCATGATAAACCCGGAACTTCGCAACGAGGTCGAGACGCTCTATGCCGACTATGGTGCGGCGCTCGACGACAACGAGCTCGAACGTTGGCCGGACTTTTTCGTTGAGGACTGCATCTATAAGGTTGTCCCGCGCGAAAATTGGGAGCGCAACCTGCCGGTCGCGCTCATGTTATGCGAGAGCCGAGGCATGCTAAGGGACCGCGTCACCGCGGTGCGCAATACCGCGGTTTATGCGCCGCGAAGCCTCCGTCACTTCATCGGCCAGATTCGCGTCAAGGAGGACGGAAGCGGCCTTTTGCGGGTCAGCGCCAACTACATGGTGCTGCAGACCATGGTGGACGAGCTGACCCGGATCCAGAACGCCGGCAAATATCTCGACCTCATCGTGCGTACGGAGGGGGGCCTGCGCTTCAAGGAAAAGATTTGCGTCTTCGATTCTGTCTTGGTGCCGAATTCGCTGATCTATCCGGTCTAAGGCATCAGCGTCCCCAACGCCGAGGCGTCAGCCGATCGACGAGCGCGTTCACGCCGCCCGCCAGCAAAAAGATGATCATCATCAGCGCGTAGAGCTCGGCCATCTCGAAGTGGTTGTAATATTGGATCGCCATGAACCCCAATCCCGCGTTCGAGAGCTTGATCTCCGCGAGCAGCACGCCGATCAGCGCGAAGCCAAAACCGAGTTTGAGGCCGGTCAGCACCGGTGCGCGCAGCGCCGGCAGGTAAATCTTGACCGCCAACTGCAGACGGCTGAGGTTGAAGCTTTGCCCGACCCGCAGGAGAACAGGATCGACGCCGCGCACGCCCGCCAGCGTCGCGATCGCCATCGGAAAAAATGCCGAGAGCGCGCCGAGTGCGATCTTGGTGCCGAATCCGACGCCAAAGCACAACAGCAGCACCGGCAGGAAAACGATCTTCGGGGTTGGCGCGAGATAGTGGACATAGGGCTCGTAAGCCGCGCCGATCGTCCGCACCGCGCCGCCGAGGAGGCCGAAGGCGAGCCCGCAGCCGCAGCCGATCAATATCGCCACCGCCACCTCGAACGCCGTCACTGCGGTGTTGAGGTAAAGCGCGCGGTCGAACGCGATCTCATAGAGCGCGCGCAGGATCGCGATCGACGATGGGATCACGCCCTCATAAAAAATTCCTGCCCGCGCAATCAACTCCCACAGCACCCAGTAACCGACGAAAGCCGCGGCGGCAATCCATTGCCGCCTGGCACGCGAGCGGAGCCGCGAACCTATGCGGGGTTGAACCATCGCTCCGCCCGCTCGGTCGCCCAGAAGAACGCCACACTCGCCAGTACGACGAACAAGATAGCCGCGTACATCGAAGGCACCTCGTAGCGATCGGCGAGGTCGGCGATCAGTCCGCCGATGCCGCCATCGTTGATCATGAACTCGATACCGATCACGTTGATGAGCGCGAAGATCAGGGCCAGACGGATGCCCGTGAAGATCGCAGGCGCTGCCGCGGGAAGCTCGATCCTCCAAAACAATTGGGCGGGCGTAACGCGGAAGCTCGCGCCCACCGCACGCAGCACCGAGCGCACGCCGGCAAGCCCGTCTCGCGTCTTCAAGGTCATGGCGACCAGCGAAGCGACGTAAGCCATCGCAATGATGGTGGGCTCGCCGCGGCCGAATACGACCAGGAACAATGGATAGAGCAATATGAGCGGCGCCGCGGCAAGGGCGGCAATCCAGGTGCCGAAGACTTCGTCCAGCAAACGACAGCGATAGAGCGCCCACCCCAACGACACACCCGAGACCACGGCCATCGCGGCCGACAAGAGCGTGGCTCCGAGCGTGACCAGGAGGCGCTCTAACAACGCCTCCTCGCGGAAGAGACCGACAATGCTGAACAGCATCGCGGAAGGCCGCACGAAGATGTAGGCAGGAAGCACACCCGACGCGACCAGCAGCTCTAAGAGTGCCGCCGCCGCGGCAACTGTCGCCAATCCAAGGATCGTCGAAACGCGCATCGGCCGTACTCTTAGCCGGTTACCTATTTATCCGTGCGCGGATCGTAAACGATGTCGATCAGTTCCCTCACTTGCTCCGCCGTCAGCGGCGCCGAGAGCCGCTTCAGCTCGATGGCTTGCTTCACGGTCAGGTCGAGATTGGAGATCGGCGCCAGCGCCAGCGCCGACTGCGGATAGAATTCATCGCGAGCGCGGTGCGCCTGTTCGAGTGAAACCTTGTTGTCGGCGGCAAACTGCACCAATGCTTCGGGTTCGCGATAGGCCCAATCCAGCGTTTTCTGGTAGGCACGGAAGAACCGAATCAGGATATCGCGGTGCGCCGCCAAGGTCGTCGTGTTAGTCTCGAACACGCGGACCGTTTGGTCACGCATCTCTGCGATATCGGAACCGCGTCCGATGATCCGAATTTTCCCTTGATCGATCAGATCGAAATGGAGCGGCGGTACAGCCCATCCCACGTCGATCTGGCCGGACATGACTTGGGTCAAGGTCCCGGGAGCACCGCCGGTCGCGACCGGTTTCGCGCTGACATGCGCTTGAGCGATCAAAGCCAACGCCACCATGTTGCTGGACGAGCCCGGCGAAGAGAATCCGACGGTTTTGCCGTCGAGATCCCCGAAGGATTTGAGGCCGGAATCTCCGCGAGCATACCAAAAGAGATCGGTCACCCCAGTCGACTCCGCGGCGATGATGCGGACTGGTGCGCCTTTTGCGTGGGCGGCGATCGCACCCAGGATGCCGTTCGCGGCCGCGATGTCGACGCTGCCGGAGATCACGGCCTGCTCGGTCTCGGCACCGCCGTTCGTCCAGGTTATTTCGAGGTCGAGGCCTTGCGCCTTGAAGAGGCCCGCGCGTTCGCCGTAGAGCAAGATCGTCGTATCCCAGAACCCCTTCTGAGCGCTCGCGACCTTCACGACATCGTTGGCAAATACAGGGCAGCTCGCGAGGGATAAGCCAGTCAGGACCAGAGCCAGAACAATCTTGCGCATAATTCTTCTCCACCGTCTCCGTGCGAGTTGAGCCCTAGCGGGCGCGTGACGCGCCTTCTCCTTCCCCCATTCCCCGTATCGCCTCCTCGCGCAACTCACTCCAGATCTCACCGACCAGGCGACCGAACTCGGCGCTGCCGAGGATCTCCGAGTTGCGAGGGCGCGGCAGATCGATCGGCACGATACGCCGCACGCGACCGGGCCGGAAAGTCATAACCAGCACTCGGTCAGAGAGCTGCACCGCCTCGGTGATGTTGTGTGTCACCAGCAATGTCGTCTGATTGAACTCACGCCAGATATGCAGCAGCTTGTCGCCCAGCAGCAACCGCGTCTGCTCGTCGAGCGAAGCGAAGGGCTCGTCCATTAGCAAAATTTTCGGCTCCGCGGCCAAGGTGCGGGCGATGGCGGTACGCTGGCGCATGCCACCCGAGAGTTCCGCGGGATATCGGCGCTCGAAGTCTTCAAGGCCGACCAGCCGCAACAGCCGCCGCGCGCGCGTGAGCCGCTCCGCCTTCGGCACGCCCATGATTTCGAGAGAAAATGCGACGTTTTCCAGTGTCGTGCGCCAGGGAAAAGTCGACTCCTCCTGGAATACCATGCCGATGTCGCGATGCATCCCGCTCACCGGCGCGCCGTCCACCAGCACGCATCCGCGATCCGCCGCGATCAGGCCGCCGATGATGCCGAAGAGCGTCGACTTCCCGCAGCCGGAGGGGCCGATCACCGAAAGAAATTCGCCGCGCGCGACCTCGAAGGAGACGCCGTCGAGAGCGGCGAGCAGGCCATCCTCCGTCTCGAAGTGCTTGCCCACGTCCTCGACGACGAGGGCACCGGGCATGGGGTTAATCAGCCCGCCTTGCGGTTGGTTTTGAAGCCCTCTTGTTGGCCGAGCACCGCCAGCGGCAACTTGAGGCTTTCCTGCCAAAGGATCGATTCGAGCGCGATGTGCATCGGCTGGTCCTGGATCGTCAGCTCATAGACCGACTCGTCATAGGAGGCGTGATTGTGCACCGCCCACCCCGGCGCTGACAGCATGAGGTCGCCAGCCTTCCATTCATAGATCTTGCCGTCGACCGTGCTCCGGCCGCGTCCGGCAAAGTAGTAGTTGATCGCCGCCGAGGTGTGGCGATGCGGCCGGTCGATGATCTTCGGCGGCCGAATGGTCATGGTCGCGAAGAAACTGGGCGTGCAGCCGTTGGTCCGGCCTGTCATGGGGTTATAGAGCAGATAGAGCCGTCGCCCCACGTAGTCCTTGCCGAGCGCCATCAGTTTGTCGAGCTCGTCCTTCACCTGCGCCCAGGGCCAATGCAGCGCCTTCGATTCGATCGCGGGCGGATTGATGAGCCGCTCGTACGGCATCAGGAAAGCGCCCTCATCACTCAACTCGAATGTGCCGTAAGGACTCTGCCGCCGCGGATCCTCATGCCCTTCCTCTTTGGCGACCGCCTCGAGCACGGTCGGGTTCTCTTCGACGAAGTGGACGTTCAACAATTCCAGCAGCGCCGCGTTGGAATAGGTGAGGCGCACTTGCAGAGCGTCGGTATCATTGACGTGGAAATAGGGATGCATCGAAGGTGTGTTCCAGACGTCGAACCGGCGGAAGCCGATCCGCTTGCCGCCGATCACCGAACTACCCGCGCCCTCGATGCAGAAATTCACCTGGGTCGAATTTTGCCGCACCACCACGGTGCGCTCGCCGGGCTTCAAGACTTCGAGCGCTACCTGGATGCCCGGCGCAAGCCCATGTCCGCGCCCGGCGAGAGGATGTGCAATCAGCGAGCGGCGCCGTCCATTAGCCGGCTTTGGCTGGGCCGCCAGGCGCTCGATTTCGCCGTCGATGCTCTCCTTGGGGATCACAACCGCAGGCCAAAGGTCGATTGGCTGGGGCGGGGCACCGCTGCGATCGAGAAAAATGGGCTTGGGATCGGTCATGTCGGTCTCCATCGCCAGCGGGTCCAATGCAGGATGGCCCGCTCAAGGAGCCTTAATATGCCTATCGCACAGGGGTCAGGCAAATGCATAGATATCTAAGGGTTTGAGTGCCTGCCCTATTGGAGGGGCACAGATCCCGCGTTCTTTGCAGCCCTCGTATCCCCGGTATCCCTCGTGATAATGCTCGATAAGCTTCGACGTTGGGTTGGAAAATATGGAGGTTTGTCTTGGGGAAACTGCCGCTGACCATCGCGATCAATGACTACGACCATGTGCGCGATCTGCTCACGGGGCGCGTCGAGGCCGAGGGGATCGAACTTACGGCGCTCAATTTCGTCGTCGAGGAGATATTCTATCGCTTCGTCAATTTCCGAGAGTGGGACATTTCGGAAATGTCCATGGGGAAGTATGTCTCGCTGCGTGCGGGCGGCGACGACGGCGTCATCGCGATTCCGGTCTTTCCCTCGCGCGTATTCCGCCACTCCGGCATCTATGTGAGCAGCAAGAGCAAGGTCCGCGAACCCGCCGATCTCCGCGGCAAACGGGTCGGCGTTCCCGAATGGTCGCAGACAGCGGTTATCTACATGACCGGCCTCCTGGTCGAGGAATACGGCGTCTCGCTCGACGGGATCGAATGGGTGCAGGCCGGCGTCAACGAGCCCGGCCGCACCGAGACGGCGCGGCTCGAAATCCCGAACCGCGTGAAGCTCGTGCGCAGCAGTGACAAGACGCTCGATTCGATGCTGCGTTCCGGTGAAATCGACGCGGCGCTCTCGGCGCATCCGCCCGACAGCTTCGTCGCAGGCGACGGCTCGGTGCGGCGGATGTTCGAGAATTACGCCGAGGTCGAGCGCGCCTATTATCGCAAGACCGGCATCTTCCCGATCATGCATACGATCGCGCTGCGCCGCGACGTCTACGAGAAGAACCGCTGGATCGCCATGAACCTGCTGACGGCGTTCGAGCGGGCGAAGGCGCGAAGCCTGGAGCGGCTCGGCGAGATCAATACCTCGCGCATTCCCCTGCCCTGGCTTCCGACGAGAACGGCCGAGCTTCAAGCGCTCATGGGCGTCGACTTCTGGCCCTATGGCATCGAGGGCAGCCGCAAGACTCTGGAGGCGTTCCTTCGCTTTGCCCACCATCAGGGTGTTTGCCAACGTATGCTCGCCGTGGACGAGCTGTTCGCGCCTGAGACCGCAACGCGCTTTCGAGTGTAGAATCAAGTCATCGATGGGTCGTCGGGGGCACTTATGAACAGGTCTGAATTGGCGGCGGCATGGGTTGCCGTGGCTTTCTTCGCTGTTCCTCTCACCGCGCAAAGCGCCCCACCCGAGCCGGAACAATCGGCCGCCGCGGATTCCTGCGGCGACCCCGCCTGCGCGTCAACCAGCCGTGTTTGGTTCGGCGGCGACTATCTCCTCTGGCACGTTACCGGCGACAAACTGCCGGCGCTGGTGACTACCAGCCCGCTCGGCACCCCCCAATCCGAAGCAGGGTTGCTCTCGAACGCCACCACGACGGTGTTGTTCGGCGATACGCGCGTCAATGACGGTTGGCGGAACGGCGGCCGCGTGCAAGGCGGCGTGTGGCTCAACGATCAGCGGAGTTCGGCGATCGAGGCGAATTTCTTCGGGCTCGGCAGCAGCGAGACGACGTTCTCTGCCAACTCCGCCACGATCCCCATTCTGGCGCGGCCGTTCCTGAATGCGACGACCGGCATGCCCGACAGCCAGCTTGTGGCATTTCCCAGCTTCTTCGCTGCCGGCCAGGTATCCGCGCAGGAGACTAACAAATTTCTTGGCGCCGGTATCCTCTGGCGACAAGCGATCTTCGGTGATGGCGGCGATCGCATCAGTGCGCTCGTGGGCTACCGCTTTCTGCGGATGACCGACAACCTCGGTATCTCGCAGGCATCCATCACACCATCCGGAAGCGTGATTGGAGCAGCCACGATTGCCGCCAGCGACCAATTCCAAACCGCCAACAACTTCAACGGTGCCGATCTCGGACTGACGGGCCGGCTCAACTGGGGCCCTTGGGCGCTCGACTGGCTCGCCAAGGTGGGATTGGGCGTCAATGGCAGCAATGGCTCGATCAACGGCGCAACCACGATTGCCCCCGCAGGTGGGGTCTCCATGACCCAGCCCGGCGGCCTTCTCGCGCTATCCAGCAATATCGCCCAGTTCAACATCGATCGCTTCGCCGTGGCGCCAGCGGGGAGCCTCAAGCTCAGCTACCAGATCACGCCGCAAGTCCGCCTCTCGGCAGGCTACGAGTTGCTCTACTGGACCAATGTCGTGCGGCCCGGCGGCGTGATCGATACCACGGTCAATCCGAACTTGCTGCCAAACGGTTCAGGCGGTGGGCCGAGCCGGCCACAGGTTCAAACCCGGGGCAGCGACGTTTTGGCCCATGGCTTCAATTTCGGACTGACCGTCGACTTTTGATAAGACGCCCCTCTCGACAGGTTTGGCTCGATACCCTAAAGAAACGCGCTCGGAAAGATGGAGACAAGGGCGCAGGCCATGGCAAGTGCCGCAAAAGTGGGCGTTATCGGGGCAACGGGGGCGGTGGGCGTCGAGTTGGTGAAGGTGCTGCACGACCGAAAGTTCCCGCTTTCGGAGGTGCAGCTTTTCGCGTCCGATCGTTCCGCCGGCAAGCGCGCCGAAACGCCCTTCGGCGAAGCCACGCTCCGCCGGTTCGATCCCGAAGCCGCCAACCGATGCGACATCGTGTTCCTCTGCGTTTCCGGCGAATTCGCGCGCGAGCATGCGCGCAAGCTCGCCATGCGCTCGCTGGTGATCGATTGCTCATCGGCACTGCGCCTCGAACGCGACGTGCCACTGGTGATCCCGGAGATCAACGCGGGGGCGGCGCGCGGGCATCGCCTTATCGCCAACCCCAACTGCACCATGGCGGTGGCCGCGATGGCGCTCTGGCCGTTGCACCAGGCGTTCCGCCTCAAGAAGGTGATCGTCGCGAGCTATCAAGCAGCGAGCGGTGCCGGCGCCAAAGGCATGCGTGAGCTGATCGCAGGCGCCGGCGACTATCTGGCGGGTAAACCGGTGCAGCACGCGGTCCACGCACAGCCGCTCGCTTTCAACGTGGTCCCGCAAATCGATCGCTTCGAGCCCAACGGCTACACGCGCGAGGAGATGAAGGTCTGCTGGGAGATGCGCAAGGTCTTCGACGAGCCCAACCTTCCCGTGAGCTGCACCGCCGTGCGCGTACCCACCTTACGCGCTCATGCCGAGGCCATCACCATAGAAACCGAAGCTCCGATCACGCCCGAAGCGGCGCGCGCCGTGCTGGAAAAGGCGCCGGGCGTGCGTGTGGTCGACGACCCCGCCGAGCAGCGCTATCCAATGCCGATCACCGCGAGCGAGCGCTATGACGTCGATGTGGGCCGGCTGCGCACCAGCCTCATCTTCGGCGCGCACGGGCTCGATCTGTTCGTTTGCGGCGACCAATTGCTCAAGGGAGCGGCCCTCAATGCCGTGCAGATCGCCGAGCGTTTGGTTTGAGGCGTCGAGGGCTTCCTATTTGAAAAGGTTGTTGAGGATGCCGGCCGGCCCGCCGCCGCTGGACGGCTTGCCGCCGCCGCTGCTCTGTCCGCCACCGACACCGGGAATTGGCAGTGCCCCCTTGAGCGTGTCGATCGCGCCGCCGCCGACGCCCTTGACGATGCCGGCGAGGTCCGGGAGGTAGCTCGGATTATCCAGGGGCCCGCGGATGATCACGGGAACGCTGAGGCCCGCCACCTTGGGCGTGACCTTGTAGTCGATTTCGCGCTTCGGCAGATCCACCGTGCCCGCTCCCTCCGCCTGCAGACCCGGCGATTCGAGCCGCAGATCGTTGTTGTGGAGCACGCCGTTTGTAATGGTGTAGCTCATGGTGAGGTGCGAGAAAGGCGTGGTGCCGCCGCCCCCGCTGAGCGCCGAGCCTACCGCCGAGGCCGCGGTATTCAGCATCTTCAAGAGATCGAGCCCGGTGATTTCGCCATTGGCGACGTTGATGCTGCCCTTGCCGTTGAGAGCGCTGATCATCGCGCGCTCGGAGTGTCCTCGGCTTGTAGCGGAGATTTCAAGGCTCCCTTTGCCGGTGAGGCGATCGACGTTCATGGTGTCGCGCAGCAGCGGCTGCATCGCGACGCCCGTGACGTTCACGGCGACGACCAACGCGGGCTCCGCGCCGCTACCGTCCACGTTTACGGTTGCTTTGCCGCTCCCCTGATAGGCCGCGAGATCGGTGAGATCGAGCTCCAGCTTGCCGTTGACGTCGTGCGCGGTTATGGAAGCGCGATCGATGTGGATTTTGCGGAATTGGATAGCATTGGCCGTGAGCTTGAAATCGACGTCGGCGACTTTGAGGCCGCTCACGTCGATGGGTGTGTCACTCCAGCCAGAAGTGGCGGCGCCGCCGCCGCCGACGGCACCGCTGCCCGCCGGCGCAAGGTAGGGATTGAGATCGAGCGCAGCGATCGTTAGGTCCCCTTTGACCACGCGCCTCGGACCCGAGGCGTCGACGGCCACATCGCCTTTGCCCTTGATTGCGTCGAGCGAGATATCGGCATCGGTGAATTTGAAGTTGACGCCCGACAGAGTGAGCTTGCCCGTGAGCGCGAAGGGGCCAAATCCCGCACCTTGAGCGGGTAGCGAGCCGCCGGACCAGGCCGAGAACTTGCGCAGAGACGGCACTTTGAGATCGATCGTGCCGACCGTGTCGCCCATCGACGCTTTGCCTTTGAAATCGAAATCGATCATCGGCGACCTGACCGTCATCTCCACGGGAGTCCCCGCCGCGGTAATGAAGTCGATGGTCTTGCCCGCGTTCATCTTGATGGCGATCGGAACTTCCTTGTATTGAACCGAGCCATCGACCTTGAGCGGCGAATTGATGTCCGGAAAGGATACGTCCATCGTGATTTTGTCGACGACGGCGTGCTCGCCCGTGCGTTGATCCAGATAGCTGACGGTTCCGTTCTGGAGGGTCACGTCGCCGAGGCGCAGCGAATTGAGTGCGCCCCTCGCCCCTCCGCCTCCCCCTCCGGGAGCGGGCGGCGGAGCACTTGGCGCCCCCGAAGCCGGGGCGCCCGAGGCGGCGGGAACTCCCAGCATCCAATTGGCGTGCCCCTGCTTGTCCACTTCGAACGCGAACACGGGTTCGACCAGGACAAACTTGTCCACGACCACGTTCCCCTTGAGCAGCGGGAAGAGCTCGATCACCGCCTGCAGCTTGCCCAGGGTCACCATCTCCTTGGCCTGGGCGCCCGGCGGATTCGAGAGCGAAATCTTCTCGGCTTCGATCGCAAGGCGTGGCAGCACCGAAACGTGCACCGGCCCGTCGATGCGCAGATCGCGGCCGGTGACGCTTTTCACCTCGGCCACCAAGCGATCGCGATAGGCGTCGGCCGGAACGATGAGCGGCAGGACAATCACGGCCGCGATCAGCAGCACGATCACGACCCCCAGAGCGATAGCGCCGCGGACCAACAGCTTCTTCATGGGGTCGTCTCCTGTCTCAGGACCGAGACTTCAAGAGATCGCGTATTTCCGCCAACAGCACCTCTTGGGGCGGCGGTGGCGGCGGTGGTTGCTCCGCCTCCTTGCGGTGGAAGCGGTTGACCTGCTTGACCAGCAAGAAGATCGCGAAGGCGACAATCAAAAATCGAATGCAGGCGTTGATGAACAGGCCGTAGTTGACGGTGACCGCGCCCGCCGCCTTGGCCGCATCCAAAGTCGGATAGGGCCCGCCACCTTTGAGCGTAATGAAGAAGTTGGAGAAATCGATCCCGCCCAACAGCATGCCCAAGGGCGGCATCAGGATGTCATTGACCAGCGAATTGACGATCGCGGTGAACGCCGCGCCGATGATCACGCCAACTGCCAAATCGATCACGCTGCCGCGCGAAATAAATTCTCTGAATTCCTGGATCATGCCGACCTCCAGCTTCGGGCGATATGGACGCACCGCACGCGTGTGCCCATTGTTCCTTCTTTGCTAGAGAATGTGGCCCAATTCTCGGGGATGTCCAGGGCGGGACGATTACTCTCGCTTTTTGCCGCGCAAGCCGTCGCGCCAAGACCCGGGCGCGCTGGCGGGATGCCCGAAGTCGCGGGGACGCAACCCCGCTTGAAACCAGGTGACGAAGCTCACGATGTCGAATACCGGAAGGCCCATATGCTCGCTGAGAGCACGCGAGTAGGGCGCCATGTTCGTGCATTCGAGCACGAGCGCGCCGAGGTCGGGATGGCGCTGCTTCAGCGCATCGCCAGCGTCGAGGATGTCCTGTTCGGCGGCGGCAACATCGAGCTCGAGTTCGTCACCCAATATCGCGCGCGAGAACTCCCGGCCGGCATCGGTTCCCATCACCGGCGTCGCCGGATCGACACCGGCAGCCGCGAGATGGTCCGGCGTCAACGACTGTGCGCTGATCGTGAGTATGCCCACCCGCTTTCCCGGCGGCAGCAGCGAGGCGACCCAGGGCACCTGCATCAGGCTCGAAGTCGCGACCGGCACGCCCACGTGCCGAGCGAATTCCGCCTGAAAGAGCGAGAGGAAGCCGCAATTGGTGGTGATGCCGTCGGCGCCGAGCGCCACCAGCTCTCGCGCCGCCTCGAGGAAGGCCGGCAGCAGACCCCGCGCCTGCTCCTTGACAACGCGTTCGGGCGAAGCGCCCCGCACCACGCGATAGAGCACCGGAAACGGCCAGGTCTCGGCATTTCCCATGTCTCCGGGGATACGCGGGAAGCGCGCCTCCAGCATCAGAATACCGACTACCGCGCCGTAGATTGCTTTGCCACCCTGTGCCTTGCGATTGTTGGTCATGGTCGCCTCATCAGAATCGCTGCGCGCTGAATGGCGCGGCATCGATCAGCGGCTTGCGGCCTGCAACGAGGTCCGCGACCAGCCTGCCGGTCACCGGCGCACCAGCCATCCCCACATGGCCGTGGCCGAAAGCATAGATGACGTCGGGGCTGAGCCGGGAAGGACCGATGCACGGCAGCGAGTCCGGAAGGCTCGGCCGATGACCCATCCACATGGAGAGACGCTCCTCGGGATATTCGGCCGCGAGCCCGGGCAGGATTCGCCTCCCCTGTTCCAACAATATTTTCGCGCGGCGCCAGTCGGGCGGCGCTTTGAGTCCCGCAAGTTCGACTGTGCCGGCAAAGCGCAGTCCCGTTTCCATCGGCGTCACCGCGAATTTGCCCTCGCCGTCCATCAGTGGCAGGCGCGGCCGCACCTCGGGGTCCTTGATCATGATGTGATAGCCGCGCTCGGTTTCGAGCGGTACGTTATCGCCGAGCCTAGTCGTGAGGGCCTTCGACCAGGCACCCGCCGCGATCACGGCGGCATCGCAAGGAAATGCGCCGGTGTCCGTACGGATCGCCTTGATCCGCCCGCCGTCGAGATCGAAGTCGATTGCGCGGGCGCGATGAATCGCGGAACCGTTGCGGACCAGTGCGGCAGCCAAGCTCTGGACCAGCCGGTGCGGATTGCCGATATGGCCGTTCTCTTCCACCAGCGCGCCGCGCACGAATTCGCGCGAGAGCGTGGGGTCGTATTGCCGCAGTTCGTCGGCGTTGAGCTCGGTCACAACCACGCCGTTGTCGCGGCGGAGCTTCCAACCGAGGCCATCCTTTTTAAAGGCCGCTTCCGAGCGATAAAGCGTAAGCGTGCCCGAGCGCCGGATGAGGTCGGCGCACCCCGCATCGCGTGCGAGCGGCAGCACGGTATCAACGGTGGGGCCAAGGAGGCTGCGCAGCGCCCGCGCCTGCGCCGCGACGCGCGCCGGTGTTCCCGCGTGCACGAAGCGGATGAGCCAGGGCGCCAATGCCGGCAGATAGCGCCAGCGGATCGAGAGCGGGCCCAACGGGTCGAGCAACCAGCGCGGCACATTGCGCACCGTGCCTGGCATCGACATCGGCACCACGGAGCCGCCGCTCAAGAAGCCCGCATTGCCGAACGAAGTGGCCTCACCGGGGCCGCCGGGATCGAGCACGAACACGTCGTGGCCGTCGCGCTGCAGCCAGCTCGCCGCGGCGATGCCGACCATGCCCGCGCCGATTACGCCCACACGCTTTCCCATAAATGCTCCTTTACTACGCGGGCATCCTCGATGCCCCGCACGAAGATGCTCAACGCGCCGATACGCGCAGCTTTTGATAAAGCTCCGCACCGAGCGCCGCAAGGCCACCCATATAACTCCGCATCAGCGCGATGACGATGAGCGCGAAGAACACCATGTCCCACTCGCCGTATTTCTGGAGATAGGTCAGCACGACATGGATGGGCGTGGCGCCGACGATCGGACCGATGAAGGAACCGAGGCCACCCACCACGACCATGATAATGAGCTTCGCCATCTCGCTGAAATCCGCCATCTGCGGGCTCAGTACCTTGATGAAGTGCGCATAGAACACGCCGGCTAGGCCCGCCCAGCCGCTCGTGAGCGTGAACACCAGCACCTTGATCCGGGTCGTATCGACGCCGAGCGTCTCTGCCCGCAGCTCGTCGTCCTTGATCGCGCGCATGAAGTATCCAATCGGCGAGCGTACGAGCCACAGCATGGTGGCGAGGCTAATGAGCGCGACAAAGAGGAACACAAGATAATAGGGAGCGGGATCGAGGCTGCCAAACAGCGAGGGAACGCTGAGCCCAAGGTCGCCGCGGGTAATGGGATAGGCCGCGGTAAGAACGATGTGAATCGTCTCCGCGAAGGCCCAGGTGGCGATTGCCAGATAGATCGCGCGCATCCGTAGGACCATGCGGCCCAGGAGGAATCCGAGAGCGGCCGCCATCAGAACGCCCGCGAGCATGGTTATGTAAAGCGGCAAATGATAGCGCACCGCCAGCAGCCCGCTGGTATAGGCGCCGATCGCCGCGAAGCTCTGATGCGCGAGCGAGAATTGCCCGGTCATGCCCGCGAGCAGGTTCCAACTCGCGGCGAGGATCGTGTAATACAAGGCGAGCGTCAGCACATAAAGCGCGTAGGGCCCGAGAAGCGCAGGCAGGGCCAGCAGCACCAAAACCAAGGGGCCCGCGAAGAGCGCCGCGCGCATCCGGTAGCTCCGGGCCGCTGCGGCGTTCATCCGAGCAGACACTCCTGAATCAGCGCCGATATGCGCTCGGTGCTGAACTCGCGCGCGGGTCCCGCCGCCTTGATGCGCCCGAGATTAACCATGTAGATGTGATCGGCGTGCCGGACGGCGTCCTCGATGTTTTGATCGACCAGCAGGATGGTGGCGCCGATGCTCTCGCGCGCCGTCAGCAGCAGCGCATAGACTTGATCGACCAGATTGGGAGCGAGCCCCGCCGTCGGCTCATCCACCAGCATCAGCGCGGGCTCGGTCATCATCTCGCGCGCCACCGACAGCATGCGTCCCTGCCCGCCGCTCAGCTCCCCCGCGCGCACGCGCCGCCGCGGCGCCAGCGCCGGAAAGATCTCGTAGGCGCGTTCCAACTGCCGCTTGAGGCGCGCCTTGTCGCGGCGGAAGGTCCAGCCGCCCATGCGCAGGTTCTCCTCCACCGTCAGGTGGGGAAAGGTGTTGATCTCCTGTGGCACGTAGCTGATGCCCAGCGCCTTGATCGCGGAGGGATCGAGCCCCACTATCGCGCGTCCCTGAAAATCGATTGTGCCCTGATGCGGCTTGAGCAGGCCGAAGACTGCGCGCAGAAGTGTCGATTTTCCGGCGCCATTGGGGCCGATAATCAGGGTGAGGCTTTTCGCTGCAACCTCGAGCCAAAGGCCTTGCAGGATGTCGATGCCGCTCTGATACGCGGCATGGAGGCCATCGATCGTCAAGATATTGGCGTCGTCGCCGTTACTCATACGAAGGCCTTGCCGAGATATGCCGCGATCACGGTCTCATGCGCCGCCACCTCCTCGAGTGTCCCTTCGACGACGACGCGCCCTTCGATCATCACAGTGACGCGATGGCAAAGCCGCCGCATGACGGCCATTTCATGGCTGACGATCAGGAAGGTGACACCCCGCGCGCGATTTGCGCTCAGGATCAGCTCTATGATCGTGTCCTTGATCACGGGATTGATGCCCGCAAAAGGCTCGTCCAGCACGTAGCATTTGAGCTCCGGCACCATGAAGCCACAGGCGACCTGCAGCAGCGCGCGCTGCCCGCCTGAGAGCCGCTTTGCCGGCTGATCGGCGAGACGGTCGAGAGTTGTGATCGCGAGAAACTCTTCCGCGCGCGTCGAAGCTTCGGCGCTGCTGCCGCCACCTTGCCGCCGCGCGAGATAAGGTAACAGCAGATTCTCGCGCACGCTCAGGTTGCCGAAGATGCGGCAGACCTGGAAGCTGCGCAGCAGCCCCGCGCGCGCGATCGCGTGCGGGGCGAGGCCTGCAATGCCGGTGCCGGCAAGGCGGATGTCGCCGCTGTCGGGCGGATAGATGCCGGTGATGAGGTTGGCAAGCGTGGTCTTGCCGGCGCCGTTGGGACCAATCAAGCCGCGGATCTCGCCCTGCTCGATCGCGAGACTAACCCGATTGGTAGCGACGAGGCCGCCGAAGCGTTTGCTCAAATCCCTCGTCTCGACCAGAGTCGGCATGAGCTCAGGCCTGACGACCGCGCTCGCCGAAGAGCCCGGTCGGGCGCAACAGCAACACCAACAGCACCAACAAGAAACCGTAGACGTTCTGATAGGGCGCGCTGACGAAGGCGGCGCCCAGGGATTCGACCACCCCCAACAGCACACCGGCGATCAGCGCGCCGGGGATCGAGCCCAAGCCGCCGATGACGATGATCTCGAAGCCTTTCACGGTCGTGACCACGCCGTTCGCCGGGTAGACCAGGAACACCGGCGCCAACAACGCGCCCGCGATACCCGCGAGCGCCACGCCGATGCCGAAGGCTATTTGATCGAGGCGGAACACATCGACCCCCGCGGTCTGTGCGCCAATTCGGCTCTGCGCCACGGCCCTGAGCGCGAGGCCGTACCAGCTCTGCTTCAAGATCAGATAAAACAAGGCGACCGCCAGCAGCGCGCAAAGCGAGGCGGCGAGGCTGGCGCCCGCCACCGGCAGCGGGCCCAGCATCACAGTCGGGAGAGTAGATCCGGGCGAATACTGGTTGGGACCTGCCAGCCCGATCGCGAGATTACGCAGCAGCAGCAGCAACGCGATCGTCACCACCGTCGCGTATTCGTCGCGCCGCTCCAGAGCCTGGCGGAACATCGGCTTGATCAAGATGGGTTCGAGCGCCAGCCCCAGCACGAATACCCCAGCAGCAGCGATCGGCACCGCCAGATACCAGAGATCGGGGCCGAGCCAATAAGCCACCAGCACATATTGCAGGTAGCTTCCGATCATGTAGAACTCGCCCATCGACCAGTTGATCATTTTGACGATGCTGTAGATGAAGGTGATGCCGAGCGCCATCAGCGCGTAGAGCACGCCGATCATCACCCCCGAGATCAAGGTCTGCAGGAAGAGTTCGGTCGAAAACATCGGGGCGGCGCCGCTTCACGACGCGTTCTGCACCGCCGTCACGCCGCGCTAATGCGCGGCGCCCACATGCTGCACGATCAGCTCAGCGTCCCGCCAATCCTGGTTGGGTTTGGTGTACTGCACGATCAAGATCGGCGGCGACCAATTGTGCCAGTAAACTCCGTCGGCGCGCGGAAACGTCACGGGGGCCGCGGTCCAGGTTTTGAATTTACCGGTCTCGAGCGCATGCACGATCGCCTTTGGATCGGTGCTCTTGGCGAGGTTCGCCGCCTGCGCCAGGATCGCCACATCGCCAAAGCCGTTGAGATTGGAGTAGATCGGCGACTCATTGTACTTCGCCTGATAAGCCTTGGTGAGCCACTGGGCGATATCGGAGAGTTCTTCCTTGGGCGAGTAGTAGACGATGAAGTAGATGCCGGCGCCGTCCTTGGGATGAAGCTGCCAGAATTGCGGCCGAACCGGCGCGTCATAGGAAATCAGCATCGGCGTGTCCGGCAGGAGGCCGATCGTCGCCGCTTGGTCGATCATGAGGTCGAGCGGCGCGCCGACGCCGATGTTGATCACGAGGTCAGGCTTGAACGCCTTCACTTGCAGCAGGAGCGGCGTGAGATCGGTCGCCGCATGATCGAATCCGATCTTCTGCAACTCGAGCCCGAACTTTCCGGCGTCGTTTTGCTTCACCATTTCCTCGGTGATGCCGATGCCGTAGTCGGTGGTCTCGGCCACCAGAGAGATGCGCTTGTAACCCTTCTTCTTGATGAACTCGAGGAAGGCTTCGACGCGGATCGGGTCGATCGCGTGGGTGCGGAAGGCGATGTCGAAGTGCTTGGCGGTAATGTCCGCCGCCGAGGCCTGAGTGGCGATGGTGGGAACGCCGATCTCGTTCGCGACCTCGTTCACGGCGATGTTGACGGAGCTATGGAAGAAACCGGTGACGCCGATGACCTTGTCCTCGGTCGCGAGCTTGCGGTAGGCGGCGACACCGACTTCCGGTCGGCCTTGACTGTCCTGCACCACGAGCTCGGCCTTCTTGCCATTGATGCCGCCCATCTCGGTGTTGATGTATTCGATCGCGAGCTCGGCGCCGCGACGGATCAATTGCCCCGCCGCGGCGTCGCCGGGCTGGGAGAGCGGAACCTCCAAGCCAATCTTCACGGTGTCGTCCGCCCTGACGCTCGCAAGCGGCAGCGCCGCCCCCGCGAGGGCGATAAGTCCGATCGCAATCTTGCTTGGATTCATCCCTGTGTCCCCATTCGTGGCGATCCCGGTTCGCTGGACCGGATAAGCGCGAGGTAACCTCGCGCCGCCACGATAGCAATCGCATACGGTCTCGCCAAGCGATGCCAGGGGTGCTCTGCCGGCCCGGTCGCGGTCCAATTGACGAGGACCGGCAGAGCAAGATCGGCGGTCGGATGCCGGATCTCTCGCGATTACTCCACGGTGATCGTACCGTCCATGGATTCGTGGCCCTCGCCGCAGAAGATGTCGCACTCCATCGTGAACTTTCCGGCCTTGTCGGGAGTGAAACGCACATGCTCGGTTTCGCCCGGCTTGATCTCGGCCCGCAAACCGAGTTCCGGCACGTAGAAGCCGTGCACCCTATCCTTCGTGGTGAGCACCAGGTCCACCGGCACGCCCTTCTTCACCGTAATCTCGTCAGGCGTGTACTTGAACCGTTCGGCGGTCATCTGCACCGTCTGCACGTTGCTCTCGGGAGATTTCCGAGAGGCTTGCTCCGCCGCGACGCAGCCCGCGAGCAGGGCCGCCATCGCCAACGCTCCGAACGCGGCGCGTCTTCCTCGGATTGTCATGGGATCAGGCCTTGAGCGGAACATCGCTGAAGGTTTCAGCCGCCTTTTTCGGATCCGCTTCGACGCTGCGCCAGCCGAGCCCCTTGAAGGGCGCGCTGGGATCCCACGGCACTGGCGCGCGCTGCGGAACCGAGCCGGGCGCGGGCTGGGGAAAGATCAGCGACTGCGCCGCATAATGCGCGATGTTTCCGGTCATGTGCGAATTGATCTGGTGGATGTGCCCGTAGAACACGGTGACGTGCTCATAGGGGGTCAGCAGGTCAATGGCCTTGGCGCCGTCCTTGGTCGCCCAATCCCACTGCGGATAGAGGTCGAACAGCGGCCGGTGCGTCAGCACGACGATCGGCTGCTTTTTTGACAGCCTCGCGAGATCGGCCTGGAGCCACGCGAGCTGCGCGTCGCCCAGGGAGGCATTGGGGTCCGAGACGTTATCGAGCGCGATGAAGTGCACACCTTTGTGGTCGAACGTGTAGTGTGTCTCGCCAAAGAATTCCTTGAAGGCGGCACCGTTGTCGAGGCTCGCATCGTGCTCGCCCGGCAGGAAGCGAACTTCCTTGATCTTGAGCGACTTCAGTTGGTCCTTGAACTCCGCCATGCGCCGGCGGCGCTCCTGGGCGTCGTCGGTTGTGTGGGTGAGATCACCGGTGAACACCACGAAATCGGGGGCAGGTTTCATGGCATTGACCGCGTCGATCGCCATGGGCAGCGGGTGCGTCGGCTCGGGGTTTACCTTGGGTCCCTGAAAGCCCCAATGCGTGTCCGAAAGTTGCACAAAATAAAATTCTTTGGCCTCCGTCGCGGCCCAGGCGCGGCCGCCGGGGGTCTGCGCGAAGAGGCCGGAAGCGAAGGCGACGCCGCCAAGGCCCATGAGCCTCGCGAATTGACGCCTGTCGATAGCATTGGTCATGTTGGGTCCCTCTCTCTGGCTCCGGTTGGAGTGGCTCGGTCGGGAGAGAGACCGCAGAACGTCCGCCGTTATTCCCTGGCGAGCGGTGCGGATAAGATTGTGTGCCGCGGAACCGGCTCCGGCCGCCCGCGGGAATAAAGTCCTGGGCCCGGGAGTCTTAGGGGCGGATGAGGGTCGGAATGCCGCTTTCGCAACCGGACGAAAAGACGCGCCGCTTCGAGCAGGTGATCATGCCGCATCTGGACGCGGCCTATAATCTGGCGCGCTGGCTGACACGCAGCGACAGCGATGCCCAGGACGTGGTCCAGGAGGCATGCCTTCGCGCCTTCAAGTACTTCGAGGGGTTCGAGGGCGAAAACCCCTCGGCTTGGTTGCTGGCGATCGTGCGCAATGCCTGCTTCACCTGGCTGAAGCGCAACCGCCCCGCGGAAGAGGTGGCGGGAAACGATGCGATCACCGATGAGGCGACGGCGACCGCAGCCGAGATTGCGGGGACGGGGAGCCGAGCGCTTGCCGGCAATCCGGAGACCTTGCTGATCGACAGCCGCGACCGCACGCGGGTCAACGAACTGGTCCAGCGGCTTCCGGCCGAGTACCGCGAGGTTATCGTGCTGCGCGAGATCGAGGACCTTTCCTACCGGGAGATCGCCGATGTCATCGGCATTCCGATCGGTACGGTGATGTCGCGCCTCGCGCGCGCGCGCAAGATTCTGCACGACCGTTGGCATCAGATCGAAACGCAGAAGTGAAATCCATGGATTGCAACCAGAGCCAGAACCTGCTGAGCCCCTATATCGACGGCGAGCTTGCGGCCGATCGTGTCGCGGAGATCGAGGAGCATCTGGCAGGCTGTGCCGAGTGCCGCGCGCTTTGCGATGGCGAGCGGCGCATGAGCGCGTTCCTGCGCCACCAGGGCGAGCGCTTCCGCGCGCCTGCCCATCTCAAGGCGCGCATCCGCAGCGACATCGAGCGCAAGTCGCGCTCGCGTCTTTCGGAGCTGCGCCTGCTGCTGCTTGGCTGGAACCCCGTTGCGGTCGCGGCCTCGCTGCTGCTGGTGGCGGCGCTGAGCACGGAAGCGACGCTGCACTATGTGAAGCCGGTGGCCGACCACGAGGCGATGATTCTGAGCGACGTGGTGGCGGGTCAGGTGCGCTCGCTGCAGGCCGGTCACTTGACCGATGTCGCCTCCTCGGACCAGCACACGGTCAAGCCGTGGTTCAGCGGCAAGCTCGATTTCTCGCCGCCGGTCGTGGACCTCGCCGCCGAGGGATTTCCGCTGGTGGGCGGGCGGCTCGACTACCTCGATCAGCGCGCCGTCGCAGCGCTGGTCTACCGCCACAGCCAGCACGTCATCAACGTTTTCATCTGGCCCGAGGCGGGTGAAAAATCACCGACCTTCGAGGCGAAGCAAGGTTACAACGTTGCCTACTACAAGCACGGGGGCATGGAGTTCTGGATCATCTCAGACATGAACGCCGGCGAGCTTAGGGACTTCGTCGGGCATTTGCGCACCGCGACCGAAACGACGGGATGAAGGGCGGTGCACGGTCTTAGTGTACCGAGTGGGGTTGTCTGCTTAGTATGCGGCGTCGGGCAGACCATTCCGAAGGAGTCCCTATGACGACGCTTACGCCAGCCGACCTCGCGGCGCTCACCGAGTTCGACACCCCCACGATCTGCAACGCACTTGAGATCGTCGCCCCCGAACGGCGGGCGCTCGGGTTCAACCGCCGCCCGCTGGTCTGTCCCTTTCCGACCATGAAGCCCGTGGTGGGCTATGCACGAACCGCGACCATCCGCTCGCGCGAGCCGCAGGCGCGCAACGCGGCCGACGCCAAGGCGCTCAGGCTTCGCTACTACGAGTACATCGCCGAGGCACCGCTGCCGAGCCTTGCGGTTTTACAGGACGCGGACGGACCGGACGCCGGTTTCGGCGCCTTTTGGGGCGAGGTCCAGACCAACGTGCACAAGGCGCTCGGGTGCATCGGCACCATCACGGACGGGTGCGTGCGCGACATCGACCAGATGGCGCCGGGGTTCTTCGTTCTGGCGGGCTCGATCATGCCTTCCCATGCCCATGTCCACCTGGTCGAAATCGGCGGGACGGTTAGCATCGCGGGCATGGTGGTCTCAAGCAACGAACTGATCCATGCCGACCGGCACGGCGCGGTGGTGGTGCCGGCGGCACTTGTCACTCGGATTCCGGACGCCTGCCGGCTTCTCGCGCGCCGCGAAAAGGTGCTGCTGGATGCCGCAAAGCAGCCTGGCTTCGGCATGGCGGCGCTCCGCGACGCTTTTGCACGTATGGATGATATCCATTGATTTTCCTCCGGTTAGCTCTAAAGGTCGTTTTCCAATCTCCGGCTTGTCAGCGTGGGTAAGCCCACGTATCTTTTCCGGCGTGGCTGGGCGCCTCCTTAGCGAGTTGGCGTCGCGGCTCCCCGAAACCGCTCCGTGGCATGGCGAAGGGGATTATTGGAGCAGGCGAACCAAGAACACACAAAAACCGAAGGCTCGATCCCGCCAAGTCAAGGCAGCGCGCCAACAGGAAACAGGGAGGTAGGCTTATGAAGGGTTCCAAGGTTACCCGGCGTCGATTTCTGACTACTACGGCCGCCGCCGCGACGGCGACCGTCGCAATGCCGTACATGCGCACGTCGTATTCCGCCGGCAAGCTCACCATGGGCCTATGGGATCACTGGGTGCCCGGCGCCAACGACACGATGAGCGCCATCGTCAAGGAGTGGAGTGAAAAGAATCACGTCGATGTGACCATCGACTACATCACCTCGGTCGGCGACAAGGACCTGCTCACGGCCAGCGCCGAAGCGCAAGCCAAGACCGGCCACGACATCATGCAGCACCGCGCTTGGCAGATCACTGTGCACCGCGCCGTGTTGGAACCGCAGGATGACGTGATCAACGCCCTCATCAAGGATCACGGGCCGATCGCTCTCGTGAGCGAGTACTTGGCCAAGCACGACGGCAAATGGATGGGCGTGCCCACCATCGTCGGCAGCCAAGTGAAGCCGAACTGCTCGCGCATCGACCTCTACAAGCAATACTGCGACGTCGATCTGGTGAAGATGTTTCCGGCCGACGAGAGCAAGCGCGACAAGGCGCTGGTCGACACCTGGAACTGGGACACCTATCTCAAGACCGCCGAGCAGCTCTTCAAGGCAGGATACCCCGTCGGCTGCACCATGGGGCAGACCAGCGACGCGGTCGACATGGTGGGGGCGCTGTTCCGCTCGAACGGTGCGATCTTCATCGACGAGAAGGACAACATCAAGGTCGACTCCGACGCAACGCGGAAGGTGCTGGAGTATTCGATCAAGTTGATGGCGGCCAACCCACCCGACGTCTACGCCTGGGACGACGCCGGCAACAACCGCTGGCTGATCTCGGGAAAAGGATCGAGCATCTTCAATCCGCCGAGCGCGTGGGCGGTCGCCGTGCGCGACAATCCCAAGGTCGGCGAGCAGTGCTGGACGCACGACGTACCGCGCGGGTCCGCGGGCCGGTTCGCGCCGTACTTGCCGTTCTTCTACGGCGTTTGGAATTTCGGCAGCAACAAGACGGCCGCGAAGGAGCTGGTGCATCACATCGTCGACAAGCCGCAGGCGAGACGGCTGGTCGAGGCGTCGCGCGGCTACGATCTGCCCTCGTTCAAGAGCTACTATGACTTCGACACCTGGAAGACGGTTAAGCCGCCCGAGGGGACGGTCTACAACTACCCGCCGCGCGGCGATGAGCAGCTCAGCATGTGCGGTTGGCCGGCGCGCCCGGACGTCGCCTCGCAGATCTACAACCAGGCGCTCCAGACGATCATGATCGCCAAGGTCGCGCAGGGCAAAGAGAAGATCGACGACGTGATCAAGTGGGCCTCGAACGAGCTCGAAGGCTACCTGCGCACTTGAGCGAGGAGCACTTGAACGCAGAGTAAAAGGGCTGCCGCGGCCCGGGGAATTCCCCGGCGCCGCGCGGCTCATTCTTGAACGTGGGAGTTCTGATGCCATGGTCGAGGCCACCCACCGCATAGCCGTGAGCTCGGAGGTCGGTGCGGCGCGCCGGCAGGGGGCGCCGCGAATCGGTATGCGCCGCATGATGCGGCGGCGGTCCACGACCGCGTTCCTGTTCGCCTTGCCGCTGCTGGTGGTCGTCGGCGGCTTGATCGTCTATCCCGGCATCTATTCGATTTACCTCTCGATGCTGAACAAGACGCAAACCAAATTTATCTGGTTCAGCAACTACAGCTTTTTGTTCACTCGCCAAACCTTTTGGATGGTGGTGGAGCAGTCCTGCATCTTCGCGATCACCGCGGTGCTCTTCAAGGCGCTGCTCGGCATTATCACCTCGCATCTGGTCAACAATCTGCCGGGCAAGGGCCAGCGCAAATGGCGCGGCATGCTGCTTATCCCGTGGGTGATTCCGATTTCGCTGAGCACGCTCGGCTGGTGGTGGATGTTCGATCCTACTTACAGCGCCTTCAACTGGCTGTTCGCGCAATTCAACGGCCCGCACGTGGCCTGGCTCAGCGATCCCTATTGGGCGCGCTTCTGCACCATTCTGGTCAACGTCTGGTACGGCTCGCCCTTCTTCTTGATCATGTACCTGGCGGCCCTCAAATCGGTGCCCGCGGACCTCTATGAGGCCGCCTCGATCGACGGCGCCAGCGCCTGGCAGAAGCTCGTCCACATCACTCTCCCGATGATGCGCAACATCATCTCGATCACGGTGCTGTTCTCCCTCATCGTCACCTTCGCCAATTACGACATTGTGCGCGTGCTGACGGCCGGCGGTCCGCGCGACATGACGCACGTGTTCGCCACCTGGGCGTTCTTGAACGGTATTCAGAACGGCGACATCCCGCTGGGCTCGTCGATCTCGCTGTTCATGTTCCCGATCCTCGCGGTTTCCGCGATCTTCATTCTCCGCGGCGTGCGGCAGCGCGGGAGGGAGGTCTGATGTCGGCACCGGCTATCACCGCCGACACGCCGGCGCGATCGGCCCGGCACGGCAGCCTCGCGCGCAGCCGGCGCTGGGCACTCTACGCGTCCTACTTCTTCCTGATCCTGTTCGCGATCTTCTTCCTTATACCCCCCTACTACCAGCTCGCGACCGCCACCAAGACCAGCGAGCAGATTTCGAACCAAACAACGAATCCTTGGCTGCCCGCGGTCAGCGCGTCGGAGAAGGGCCTCAATCCCGGCGGCGCCAACGCCGCCAAGGCTAGCCTCGCCGGCAAGACGGAAAAGACCTGGCTTCCGGCCATGGTCCAGGGCGTGATCGACAATTTCGGCGATCTCTGGAACGGCACCGATTTCCCGATCTACTTCCGCAATTCGGCGATCGTCACGGTGTGCGTCGTGATCATCACCATGGTGATCGCGGTTCCGGCGGCGTTCTCGCTGGGACGAATGCGGTTTTGGGGGTCGGGCGTGCTGGCGACCGGTATTTTCCTCACCTACCTTGTGCCGGATTCCCTGCTGTTCATCCCGCTTTTCAAGGTGGTCGGCTTCTTCGGCTTGTTGAACAGCTATTGGGGGCTCGTGCTCGTTTACCCGACGCTCACCGTGCCGTTCTGCACCTGGATCATGATCGGCTATTTCCAGAGCATCCCGAAGGAGCTGGACGAGGCCGCACTGATCGACGGCGCCGGATATCTGCAGATGCTGTTCAAGATTTTCATTCCGGTGGCGCTCCCCGGCTTGATAGCGGCGACGATCTTCGCCTTCACGGTCTCCTGGGCGGAATTCGTCTACCCCATGGCCTTCATCTACAACTCGGATCAGCTCGTTTTGACGGCGGGGACCATCACCAGTCTGGTCAAGGCGGACGTCTATCAGTGGGGCATGATCATGACGGCGGCGCTTGTCGCCGCGGCGCCGCCGCTGATCATCTATGCGTTCCTCATGGACTACTACATCGCTGGCCTCACCGCTGGCGCCACAAAGGGCTAACCCTTCGGGAGGCGTAGGTTTCATGGCTCAAGTAGCGTTGCGCAAGGTCGTCAAGAAATTCGATCGCACCGAGGCGGTCCGCGGCATCGATCTCGATATCGAGGACAAGGAGTTCATGGTGCTGGTCGGTCCCTCCGGCTGCGGCAAGAGCACGACGCTCCGCATGATCGCGGGGCTCGAGGAGGCAACTTCGGGCGAGATCTTCATCGGCGGCGATCTCGTCAACGATGTCCCGCCCAAGGACCGCGACATCGCCATGGTGTTCCAGAACTACGCGCTCTACCCGCACATGACGGTGTTCGAGAACATGTCGTTCGGGTTGCGCCTGAAGAAATACCCGAAGGCCGAGATCAAATCGCGAGTGGAGCAGGCCGCGCGCATTCTCAGCATCACCGATCTGTTGGATCGCCGGCCGCGGCAGCTCTCGGGCGGCCAACGCCAGCGCGTCGCCATGGGCCGCGCCATCGTGCGCAATCCCAAGGTGTTCCTGTTCGACGAGCCGCTCTCCAATCTGGACGCCAAGCTGCGCGTGCAGATGCGCACCGAGATCAAGAAGGTGCACCAGACCGTCAAGACCACCACCGTCTACGTGACGCACGACCAGGTGGAGGCAATGACGCTGGCGGACCGGGTTGTGGTGATGAATGCCGGCACGATCGAGCAGATCGGCTCGCCGCACGAGCTCTACCACAAGCCCAAGACCCGCTTTGTCGCGGGCTTCATCGGGTCGCCCGCGATGAATTTCCTTCCCTGCCGGCTCGAACAAGCGGGGGCCGGCGGCCTCAACGTGCGTTTGAGCCAGGGGCTCGGCTTCAGAGTTCCCGCCGACCGCACGCAGCGCTATCAGGCCTATGTCGGCAAGGAATTGATTTTCGGGCTTCGCCCCGAGCACATCACCGAGCGCCACAGCGACGGTCGCCAGGACTCGCAGGAATTTACCGTCACGCTCGAGGTGGTCGAGCCGATGGGGATGGAGACCATGGTGTTCTTCCAGGTCGACGGAACCGAAGTGTGCGGGCGGGTCGACCCCGCAGCCGCCGCGGCCGCCGGCCAGAAGATGACGCTACTGGCCGATCTCGGCCAAATGCACCTGATCGATCCCAAGACCGAAGCGGTGATCTGAGTCTAGCCGCGCCGGTCAATTCCGCACCGGAGTACCGCCATGTTGATCAAAGCCGACGCGCTTGAGCGTCTGGTCGCGGCCATCTTTGCCGCCGAGGGTTGCTCGGCATCCGAAAGCGAGGCAATCGCCCGTCATCTCGTCAGCTCCAACCTCGCCGGCCACGACAGCCACGGCGTGATCCGAGTGCCGCGGTACGTCACGACCCTGCGCGAGGGTCGGGTGATCAAGGACCAAAAGATCACGATTGTCAGCGAAAACGCCGCCATGGCCATGATCGATGGCGGGTTCGGCTTCGGTCAGTCGATCGGCGAGCAGGCCGTTGCCTTCGGACTCGAGAAGGCACGCAAGAACGGCTGCGCGATCGTGGCGCTCCGGAATTCCGCGCATGTGGGCCGCGTCGGCGGCTGGGCCGAGATCGCGGCCGAGGCCGGGTTCGTTTCGATTCACTTCGTCAATGTGGCCGGCAGCATGCTGGTTGCGCCCTTCGGTGGTGTCGATCGCCGGATGTCGACGGCGCCCTTCTGCGTGGGCGTGCCGCTACCCGGCGAGCCGCCGATCATCCTGGACTTCGCGACCTCGCTGGTCGCGGAGGGCAAGGTGCTGGTCGCCTCGAACGGCGGCAAGCCGTTGCCGCCGGGCGCGCTCATAGACCCCGACGGCGCGCTCTCGACCGACCCGCAGACGCTCTACGGGCCGATCGAGGGGCCGGGCCCGCGCAACTATCGCCGGGGTAAGGGGTCGATCCGCGCCATGGGCGAGCACAAGGGATCGGGCCTTGCCTTCATGTGCGAGATACTCGCCGGCGCGTTCACCGGCGGCGGCTGCGCCGGTCCTGGCGAGCGCCAAATCGCGAATGGCATGCTGTCGATCTATCTATCGCCCGAGCGCTTTCATTCCGACGACTATTTCGCGGAGGAAACGCGGCGCTACGTCGCGTTTTTCAAGAGCTCACGGCCCGCCAGTCCTGAGGGCGAGGTGCTGACCCCCGGCGAGCCCGAGCGCCGCTATCGCGCGAAGCGGCTCAAGGAGGGGATTCCCGTGGAAGCCGAGACCTGGGACGCGATACGCGAAACCGCGCTCGCTGCGGGGATCGATGAGCGGCGGATGACGGCGATAATCGGATAGAGAGCGCTATTTCGCCGCGAATTTTTTCCGCTCTTTCTGCGGCACCGCCGATATCTCCGTCACCAGCTTCTGCACCATCGCGTCCGCGAAGGACTCGAAATTGATGACCTGAAGCAGGAACGCACCTGGGCCACCGATGACGTTCTCGCGGTAGTAATTGGGAAGGCCGCCCGGCGGGTGGGTGTGCGCCAGATAACCGAAATTGATATTGTCGTTGATGATCGCGAGGCCGTTGACGATCACGCCCTTGGCGTTCGCGTCGTCGCGCGCGGAGGTAACGGCGCGGCCGGAATTGTTGGTGCCGTCGCCGGACACGTCGATCACTCGCCGCTCGCTCATGGCACCCGATTTCTCGAAGTACTGCATCGAGAAGTCTATGGCATCACTGATCGATGTATGTCCATAGAACGAGCGCGGGGCCTTGCGGATCTGATCCGCGAGGATCGCCGCCCCCTCGCCGTCGCGCACCACCGTCCAACCGACCACCACCTTCTGCTCGCCGATCCCCGCCCACTCCACATAGGTGATGGCAATCGCGCCGATCGAGCCGCCTTGGATCGCGCTGATCACGCGCGGGTCCTGCAGGGCCGACACGTAGCCCTGGCGCTGCAGCTCGAATTCGCCGTCATCGATGCTGCGCGAAACATCGGCGGCGAGGACAAGTTGAAGATCGACCGGCTCGCCACCCGCGGCCCTACCGGCTCTCCCGCAGGCCACCAGCAGAATCAGAACGGCAAGGCACGCGACGGCGCGGCGCATGGCGATTCTCCTCGGCGCTGCCCCCTCAGGCAGAAGCCGGCGCAGATGCCGGCGTACGATGCCCCCACTCACTCGCGGCGCGGTAGGTCCGCACCTCCCAATCGCGGTCGTCGATCTGCCGCCCGCCCCAGCCGATCTCGAAATTGAAGCCGGAGGGCGTTATTCCGTAAAATGAGACCATGCGGTCGTTGGGATGACGGCCGAGGGTGCGCGCGAGCGGTACGCCCAGGTCCTGGCAGCGGTAGAGCGCCGATCCCACATCGTCGAGATCGTTCACCTCGAGCATGAAGTGGTTGAGGCGCTTGGGCATACGCGCCTCGGCGAAAGCGATCGAATGATGCCGGGGATTGACGTGCAGGAAGACCGCATGAAAGGCGCGGCCGTCGCGCTCGAAATCGACGTAGTCCGTCAAGCTGAATCCGAGCACGTCGCGATAGAACCGTTCACTGCGCGCGCCGTCCTGCGCATAGACCAGTACATGCCCCATCCCCATCGCGTCCGTGAGAAAACCGGAGGCGAACTTGGTTGAGCGAAACTCACCCTGCCCCATCAAAGGCCGGTGATAGACCTCGCTGCGGATGCCGTTCGGGTCCTCGAAGACGATGAGGTCCGCGACGCCGCGCGCGCTTTTCTCGGCGGCGCTCCCTTCGCGCACTTCAACCCGCGCCGAGCCGAGCCGCTGTCGCACGGCCTGCAGCGCAGCGGCATCAGGCACCTCCCAGCCAAGGAAGGCCACGTCGTCGCGCGGTCCCTCTATCAGCAGGAAGCGGTGCGCATGCCCGTCCATCCGAAGCGGCAGTGCGCCATCCGGCCGCGGCGCCCCCATTTCGAGGCCCAGCGCCTCGCTCACAAAGCGGCGCCACGCGCCGAGATTGCTGACTTCAAGGCCGAGATAACCGAGCTGTGCCGCCAAGCTCATGTCGCCCTCCCGGAGCCGGGAATGATTCTTGGGAAATAACTATAGCACGGCTGGCGCCGGAGCCTAATCCGGCGGCCGGAGCCGTCAAATAAGGGCGGATAGGCGCTCGCGCGCCGCGGAAGGGTTCAGCGCAGACTGGCGTTGAACTTTTCCAGCGCGGCCGAGCCCGGAATGAGCTCGCTCTCGTCGAGCGCGTTGAGCGGCTTCTCGACGGTGTTGAGGTGCACGTGCAAGTCCACGGGCTCCTCCTCCACGTAAAGGAGCCCGGTCACCACCTCGCCCGCCGCCTGCTGCTCCTGCAGGTAGTTCATCGCGGAGATGCGGTCGTGCGGATTGTAGTCGGGATGGAGCTTGCGCAGGCGCATCACGGAGCCGTCATGCTGTACGACGGTCTCGACGGTGCCGGGCGCATAATCGGCGGTAATCTCCTCGCGCCCGGTAATGTAGTCGAGCCGGTTCACAGCCTCGTTGTGCTCTCGCACATAGTCGAAGCTCTTGGTCGAACCGGCGTGGTTGTTGAAGGCGACGCACGGGCTGATGCAATCGATGAACGCGGCACCCTCATGGGTGATCGCGGCCTTGACCAACGGCACGAGCTGCGCCTTGTCGCCCGAAAAGCTGCGCGCGACGAAGCTCGCCCCCAACTGCAAGGCCATGCCGATCATGTCGAGCGGGCTGTCCGAATTGACAACGCCCCGCTTGCTTTTGGAGCCGCGATCGGCGGTCGCGGAGAATTGGCCCTTGGTGAGCCCGTAAACGCCGTTGTTTTCGACGATATAGACCATGTTGACGCCGCGGCGGATCGAATGCGCGAACTGGCCAAGGCCGATCGAGGCGGAATCGCCGTCGCCGGAGACGCCGAGGTAGATAAGCTCGCGGTTGGCGAGATTCGCCCCGGTGAGCACCGAAGGCATGCGGCCGTGCACGCTGTTGAATCCGTGCGAGGCGCCGAGGAAATAGGTCGGCGTCTTCGAAGAGCAGCCGATGCCCGAGAGCTTGGCGATGCGATGCGGCGGGAGCGCCAGCTCGAAGCAGGCTTGGATCACGGCGGCGCTTATCGAATCATGGCCGCATCCCGCGCAGAGCGTCGAGACCGCGCCTTCGTAGTCGCGGCGGGTCAGGCCCAGAGCGTTGGTGGGAAGCTGCGGGTGGTGCAGCTTCGGCTTGGCGATGTAGGTCATGGTACGGCCTTGCGAAGCGGCGTCACCGTAAGCGCAGAAAGCTTCTCGATGATGGCGCCGATGATGAAGCGTGCGGTGATTGGCGTGCCGTCGTAATGCAGCACCGGCACGATGCGCGCGGGATCGATGTTGCCCTCGGTAATCAGCAGGGTGCGAAGCTGCGCGTCGCGATTCTGCTCCACCAAGAACACCCGATCGTGCTCGGCGACGAAGCGCAACACCTCCTCGCAGAACGGGAACCCGCGCACGCGCAGGGTGTCAAGATGGATGCCATGCTCCTCCAGCGTCTCGAGCGCCTCCTTCATCGAGGGCGTGGTCGAGCCGTAATAGATCGCACCGTAGCGCGTGGGCTGCTTCGCGTCACGGCGGATGGGCGCGGGCACCAGCTTTTTCGCGGTCTCGAACTTTTTCAGCAGCCGCTTCATGTTGTCAACGTAGACCGGCCCCTCTTCGCTATAGCGGGCGTAACGGTCTTTCGTGGTGCCGCGGGTGAAATAGGCGCCGCGGGTCGGATGGGTGCCGGGATATGTGCGATAGGGAACGCCGTCGCCATCCACGTCGAGGTAGCGCCCGAAATCCGTGCCGGCGTCCAATGCCTCGGCCGTCATCACCTTGCCGCGGTCCATCTTGCGGCTGTCGTCCCAGGTGAGTGGTTCGGTCAGCCACTCGTTCATGCCGATGTCGAGATCCAGCATCACGAAAATCGGCGTCTGCAGCCGGTCGGCGAGATCGAAGGCTTGCGCTCCCATCTCGAAGCATTCGCGGGGATCTTCCGGGAAAAGCAGCACATGCTTGGTGTCGCCGTGCGAGGCGTAGGCGCAGGAAAGAATGTCCGATTGCTGCGTGCGGGTCGGCATGCCGGTCGAAGGTCCACCGCGCTGCACGTCGAAGATCACCGCGGGAATCTCGGCGAAATAGGCGAGCCCGAGGAATTCCTGCATCAGCGAGATGCCGGGGCCTGCCGTCGCCGTGAAGGCTCGCGCGCCGTTCCAGCCCGCGCCGATGACGATGCCGATCGACGCCAACTCGTCCTCGGCTTGGATGATGGCATAGCGCGATTTCTTGGTATTGGGATCGAGGCGGAAGCGGCGGCAATGTCCGATGAAGGCTTCGGCGAGTGAGGACGAGGGAGTGATCGGATACCAGGCGGCCACCGTCGCGCCACCATAGACCGCGCCCAGCGCGGCGGCACTGTTGCCATCGATGAAGATGCGCTTGCCGACAGCGTCGGCGTTGCGCACGCGGATGCCGAGCGGGCAATTCAGGTTCTTGAGCGCATAGTCCCTGCCCATGTGCAGCGCATGCACGTTGGGCTCGATCAGCTTATCCTTGCCGCGGTATTGCTCGCCCAGCAATTTCTCGATCGTGGGCACGTCCATATCGAGCAGTGCCGAGAGCGCGCCGATATAGATGATGTTCTTGAAGAGCTGGCGCTGACGCGCGTCGGTATAAGTGGCGTTGCACATCGCGGTCAGGGGAACCCCGATCACCGCGATGTCGTCGCGGAATTTCGCCTTCGGCAGCGGCTTGGTGGAGTCGTAAAACAGGTAGCCGCCCGGCTCGATCTCCGCCACGTCCTTGTCCCAGGTCTGCGGGTTCATCGCCACCATCAGGTCGACGCCGCCGCGGCGGCCGATGTGGCCCGCCTCTGAAATCCGGACCTCGTACCAGGTAGGGAGCCCCTGGATATTCGAAGGGAAGATATTGCGCGTGGCGACGGGCACGCCCATGCGCAAAATCGCCTTCGCAAACAGCGTGTTGGCGCTCGCCGAACCCGATCCGTTGACGTTGGCGAACTTGACGACGAAGTCGTTGACGCTCTCTATCGGCTTCGGCATGCCGGACCCGCTTGTGTCATATCCAACAGGAATTTGCGCATGTCCCAGGCACCCGTTGGGCAGCGCTCGGCGCAGAGGCCGCAGTGCAAACACATGTCCTCGTCTTTTGCCATGATGCGGCCGGTCTTGAGGCCGTCGCCAACATAAATGTCCTGGGTCAGATTCTTCGCCGGCGCATTGAGTTGCTGGCGCAGCGACTCTTCGTTGTCATTGTCGGTGAAGGTAATGCAGTCCATCGGACAGATGTCGACGCAGGCATCGCATTCGATGCAAAGCGGGCCCGTGAACACCGTCTGCACATCGCAATTGAGGCAGCGTTCGGCCTCGAGATAGCCGTGCTTGGCGTCGAAGCCGAGCTCGACCTCCATCCTCACGTCCTTAAGCGCCACCGCTTTCTCGCGCAACGGCACGCGGTAGCGATGGTCGTTGGAAATGTCGTTGTCGTAGCTCCACTCGTGAATGCCCATCTTTTGGCTCACGAGCGTGACGTCGGGCGGCGGCCGTTGGCGGACGTCCTCGCCTGAGAGCAGCTTGTCGATGGAAATTGCGGCATCGCGGCCGTGCGCCACGGCCCAGATGATGTTCTTGGGTCCAAAGGCCGCATCCCCGCCGAAGAACACGTTCGGTACCGATGACTGCATTGTGACGGGATCCACCTTGGGCATGCCCCAGCGATCGAATTCGATGCCGCAGTCGCGCTCGATCCACGGAAACGCATTTTCCTGGCCGATCGCCACCAGCACGTCATCGCATTCGATGTGTTGGTCCGGCTCGCCCGATGGCACCAAGCTACGCCGGCCCTTGTCGTCGTACTTCGCAACCACCTTCTCGAACAGCACGCCGGTGAGTTTCCCGTTCTCGTGCGTGAATTCCTTGGGCACGAGAAAATTGAGGATCGGGATGTCCTCGTGGATCGCGTCTTCTTTCTCCCAAGGCGACGCCTTCATTTCCTCAAAGCCGCTGCGAACGATCACCTTGACATCCTCGCCACCGAGACGGCGTGAGGTACGGCAGCAATCCATCGCGGTGTTGCCGCCGCCCAGCACGATCACGCGCTTGCCGATCTTTTCGGTGTGGCCGAACGAGACGCTGGAGAGCCAATCGATGCCGATGTGAATGTGCTCGGCCGCTTCCTTGCGGCCGAGAATGTCGAGCTCGCGGCCTCTGGGCGCGCCGCTGCCGACAAATATCGCATCAAAGCCGTCCGCCATCAGCGCCTTCATGCTGTCGATGCGCTGACCCAAGCGCATCTCGATCCCGCCGATCCCCGTGATGTAGCCGACCTCCTCGTCGATCACCGAGACCGGCAGGCGGAAACGCGGAATTTGGGTTCGGATCATGCCGCCGGCCTCTGGATCCCCGTCGAACACCACGACGTCGTAGCCAAGCGGCGCCAAATCGCGCGCTACCGTGAGCGATGCGGGTCCCGCGCCGACCAGTGCCACGCGCTTGCCGTTCTTCTTGACTGGCGCGATGGGCAGTTGACCCCGCACATCGCTCTTGTTGTCCGCCGCAACCCGCTTCAGCCGGCAGATCGCCACCGGTTCCTTTTCGACCCGCCCGCGGCGGCAGGCGGGTTCGCACGGCCTATCGCAGGTGCGGCCCAGAATTCCCGGAAAGACATTGGACTTCCAATTGATCATGTAGGCGTCGGTGTAGCGCCCTTCGGCGATCAATCGTATGTACTCGGGCACCGGCGTGTGGGCCGGGCACGCCCATTGGCAATCCACCACTTTGTGGAAATAGGCGGGATTGCTGATGTCAGTGGGCTTCAAGAGCGGCCTCTCGATACCGGCGGGAAGGGTGTGGGCGTCTTAAGGCGAGGGAACTGCTATGTCGCAACAGCAGCTTCCAAGGGGTGCCGCAGCGTGCTGTAAAGCACCATTGTCAGCGCCCACCAAAAGCCAGAGATCGCCTTTATAATCAAACATATAGTATCCAAACCGCCTCCCGACCACGCACATCCCTGGCGCCACTCCCGAACGCCTCCTAGGGCGAAGGCGGCGAAAGATACTCCCATCAATGGCGCAATCGCAACGCTGGGAGGGGGCCTCCACCGATAACCGCCCTGGCTACGGGAAAGAGCGCCCCGGCGCAAGGGGGATGGGGCACCGCCGCCACCGTACGACCGCGACCGGCCTTCCGATGCCACCACCACCCGATGGGCTGTTGCGAACGAAACGTTAATTCACGAGCCTATTGATGCTCCGACGGCCAACTCGGCATCGGCGGCGCCGGCATTTCCTCTACTGGCGGGGCGACTGGCGCTGGCTCAGTCATGGTTGGCGCAGGAGCCGGACGCGGCGCCCGCCGCTTTGGTGCTGCTTTTTTGGCCGCCTTTGGGGCCGCCTTCCGCGCGGGCTTCTTAACCTTCTTGGCCACCTTGCGAGCACCACGTTTCGCCGCGGCCTTGCGCTTGCCTTTGGTGGCTGCCTTACGACCCGCCTTCCTGGTCGCT
>Ga0335079_10000413_pt1 | contig 49268 bp, 45 predicted proteins | sample Lox_Sample_33_FD_206719 | JGI IMG/M metagenome (GOLD analysis project Ga0335079, IMG submission 206719) | Soil microbial communities from Loxahatchee National Wildlife Refuge, Florida, United States - Lox_Sample_3.3 | ecosystem: Environmental > Terrestrial > Soil > Wetlands | place: USA...
CAGAGACCCAAAAGCCCCCTCGGTAACCACCGAGAGGGCTTGAGGATTTTGGTTGCGGGGGCAGGATTTGAACCTGCGACCTTCGGGTTATGAGCCCGACGAGCTACCTGGCTGCTCCACCCCGCGGCAAATCTGAGGACCGCGGTTGTAGTCCTCAAGTACCCTCCGGTCAAGGGCTTTTTCCGGGGTCAGTCCCGCCCTGCGTTGGGCCTCTCCCGACTATCTCTTGGTCGCCCTAAGCAGGGTCGCCGCGGCAAACAGTAGCCCGGCCATGGTCACTATTGTCGCCCCGGTGGGAATCTGCAGAGTCCACGAGGCCAGGTACCCGGCGCTGGGCGGCAACGGCGCCGAGCACGGTCGAGACGACGAAGGCCACGTTGAGCCGGTTCGATGCCGTGAGCGCGGCAGCTGCCGGAACCGTCAAGAACGCGAAGACGGGCAGCGCTCCCACCGCGCGCGCCGCCACCGGGATGGAGAGGCCGATCGTGAAGTAGAGGACCCCGCTCCACAACCGGGCGTTCACCCCCATGGCCTCCGCCGTTTCCCGATCGAAGGATACGAACACGACCTCCTTCTGGAACACCGTGTGAACCACTCCGACGACCAGCGCCACCGCGGCCAGGATGAACACGTCTTGCAGAGGCACCGCCACCGCATTGCCGAAGATCATGGAGTTGAGATCGTGCGCGACGTGGATGAGCTTGTTCGCGCCGAGGATTACCAGGGCCCCGCGAGGACGTAGGCCATGCCGACTCCGGCCTCGGCCGGGAGCCGGCGCCCGCTGCCGAGGGTGGCGAGCAGGAGCGCTCCCCCCACCGAGAAGAGGAGCGCGATGAGGATCTGGACGCCGGTGTGCTCCGCTTCGACCCCGAGGCGCTCCTCCGCCAGGAGCGCGACGATGATCCCCAGCGTCGAGAGCTGGGTGAGGGCCGCGGACACGAAGACCACGCGCTGTCGAGCGAGAAAGTGATGAAGACGTCGCCGCGGGCGTAGGGATCGATGACCGCCTGCACGGCGAGTTCCACCTCCTGCAGGAGGGGCTGCACGAGGTGCTGGGGCAGCGCGTCGGCGGTGAGCCCTTGCTGCGCGGGAGAGAGGTTGGTGTAACCGAGCGCGCCGTCCACGATTGCCGAGAAATCCGGCAGCTGCAGGAGGCGGCCGAACGGGCTCCCGCTCTTGGCCGTCTCGGCGGAGGGGCTCGGTGCGGTCGCCAACGGGGGGGGTTCGCGACGCCCGGAACCGGCTGAGCCTACGTGCCGAGTTCCTTCGCGATCTGCTCCTCGAGCCTCTTGCGCTCCTCGTCCGCCGAGGGGGCGGGCGCCGCAGCCGCCGGGGCAGGAGGCGCGGCGCCGGCGCTCGCCTGCGCCGCGAGGATGGAGAGGATGACGTAGTGCAGCATCGGGTGCGAGCCTCCGCGCGCCAGGCGCGCCACGGCGTTTCCGGGGAACGGAACGGCGGCGTTTCTAGGCGCGGGGCGGAGACTGACCCGCGACGGCGCCCAGCGGGGCGCCGCCGACCGGGGGAAGCGACGGCGGGAGCGCGACCGGTTCGCCCGGCACCTCGCTGCGATCGAGGACGGGCGTCTCGCACTGCGCCACCGCACCCGAGCCGACCACGCAGGCCGCGCAGGCGTGGTCTCCCAGCCGATCGTCGGGGTGATGGGGCGAGACGAGCCCCGCCACGAGCAGGAGCGACATCAGGAGGGCGAGTGCGACGCGCAAGCCCTTCTCCCGTAGTCGCAAGCCCCGTGGCCGTCAAGGACGCCCCTCTAGCCGAGGGCGCCGGCCCTCCGCAGGTCGTCCACCTCGGCCGCGCTGAAACCGGCCTCGGCGAGCACCGCGCCGGTGTCGGCACCGAGGGCCGGCGCCGGCCGCCGCGGGGCCGCGACCCCGAGGATGCGGGCCGGCGAGGCGATGCTCGGCATGGGGCGGCCCTCCCACGGCGTCTCGATCTCGAGGAAGCTGCCGCGGGCGACGAAGTGTGGGTCGAGGCGCGGCTCGTCGCCCTCGAGGACCGGCATGAGACAGACGTCGTGCTCCGCCGCGAACGCCGCCCACTCGTCGCGGGTCCTCGACCTGAAGACGGCCTCGAGCTCCTGGCGCGGGCCGGCCCCGTGGCGATCGAACTCGGGCGAGGCGAGCTCGGGGCGCCCCACCCCCTCGCAGAAGGCCCGCAGGAACTTGTCCTCGTACGCGGCCAGCGCCACGAAGCGGCCGTCGCGGGTGCGGTAGACGCCGTAGCGGGCCCAGCCGCCGTTCAGCATCTCGGTGCCGCGGCGGAGCGGAGAGCCCCGGGCGTCCGCGCCGCCCTGCCCGAGCGCGAGCATCGCCAGGGCGCCCTCCGACATGGCGACGTCGACGTGGGCCCCCTCCCCGGTGGCGTTCCTCCGCAGCAGCGCCGCCAGGATCCCGGCCACGGCCGGCCAGCCGCCGCCGGCGACGTCGGCCACCGGGACCCCGAGCGGCAGGGGCCCGTCCGGCGGCCCGTTCACCGCCAGGACTCCGGCGACGGCGACGTAGTCGAGGTCGTGGCCGGCGCGGTCGCGGTAGGGCCCGTCCTGGCCGTACCCGCTGATGGAGCAGAGAATGACGCGCGGATTCTCGCGCGACAGCACCTCGAAGCCGACGCCGAGCCGCTCCATCACCCCCGGGCGGAAGGACTCCACCACCACGTCGCACCCCCGCACCAGGCGCAACATCGCCCCCACGCCCTCGGGGAGGCGCAGGTCGAGCGTCATCGAGCGCTTGTTGCGGTTGAGCGCGTGGAAGGCCCCCGACTGCTCGCCGGCCATGGGCGGCATCCAGCGCGCGTAATCGCCGCCACGCGGGTCCTCGAGCTTCACCACGTCCGCGCCGAGGTCGGCGAGCACCATGGTGGCGTATGGCCCGGGGAGGAGCCGCGACAGATCGAGGATGCGGACGCCGGAGAGCGGAAGACCGCCCACGCTGCCCTCCCCGCCAGAGCGATCTAGAGGATCTGCTGGAGCTTCATGGCCATGCCCATGTCCCCCTGGATCTTGAGCTTCCCGGACATGAAGGCCATCTGCGGGTTCATCTTCCCGTTCACAATGTTGAGGAAGTCGTCGTCCTTCGCCACCACCGTGCAGCGGGCGTTGGCGGCCGTCCCGGCCGTCACCATCCCGCCGGGCTGGGTGCAATCCACCGCCCACTGCCCACCGCTCGGACCGCTGATGTTGAACTGGTAGACGGCATTGATCTTGGAGACGACGTCCGGCTTCGCCTTCAGCTTCTCCGGCATGTGCCGCTCGAACACGTCCTTGATGCTCTGCGCTGCCATCGGTCGCCGTCCTCCTCGGTTGACTCCGGAATCGGTGACCAATTAGCGGCCGGGACGCACCCTGTCAAGGCGCCTCGCTCCGGGGGGCGGCCCCCGGTCCCTAGTCCTCGTAGAAGCCGTCTAGGATCTTCTGGTACCGGGCGGCGACCACCTTCCGCTTCACCTTCAAGGTCGGGGTGAGCTCGCCCGTCTCCTGGGTGAAGTCCTTCTCCAGGATGGCGAACTTCTTGATGGTCGCATAGCTCGCCTGCTTCGCGTTCACGGCGTCGACGGTGTGCTGGATGCGCAGCCGCAGCTTGGGGCTCGTCTGCAGGGGCTCCTCCGGTGGCACCCCGTTCTCGTCGGCCCACTTCCTCGCGGCCTCGACGTTCAGGGTGATGAGCGCCGAGCAGAACTTGCGCTGGTCGCCGTGCACCATCGCCTGCGAGACGAGGGGATCGGTCTTGAGCTCGTTCTCCAGGTTCTGGGGGGCAACGTACTTGCCCCCGGAGGTCTTGATGAGGTCCTTCTTGCGATCGGTGATCCGCAGGTACCCGTCGGAGTCGAGCTCGCCGATGTCGCCGGTGGCGAGCCAGCCGTCCTTCAGGACCTCGGCGGTGGCCTCGGGCTTGTTGTAGTACCCCTTCATCACCCCCCCACCCTTCACCAGGATCTCGCCGTCCTCGGCGATGCGGATTTCGGTCCCGGGCACCGGGGGGCCGACGGTGTCCACCTTGCTCTTGCCGATGCGGTTCACGCAGGTGGCGGCGGAGGTCTCGGTGAGCCCCCAGCCCTCGAGCACGGTGAACCCGAGCAACCCGAAGAAGCGCTCGATCTTGTTGGAGAGCGGGGCGCCGCCGGAGACGAAGAGACGCATGCGCCCGCCGAAGCGCTCCTTCAGGGCCACGCGCAGCTTCGGGAAGACCAGCCTCTCCCCCACCCGGAAGCCCAGCGTCCGCACCTCGACGCCCCGGTCCTGCCCGTCGGACCAGGCCTCGAAGCCGCTCATCGCCACCCCGAAGAGCCACCCCTTCAGCCCCTGGGTGGCGAGCCCCTTCGCCACCACCGCGTTGAAGGCCTTCTCGAAGATGCGCGGGACCGAGGGCATCACCGTCGGCCGCACCTCCCCGGCGTTGTCGACGATCTTGTCGATCGACTCGACGAAGGCGACAGTGCAACCCACCTCGAACCAGACCGCCTCGATCACCTTCGCGAACGAGTGGGCCATGGGCAGGAACATGAGCACCAAGTCGTCGGGGACGACGATCTGGATCTCCGAGACCGCGGCGGCCTCATAGGTCCAGTTGCCCTGGGTAAGGATGACGCCCTTGGGGTTTCCCGTCGTCCCCGAGGTGTAGAGGTAGGAGGCGGGGTCGTCGTGCCCGATGGCGGCGAGCCGTGCGGCGTGGGCGTCGGGGTGGGCCTTGCGCCACTCCGCCCCGGCGCGCTCGAGATCCGCGATCCCCCTCTCCTGCTCCGACAGCGGCGACCCGAAGAAGCGGATGACGCCGCCCAGGCGGTCGAGCTGACCGCGGATCTCCCGCATCTTCGCCGCCTGGTGCTCGTGATCGACGAAGATCCAGGAGACCCCAGCGTCATCGAGGATGTACTGGACCTCGTGCGCCGGGTTCGACTGGTAGACGGGGACGGTGATGGCGCCCGCCCCCATGATGCCCAGGTCGGCGATGATCCACTCCGCGCAGGTGTCCGCCATGATGGAGACGCGATCGCCGGGCTTCACGCCCAGGGCGGCCAGTCCGTCGGCCACGTCGCGGACGCGCCGGGCCATCTCCTTCCAGGACAGGTCCTGCCAACGACCGTCTCTCTTGGTGAGCGTGGCGGCCTTCTCGCCCTGCTTCGCCGCCTGCGCCTCGAACATCTGCAGCAGGTTCTGCGCCTGGGCTGCCATCACCGGACCCCCCTCCCGTGGTCAGCTCTTCGACTTCGCCAGAAGCTGTCGAGCCATCTCCTGCACCCGCCGCTCCTCGGGAGGATCGTAGGCCCCGGGGGTCGCGGCGAGGACGTCCCCGAGGAGCTTGCTCGCCTCGGCGGGGTGGTCCTCCTTCAGGTAGAGCTCCGCCAGGAAGACCTTGGCCCGCAGGTTCTTCGGGTTGAGCCGCAAGGCCTCGCGCAGGGCCTCCTCGCTCTTCTCCGCGTCGTACTTGGGCCAGGGGAGCTCGTAGTAGTAGCGCCCCCAGGCCACCTCCGCTCCGTAGCCGTAATAGGAGGGGTCGATCGACTGCGCCTTCTTCAGCCGGTCCAGGTACTTGCTCTCCATGCCGTCAAGGAGCGCCTTCACCACGCTGATGCCGATGGAGTACATGCCCACGCCGGTGGACGCGTAGAACCAGCCCTCGACGCGGTTCGGATCCGCCCTGGTGGCTCGGTCCCCGTAGTCCCAGGCGATCTTTCCCAGGCGCGCCTTCTCCGGGTCGGGGATTCCGGGAGCGTCCGCCATCCAGTAGTACCAGCGCGCGGTGCGCCAGAGCACCCCGTAGTCGTTGGGCGCGAGCGCCTCCGCCTTCTTCAGGTCCGCGAGGATGGGGTCGAGGCGCCCCGGCTCGTCGCGTTTCGGCCAGGCGGCGTCCACCGACGCGATGAGGGCGGCGACCTCCTGGGGCGCGGCCGCCGCGGGCGCGGCCGAGGGGGTCGGCGCCGGCTGCGCCTGCTCGGCGCCGGCACTTCCGACGAGGGCGAGGGAGGCCGCGGCGAATAGCCCCAGGCGGGTGAGGAGAGGGTGTGCTCGCATGCCCCCTATTTGCCCCTTTTGCGCTGGCCGGGCAAGCGGTTGCGTGGGGGAGTCACCCAACGTGGACGGCCAGCGAGCCGTCAGCCCACGCAGAGGAGCTTCACGTCGAGCTGGTCCCCGACCTCGAGGGCGCAGGCCCCACCGAACAGGAGGGCCGGAGGCCGGCTCCCGGAGGGGGGCAGGTAGCTCACGTCGGCCGTCCCCGGGTCCCCCTCCTGCTTCACGCTGCAAGGGGTCCGGCTGCCGTCGGGGTGCACCACCCCCACCGCGAGCAGCCGGGGATCGGCGGGAGCCCCGGAGAGCGGGATCACCTGCGAGATCTGGGCCGCGACCGCGACCAGGGTCTTCTCGAAGCTCGCATTGCAGACGCTGTCGACGAGGCCGCGCGAGCCGAGCGCATCGATGAAGGCCTTGTAGCGGTAGGCCGGGTGCTCGGCCTGCGCGCCGGTGCCGGCCTCGACGCAGGCGGCGGGCGCGAGCGTCTCGGGATCCACCGCGATGATCCCCGCCACGAAGACGTCCTTCGTCTCCCCGCCGATGGGCTTCGCGAAGAAGTCCAGGTACTGCGACACCGGATAGGAGGTGCAATCCGGCGGCTCCTCGCTCGTGCCGGTGTTCTCGGGGTCGGAGCAGTCGTCGTCGTCGCTCACGAGGATCACCACCAGCCGGGCCCCGCTTCGGAGGAAGCCGGCGTTCGGCCCGGAGAGCGCCGGCTCGGAGAGTGCCAGGCGAGCGGCCTCGAGCCCCTGCTCCCGCCCCGAGCCGCAGATCCCCACCGCCACGTTGCTCGTGAAGTCCGCCACCAAGGTCGGCGAGTCGGCGGGCAGGATGCGGGGCGGCAGGGTGGTGCTCTGGACCCGCGCCGCGGGGATGTCGGGGCCGGAGCAGGACACGAGCGCTCCCCGCGGGTAGGGCCCCCCCAGCGAGGGAGGGTTGGGACAGGCGCCGGTGGCCGCGAAGGTGTCGGAGAACATCCCCTGGGCGTAGCGGTCCACCGAGGTGGTGGTGATCCCGATCTGGTAGGCGTTCCGGGCCGGCGAGGCCGCCAGACGAGCGATGAAGGCGCCGAAGTTCTGGGCCAGGTCCTGCTGCTTGTCGTACATCGAGCCCGAGTCGTCCACGACGAAGAGGATGTCGGTCGCGTCCTCGGCGACGCCCAAGTTCTGGCAGGCGGTGACCGCGTCCTGCGGAGCCGGCCCGCAGCCGGCGAGAGCGAGCCCGGCGAGGGCCGCGCGCCATGGCCGTCGACTACTGCTGGGCGCTGCAGACACAGGTCCCCACCGTCCCCGTACCATAGCACCACCAGTCGCTGGCGAGCTGGTTCGATCCTGAGCCGCCGAGCGCGGTGGCGCAGGCCTGGGAAGGGTGCGGCGTCGCGGTGGGGTTGGCGCAGCCACCCGGCGGCACCTGGCCCAGGTACTCGGCAGAGTAGGTCTCGCCCGGGTTCGCCTCGCAATCCTGCGTGGAGCTCTGGTGGTTGATGTAGACGCAGCTCGTCGGGGCCGGGGCCACGGCCGGGGGGCTGGTCGTGTCCTGGCAGTTCACGAACCACCAGCCGGGGGCCTCGCAGCAATAGCTCGACGACCCGGCGACGCAGGTGCTCTTGCAGGCGGCCGCACAGGTCCCCCCGTCGCAGACGGGGGTGGAGCCGCCGCAGACCTTGCCGCAGGCCCCACAGTTGGTGGGGTCGGTGAGCGTGTTCACGCAGGCCGAGCCACACTGCAGGCAGGGTGGAGCCTGGGTGCACAGCTTGCGCTGCCGTCCGGAGGAGTCGAGGATGCGCATGAGCGCGATCTCGTTGGCGGCGGGCACGCTCGGGAGCCGGAGCGCGCTCGGCGCCTTCACCAGGTCGGCGAGCTCGCCCAGGATGGGCCCGAAGTCTTCGCACACCGACCCTTCCACGATGCCGTAGCCGTTGTCCCGCAGGGACTCGGCGAGCTGCAGGAACCGGACGCCGCCGGCGAAGGCCACCGAGCAGGCGTACTGCGGCGTGCCGGTGCACACCGCCGGCGACTGCAGGTAGCTGCTGTCCGCGGGCGCGTAGGGGGTGGGCGAGCCCGCCTGGGTGCACTTGTTGCTGGAGACCACGAAGGCGGCGCCCAGGCTCGACCACGGGTGCTGCGCGTCGGTGCTCGCGCCCGGCGCCGGCAGGAGTCCGGTGAAGAAGGAGTAGAAGTCGCTCACCGCATAGGCGCGGTGGGGGATGGGGCTCCCGGCCGGCAGGTTCTTGTCGGCGACGCACTCGTCGGCGCCCGTCAGGTAGCCGTGGGAGAGAACGACGGATTGCGACGGATCCTGCGGGCTCGAGCAGTCGTCCTCGTCGCCGATCCACAGCACGATGAGCTTCGCGCCCGGGTGGGGGAAGTCGGAGCCGTAGGTGCCGGCCAGGACCTTCTGGAGCGAGAGGCGCCCGGCCTGCAGGTGCTGCTCCTCGCCCGACCCGCAGCTGCCCACCTGGATGTTCTGCTGGAACTGCTGGGAGAGAGCGTTGATGGCGGTGGTGTTGGGCGGCTTCCCGGTGGTCGGGTCCGGCGACGTGTAGAGCTCCTTCGTGAAGTGGAGCACCTTGGGGTTGCCGCTGGCGCTCACGAAGGAGCCGTCCGGGTAGTTTCCGCTCGGCACCGCCACGCCCTGATCGCAGCTGCCGCCCACCGGCATGCTGCTCGGGTACTGGGTGGTGTAGAGGGGGCAGGCGTCCCCCGGGAAGCAGGAGGCGTCGCTGCAGTTCCCGCTCGTGGTGCAACACTGGAACGCGAAGCTCGAGGGGTTGGTGGCGGGATTGCTCGCGAGCGCGAAGACGCACTTGCCACCGCTGCCGCAGGCCTCCCCCGGCGTGCAGCTCGAGATCGCGCTGCAGGAGCCGACCGCGCAGCACTGCGTCTTCTGGGTGGAGCTGTTGACGAGGCACATGCTCCCGTTGGGGTTGGGATCGGCCTCGAAGATGGAGGAGGTGGTCACCGCGATGTGGAAGTCGAAGGGCTGGAGCCCCTGGCTGACGCGCTGCTCGTTGGTGGCGTTCAGGCTGCTGATGAAGGTGTTGAAGTTGTTGGCGAGCGCCACCTGCTTCGAGGTCATCGAGCCCGAGTCGTCGACGACGAAGAGCATGTCGGCCGTGGTCACGTCGGCGAGCTTGAGCTCGGTCGCGCCCGGCTGGATGACGCACGAGCCCACCGGGTTGAAGTTGTAGTTCTGGCATCCGCCCACCACGGCGACGGCGACCACCACGATGGCGACGAGCGACAGGGTACGGCCGATCCTCATTCCAGCCTCCGGATGCGCCGATGATAGCCCCGACTCCGCGCCGCGGCGAACACCGCGCCCGGCCCACAGGTCGGCGCCCGGAGGAGCGCGCCCTACCCCTCCCTACACGGGTCCGTTCCCACGGGAGCGGGATTGACGAAACGTGAATGAGGGGCCCGGCCTACTCCCACTCGATGGTGGCGGGGGGCTTCGACGAGATGTCGTAGACGACGCGGTTGATGCCGCGCACCTCGTTGATGATCCGCGAGGAGAGGCGCGCCAGCAGGTCGTAGGGGAGCCGCGACCAGTCGCCCGTCATCCCGTCGGTCGAGTCCACCGCCCGGATGGCGCAGGTCGACTCGTAGGTGCGCTCGTCCCCCATCACCCCGACGCTTCGGACCGGCAGGAGCACCGCGAAGGACTGCCAGAGCCTCTCATAGAGACCGGCCTTGCGGACCTCCTCCTGCACGATGGAGTCGGCGCGGCGGAGGATGGCGAGCCGCTCCTCGGTCACCTCGCCCAGCACCCGGATGGCGAGCCCGGGCCCGGGGAAGGGCTGCCGCTGCACCGCGTAGGGGGGCAGCCCGAGCTCCAGCCCCAGGCGTCGCACCTCGTCCTTGAAGAGCTCCCGCAAGGGCTCCACCAGCCCGAGCCTCATGACCTCCGGAAGCCCGCCGACGTTGTGGTGGCTCTTGATGGTCGCCGACGGCCCCCGGAAGGAGACGCTCTCGATCACGTCGGGATAGAGGGTGCCCTGGACGAGGAAGGCCGCGCGCTCGCCGCCCTCGGCCAGGCGCTCCACCTCCTCCTCGAAGACGGCGATGAACTCCCGGCCGATAATCTTGCGCTTCTGCTCGGGATCGGTGACCCCGGCGAGCTTCGCCAGGAACCGGTAGCGCGCGTCCACGGTGACGAGCGGGAGGTGAAACATCTGCCCGAACACCTCCTCCACCTGTTCGCGCTCGCCGGCGCGCAGCACGCCGTTGTCGACGAAGATGCAACGCAGTCGGTCGCCGATGGCGCGGTGCACGAGCAGCGCCGCCACGGCCGAATCGACGCCGCCGGAGAGGGCGCAGATGGCGCTGCCCGCCCCCACCTGGGCGCGGATCGCCTCCACCGCCACCTCCGCGTAGGCGCGCATCGACCAGGAGCCGGACAGGCCGCACACCCCGAGCGCGAAGTTCTTGAGCAGCTCGCTTCCCCGCGGCGTGTGCACCACCTCGGGGTGGAACTGGACCCCGTAGATGCGGCGGCGCCGGTCCTCCACCGCAGCGTAGGGCGAGCTCGAGGTCGAGGCCACCGGCTCGAAGCCCGCCGGGAGCGCCTCGACCCGGTCCCCGTGGCTCATCCACACGTCGAGCTTCGCCGGCAGCCCGCGGAAGAGCTCAGAGCTCGAGCGCACGTCGATGGAGGCGGGGCCGAACTCCCGGTGTGCCGCCTTGTCCACCTTGCCGCCGAGCTCGTGGGCGATGAGCTGCAGCCCGTAGCAGATGCCGAGCACCGGCACCCCGAGCGTCCACACCGCCTTGTCGGCGACCGGGCTGCCTTCCCCGAGCACGCTCGCCGGCCCGCCCGAGAGCACGATCCCCCGCGGCCGGAAGGCCGCGATGGCCTCGGCCTTGGCGGTACAGGGCTGGATCTCGCAGTAGACCCCGAGCTCCCGCAGCCTCCTGGCGATGAGCTGGGTGTACTGGGACCCGAAGTCGAGGATGAGGATCTTTTCGCTGTGGATGTCCATGGGCGGCGGCGCTCGCGGACTACTCGACGCGGTAGTTGGGTGCCTCCTGAACGATGATGACATCGTGGACGTGGCTCTCCTTCAGGCCAGCGGAGGTGATGCGCACGAAGCGCGCCTTCTGGCGGAGCTCGGGGATGGTCCGGGATCCCAGGTAGCCCATGCCGCTCTTCAGGCCGCCCACGAGCTGGAACACGTTCATGGCCACCGGTCCCTTGTAGGGAACCCGGCCCTCGATGCCCTCCGGGACGAGCTTCTCGGCGTCGGCCACCTCGCCCTGGAAGTAGCGGTCCTTCGAACCCTCCTTCATGGCGCTGATAGAGCCCATGCCGCGGTAGCTCTTGTAGCTGCGCCCCTGGTAGAGGATGACCTCTCCGGGCGCCTCCTCGGTACCGGCCAGCAACGAGCCGATCATCACGCTGGCGGCGCCCGCCGCCAGCGCCTTCACCACGTCGCCCGAGTACTTCACCCCGCCGTCGGAGATGATGGGGATGCCGTGGCGGTCGGCGGCCCGGGCGCACTCGTCGACGGCGGTCACCTGCGGGACCCCCACGCCGGCGACGACGCGGGTGGTGCAGATCGAGCCCGGGCCGACCCCGACCTTCACCGCGTCCACGCCCGCGCGGCAGAGGGCGTCGCAGGCCTCGGCGGTGGCCACGTTCCCCGCCACCAGCTCGATGCCCTTGAACTGGGCCTTGGTGTCGCGCACCGCGTCGAGCACTCCCCGGGAGTGGCCGTGGGCGGTGTCGATGGCGACGACGTCGGCGCCGGCCTTGAGGAGCGCCGCGATGCGCGCCTCGCGATCCGGCCCCACCCCCACCGCCGCCCCGCACAGCAGGCGCCCCTGCCGGTCCTTCGCCGCGTGGGGGTGCTTCTGGATCTTCTCGATGTCCTTGATGGTGATGAGGCCCCGCAGCTCGAACTGCTCGTTCACCACCGGCAGCTTCTCGATGCGGTGGCGGTGCAAGAGCTCCTTCGCCCCCTCGATGGTGACCCCCTCCCGCGCGGTGACGAGCTTGGTCGTCATCACCTGCTCCACCGTCTGCTCCAGGTTCCGCTCGAATCGCAGGTCGCGGTTGGTCAGGATGCCCACCAGCCGGCCGCCGCGCGTCACCGGGATCCCGCTGATCCCGTTCTCCCGCATCAGAGCCACGGCCGCCGCCAGCCTGGCCTCCGGCCCGATGGTCACCGGCTCGGCGACCATCGCCGACTCGTACTTCTTCACCTTGGTCACCTCGGCCGCCTGCCGCTCCACCGACATGTTCTTGTGGATGAAGCCGATCCCCCCTTCGGCGGCCATGGCGATGGCCATCCGCGCCTCGGTGACCGTGTCCATGGCGGCCGAGAGGATGGGGATGTGCAGGTGGAGGTTGCGGGTGAGGCGGGTCGCCGTCTCGACCTGCCTCGGAAGGACGTCGCTCTCCGCCGGCAGAAGCAGGACGTCGTCGAAGGTGAGCGCTTCCGGAAGGTCGTCGCGGTTGAGCATGCCGCGATATACAGAGTCGGGCGGACAGGGTCAAGGCGGACGAAAGGCCCGACACCGGCCCACCTTTCCGCCCAATCCCGCGTTCGCGGCACGCTCTTTCGCCGCTCACAAGCTTGCCCGGTGGCGCTCAAGGCCCGGATAATCACTGGGTGGATCAGAAGCGCGAGCCGCGCACTTCGATAGGCCTGCGGGTCAAGCTTTCCTACGGCTCGGTGGACGAGTTCGTGGAGCACTTCGCCACGAACATCTCGCGCGGCGGCGTGTTCATCCGCACGCGCGATCCCAAGCCGGTCGGCACCCAGCTCGACCTCGAGCTCAAGCTCGCGAACGGCGAGACGGTGGTGCGCGCCCGCGGCGTGGTCCGCTGGGTGGCCGACGAGAACCCGACGGCGCGCCCTCCGGTGGCCCCCGGCATGGGGATCCAGTTCCTCGCCTTGGACGACGCCTCCCGCCAGGTGGTGGAGCGGATGGTCACGCACCGGGAGCAGCGCGGGCTCGCGCCCGGCCTCGCCTCGGCGGCCCCGGCTGCGGACCGCCCGACGTCCACTCCTGCCCCCACCCGGGCTCCCCCCGTGGCGGCGCCCGCGCCGGGTCCGCCCAGCGCCGTTCCGCCCGCCCCTGCCGGGCCGCCGGCGCCGCCGCCCGAGTCCGCGAGCCGCCCGGGGCCCGCCCAGGCCGACCTCGCCGGCCCGCACCGGGTGGAGCAGGTGGAGCGCGGTCCCATGAAGGTCGACCTGGCCCTCTTCAGCGAGCCGGTGGCGGAGTCGAAGAAGTCCCGCGCCGTCATCGGCATCGACCTCGGCACCTCGAACTCCTGCGCGGCCGTAGTCCGCAACGGCAAGCCCTACGTCATCCCCTCGCGGGAGGGATACAACGTCGTGCCCTCCATGGTGGCGCTCAACCAGCGCAACCGCATCGTGGTGGGGCAGAATGCGAAGGGGCAGCTCCTCTTCAACCCCCAGCACACCGTGTACGGGGCGAAGCGGCTCGTGGGCCGGGCCTTCGACTCGCCGCAGGTGAAGGGGATGCTCGACAAGTTCCAGTACCAGGTGGTGTGCGGCGAGGACGGACTGTGCGCCGTGCGGCTCGGGCCGGTGACGCTCTCCATGGAGCAGGTCCAGGCGCTCGTCCTCAAGGAAGTGAAGGAGGTGGCCCAGGTCCACCTGGGCGAGCCGGTGAACCGCGCCGTCGTTACCGTCCCCGCCTTCTACAGCGAGCGCCAGCGCGAGGCGGTCCGGCGCGCCGGAAGCCTCGCCGGGCTCCACGTGGAGCGCATCCTCAACGAGCCCACCGCCGCCGCCCTGGCCTACGCCTACGGGCGCGAGGTGCGGGAGCGGGTGATGGTGTACGACCTCGGCGGCGGCACCTTCGACGCCTCGGTCCTGGAGCTCGAGGGCAACGTCTACGAGGTCGTGTCGACCGGGGGCGACACCTTCCTCGGGGGCGCCGACTTCGACGCCCTCATCGTCGAGCGGTTCCTCTCCGACTTCGAGGCCAAGTTCGGCCGGTTTTCGGGTGACCTGGTGGCGATGTCGCGCCTCGCCGACGCGGCCGAGCGAGCCAAGTGCGCCCTCTCCGAGCGCGCCGAGTTCCCCATCCAGCTGCCCTACCTCGCCACCGTCGACGGCCACCCGGTCGCGCTCGAGACCCGCCTCACCCGGGCGGACCTGGAAGCCCTCGTGGCGCCGCTCGTCGAGCGCACCATCCGCACCTGCGAGCGGGTGCTGAAGGAGAAGGGGCTCGGCCCGCAGGACGTGGACGAGGTGCTTCTCGTGGGCGGGCAGTCTCGCATGCCCCTGGTGCGCGAGAAGGTGCGGAGCTTCTTTGGGAAGCCTCCCAGCAAGGCAGTGCATCCGGACGAGGCCGTGGCCATCGGGGCCGCGCTCCTCGCCCATTCGCTAGGAAGCGCGGAGGGTGTCGTGCTCATCGACGTCGTTCCCATGAGCATCGGGATTGGGTTGCCGGGCGGCGGCGGCGGCCGCGTGAAGACCATCATCGAGAAGAACACGCCCTTGCCGGCCCGCAAGGAGTACACGCTGTCGACGACCAAGGACAACCAGAAGACCTTCGATCTCTGGGTGTTCGAGGGCGACGGCCGCACGGCGGAGGAGTGCCAGTACCTCGGCACCATCCAGCTCACCGGGCTCCCGCGCGGCGCCAAGGGGTCGGTGCGGATCGCGGTCACCTTCGAGCTCGGCGAGGAGTGCCTGCTCACGCTGCGCGCCCGCGAGCTCGAGAGCGGCCGGGAGGTGGAGGCGGTCTTCACCACCAAGGGCACGCCCGACGAGGTGAAGGCGCGCGTCGAGCGCGAGTCCAAGTACCAGGCCTCGGGCATGCCGCCCCCCGCGCCGGATCTCCCCTCCATGGCGCCTCCGCCGCCGGAGGCCGGCGCGGCGGCGATGCCCGCCGACCGCCCCGGGGGGCTGAAGGGGCTCTGGAGCCGGATCACCGGACGATAGGGGGCTTTCCCGGGTCGTCGCCGACCGCCGGGCTCGGATTTCCCCCGCCGCCGGGCGACGCCTTCCTCCTCCGCAGGGAGCGGAACCCCAGGACGACGGCCACGGTCAGCGCGGCCGCCAGGATGTAGTGGCCGAAGCGGGAGGCCTCCCGCGCCGCCCGCTCGATGTCGTCCCCGAACCAGAACCCCAGGAAGACCCAGAGCGGAGCGGACACCAGTGCCGCCATGCCGTCGAAGAGCAGGAACTCCCAGAACGGCAGGCGCGAGTGGCCCACCGTGAAGTAGGTGGGTGCCCGCAGGCCGGGCAGGAAGCGCGCGATCATCACCACCACGTTCCCGCGCCGCCGCAGCAGGCGCTCCACGCGCTCGAGCTTCCCGGGGGTGATGAGCCGCCGGAAGGGCCACACCTCGGCCACGCGCCGCCCGAAGCGGCGCCCGGCCCAGTAGATGATGGAGTCGCCGCCCAGGATCCCGCTCAGCCCGACGAGGACCATGACCTGGAGCCCGAGGTCCTGGAACATGCCGGCGACGGACGGCTGGTCGAGCGGCGAGGCGATCCAGGCGAGCACGCCCCCGGTGACGAGGATGATGTCCTCGGGTAGGGGGAACCCGAACCCGCACAGGATGAGCACCCCGAAGGTGAAGGCGTAGCCGAGCCCCAGGGACTGATTTTGCAGGTGCTCGACGAGCCGCTCCAGCATCGCCTGTCCTCGCCTCCGACGCTAGACGCGAGGGGGGACCCCGAGAGCGCGCAGCGCCTCGCGGTTTTCCGACATCCTCTGCGCCAGGTCGGCGGCGATGGCGAGCGCCAGCTTCAGACACGCCTGCGGCTTCTGGGGCTGGAGCCGATAGAAGTCGCGCTGCGAGATCTCCACCACCTCGCAGGGCGTCGCCGCCACCGCCGATACCAGGCGCGCGCTCTTCGCGAGGAGGGCGAGCGCGCCCAGGTGCTCGCCCGGCCCGAGCGTGGCGAGCTCGTGCTCGCTCGCCCCCTCGCGGCGGGTGATCCGTACCGTCCCCGACTTCAGGATGAAGAGGGACTCGCCCACCATGTTCTCGGCGAAGAGCGGGGTCCCGGCCGGAACCGCCTTCTCGGTGGCGATGGCGGCGAAGATCTTGAGGCCGGTCTCGCTGAAGTCCTTGAACAGGGTGGAACGCTGGAGCACCGCCAGGACGGTCATCGGGAGAGCCACCCTTCGCGACGGTACTGTTCCGCGTAGGCGGCGTAGTTGGCGGCGGAGGCGCGGAAGTAGTCCACCTCCTTCTGCGTGAGCTCGCGCTTCAGCCTGGCGGGGGACCCGAGTGCCAAGGTCCGGGGCGGGACCACCATCCCCGGGGGAACGAGCGAGCCCGCCCCCACCATGGCGTCCTCGCCGATCTGGGCCCCATCCATCACCACCGCGCCGATGCCGATGAGGCAGCGGTCCTTGACGGTGCAACCGTGGAGCGTGACCCGGTGACCGAGGGTGACGTCGTCTCCCACCAGCGTCGGGTGCGTGTGGCTCGTCACGTGCACGACCGTGTAGTCCTGCAGGTTGGTGCGGGCGCCGATGCGGATGTGGTTCACGTCGCCGCGCAGCACCGCGCCGAACCACACCGAGGAGCGGGGCCCGATCTCCACGTCCCCCAGCACCACGGCCCCCTCCGCGACCCAGACGCTGTCGTCGAGGCGCGGTGCCTTTCCTCCCCACGGACGGATGAGCGCCATCAGCCGCCGATGCTAGCCCGCGCCTCCCGTCGCTGCAAGGCAACCAAGGTGACGGCCGCTCCCAGGGCCGCCCCCAGAGTGTCGGCCATCCAGTCGTAGACGTCGCACTCCCGGTTGGGCACGAAGTACTGGTGGAACTCGTCGCTCGCCCCGTAGGCGCTGCCGATCGCCAGGGCGAGGAAGAAGGCGCGCCAGGGCGCCACCCGCAGGCTCCACAGGCCCCAGGCGAGCAGGGTGGCGAAGCCGCCGTACTCGCCGAGGTGAAGGAGCTTATCGTGCGAGAAGACGGAGCGCGGCAGGAACGGCAAGGGGTTCGGCTGGGCGGAGAGGTAGAAGATCACCCCCGCGTAGAGGAGCGCCGGCGAGAAGGCGATGATCGCCCTCCTCACGGCAGCGGCTCGGCCCCGAGCGAGCTGTGCCCCGACCGGACCACCCGCGCGCGGACGAGCGCGCCCACCGCGAGCGTCCTGCCCGTGGCGGCGAGGTGGACGACGCGGTTCTCCGGGGACCTCCCCCGGGCCCCCCCCTCCTCCGACGGCCCCTCGACGAGCACCTCCACCTCGCGCCCGACCTGGGAGCGAAGGGCCTCCGCGGCGACCTCCCGCTGCAGGGCCTGCAGCCGCTCCAGGCGCGCCACCGCCACCTCGCGGGGCACCTCCTGCCATTCGGGCGAGTCCCCGAGCCGGAGGGCGGCCCCGGTGTGGGGCCTCGGGCTGAAGAGGAAGCTGAAGGAGTTCTCGAACCGGGCCAGGGAGAGGAGCCGGAGCGAGGCCTCGAAATCGGAGTCGCTCTCCCCCGGGAAGCCGACGATGAAGTCGGTGGTGATGGCGATGCCCGGGCGCGCCTGGCCGAGCTGCCGGTGGCGCTCCAGGTACTCCTCCACCGTGTAATCCCGGCGCATGCGACGCAGCACCGGGTCGGAGCCGGACTGAACCGGCAGGTGGAAGTGCGGCATCACCTTCGGCTCGTCGCGGAAGGCGAGCACGAGATCCGGGGACAGGTCGTGCGGGTGGCTGGTGGTGAAGCGCACCCGCTCGATGCCCGGCACCGCCGCCACCCGTCGGAGCAGGGACGGGAAGGAGCAGCCTCCGCGGTATGAGTTCACGTTCTGCCCGACGAGGGTGACCTCGCGCACGCCCACCGACGCGACCGCTGCCACCTCGGCGAGCAGGTCCGGGAAGGGCCGGGACACCTCGCGCCCGCGGGTGCGGGGCACGATGCAGAAGGAGCAGACGTTGTCGCAGCCCTTCATGGCGGTGACGAAGGCGGTGGCCCGCCCCCGCGCCGCCTCCGGGTCCGCCTGGGGGAAGACGTACTCCTCGGAACTCATCCAACCCGTCTCGGCGAACCGCTCGCGGCGGCGTGCGCGCTCGACCATCTCCGGGAGGCGGCCGATGTTGTCGGGGCCGAAGACGAAGTCCACGTAGGGAACGCGCCGGAGGAGACCTTCCTTCTCCTGCTGCGCCACGCATCCCCCGACGGCGATGAGCGCCCCCCGGCGCGCCTTGTGCTCCCGGTAGCGGCCAAGCGCCGAGAGCAGCTTCTGCTCCGCCTTCTCCCGCACCGAGCAGGTGTTGAGGAGGATGAGCTCCGCGTCCTCGGGAGAGGAGGCCCGGGCCCAAGACCGCCCGGCCAGGATCTCCACCATCCGGTCGCTGTCCGACTCGTTCATCTGGCAACCGAAGGTGTGCACGTACACCTTGGGCCGCGGCGCCCGTTCGGGCTCGCGATCGGCGGGCGGGGGCGGGCCCCGGCGGAGCGGTACCAGGTCCGGCATCGGGCGAGCGAACCTAGGTCGAAGCGCGCCTCGCCGTCAACCCCGCCGCCCGGGCCGGGGCAGGAGCGCGTCGGCCACCTCCTCCAAGTCGGAGAGCCGGGTGACGGTGGCAACGCGATCGACCTGAGCGGCGTAGAGGAGCATCTCGCTGTCCCCGCTCCCCCAGGCCCAGCGCTCCTCCGGGCAGATCCAGAGGAGGCGCCGCGCCTTTCGTTTCAGGTCCCGCAGCACCCAGGATTCGGGCGGCAGATAGTTCGTCCGCCCGTCCCCGATGACGAGCACAGTGGTGCGGGAGGTGACGGCACCCAGGTGGCGCTGGTGGAAGGTGCGGAGCGCCCGGCCGTAGTTCGAGTTCCCGGCCAGGCTCACCACCTTGCCGGCGGTGGCCAGGTCGGCCGCCCGGGCCACGTCCTTCTCCTCGCGAAACGCCTCGGTCACCTCCCCCAGGTCGGAGACGAACACGAAGCTCCGCACCCGGGTGAAGAGCGATTGCAGCGTGTAGAGGAAGAGGAGCATGAGTCGCGACACGTGCCGGACGGAGTCCGAGACGTCGCAGAGGACGACCAGGTCGGGCCGGTCCCGGCGCTTCGCGCGGAAGGCGAGCCGCATGGGCAGGCCGCCGTGGGAGAGGTTCGCCCGCAGCGTCCGGCGCACGTCGAGCGCCCCCCTCCGCCTCGACCTCTCCCGGCGCGCCAGGCGGTCCTCGAGCCGGTCGGCGAGCCGCCGCACCGCCGCCTCGGCGCGCGCGATCTCCTGCCGGGAGAGCGCCGCCAGGCTCTGGCGCCCGAAGGCCTCCTCGCGGCGCCGCTCGGCCCGCGCCTGGCGCTCGATCTCGGCGTAGCTGCGCGCAGCCTCCTCCACCGCCGAGAGCGCCTGGCGCAGGCGAGCGGAGACGAGCTCCATCCGGGCGGCGTCGATGCCGGCCTCGCGCAGCGCCCGTTCCACCGCCTCGAGCTCCCCGGCGAGCCCCCCCCCGCCAGAGGCGGCGAGCAGGCGCCGGCCGTAGAACCCGAGCTGGGTCGCCGCCTCGAGCGCCGAGAAGTCGAGAGTCAGTGCCGCGCCCCGCAGCAGTCGCGCCAGGAGCGCGGGGTCGCCCGAGAGCGCCGCCCGGGCGAGCGGGGAGAGCCCGGCGGCGAGCCGGGAGAGAGTTCTCGCCGCCATCTCCAGGTCGTCGCCCTCGAGCACGCCGCTCTCCGCCAGGTCTCCTAGCAGCGAGCGCTCGAGCCCCTCCACCACCCTCCCGATCCTCGAGAAGTACAGCTCGAAGAGGCGGTCGAACACGGGGGCGTCGGCGCCTCGCTTCACGAGCGTCGCCCGCAGCGAGGCTCGGAACGACGCGCGCTCGCCCGCTCCCGCCAGCGCCGCCGCGCCGACGGCGTCGGCCGTCTCCGAAGGGGAGACCCGCACGCCGGCCTGCCGCAGCAGCCGGGCGAACTCGACGATGCGCTCCTCCACCGGGCTCATTGTAGCCGGCCCTTCTCCCTGGCGCCCCGGACGGATCCGTCCTCCTTGCGTGCGGGCGCCCGCTGGGGCATGAAGGCCGCCTTGGCCCTCGTCACCCTGGAAGACGTCGACGTGAAGCTCTGGGGGCGCACGCTCCTCTCGGGCGTCTCCTTCGCCCTCCGCGAGTCGGAGAGCTGGGCCATCTTCGGCGGGAACGGGGCCGGGAAGACCACCCTCCTGCGACTCCTGCGCGGCGACGTCTGGCCCCACCCGGGCAGCCGGGGCCGGCGCCTCTACCACCTCGACGGCGAGCCGTCGGAGAGCCCCATCGGCGCCAGGGAGCGCATCGCGCTCGTGTCGGCGGAGGCCCAGGACGCCTACCTCCGGCGAGACTGGCAGGTGAGGCTCGAGGACGTGGTCCGCAGCGGGTTCACCGCCGGCGTGTGGCCCACCGAGCCGCTCTCCGCCGAGGCGGAACGCCGGGTCGACGCCGCGCTCGACCTCGTCGGGCTTGCCGGGATGCGACGCCGCAGCGTCCTCGAGGTCTCGACCGGCGAGGCTCGCCGCGCCCTGCTGGCGCGGGCGCTCGCCCCGAGCCCGCGCGCCCTCCTCCTCGACGAGTTCGTGAACGGGCTCGACGCCGCCTCCCGCGACCTGATGCTCGGGGCCGCGTCCGAGATCGGTCGGGCGCGGGTGCCGCTCGTCCTCGCCACCCACCGCCCCGAGGAGGTGCCGAAGGAGGTCGAGCGCGCCGCCATCCTGGAGGCCGGGCGGATCGTGGCGGCCGGGCCGCGCGACGAGGTGGAGGCCCTCTGGCGCGGGTGCTCGGCACTCCGCCCCAGGCCGGCGCTGCCTCCTCCGCCCCGGGGAGCTCCGGGGGACCTCCTCTTCCGGGTAGAGGGGGACGTCCTCGTCGACGGCCGGCGGGTGCTCGCCGGCCTCGACTGGACGATGCGCAGGGGGGAGAGCTGGGCGGTGAGGGGGCCGAACGGCGCCGGGAAGTCCACCTTCCTCCGCCTGCTCCTCGGTGAGGAGCACCTGGCCCCGGGCGGCCGCATCCGGCGCCTCGACCTAGGGGAGAGCCCGAGCGTGTGGGAGGTGAAGGAGCGGGTCGGGCTGGTGGCGCCGGACCTGCAGGCGCGCCACCGGTCCGACGCCACCGGCGAGGAGGTGGTGCTCTCCGGATTCTTCGGCAGCATCGGGCTCGGGGGCGAGCCCGACCGCGCGCAGCGGGCGGCGGCGGCCCGGTGGATGGCGGTGCTGGGCGCGTCGCACCTCGCCTCCCGCGGCGTCCAGTCGGTGTCGTACGGGGAACTTCGCCGGCTGCTCTTCGCCCGAGCCCTGGTCACCGATCCGGAGGTGCTACTCCTCGACGAGCCCTTCAACGGCCTCGAGCCTCGCGCGCGCGCGGAGGCGATGGACCTCGTCGACCGCCTCTCCCGCCTCGGCCGCAGCCTCGTCCTCGTCACCCACCACGACGACGAGGTGGTGCCGGCGATCGAGCGCGAGCTGTGGCTCGAGGGCGGCCGGGTGACCTCGAGCGGCCCGCCGCGCCGGCGCCTCTAGCAGGAGGGTATCGTGTCCACCCTGGTCCTGCAGGTCTTCCTCGCCTTCTTCCTCTCGCGCCTCGCCCTGGAGTCGGCACTCCTCCTCCTCAACCTCCGCCACGCCGCGGCCGCCGGTACCGAGGTGCCCCTGCCGCTCCGCGGCCGGGTCACGAGCGACACCGCCGCACGCAGCCGCGACTACGCGCTCGCGAAGGGGCGCTTCTCGCTCTTCACGCTCGCGTGGGACTCGGCGGTGAGGCTCGCGCTCCTCCTGTCCGGGCTCCTGCCGTGGCTCGACCGCACCCTGGGCGAGGCGCTCGGCGGCGCCTCCCGGTTCGTGGCCTTCCTCGTGGTGCTCTCGGCACTGGAGGCGCTGCTCTCCCTGCCCCTCTCGCTCTACGGGACGTTCGGGCTCGAGGCCCGCTTCGGCTTCAACCGCACCAGCTGGCGCACCTGGGTCGCCGACCAGCTCAAGTCGGTCGCGGTCGCCCTGCTCCTGGGGGTGCCGCTCCTTTACGCCGCCTGGCTCTTCATGAGCGCCAGCGGGAGATACTGGTGGCTGTGGCTCTGGGCCTTCCTCGCCCTCCTGCAGGTCCTCCTGCTCTGGGTCTACCCGGCCCTCATCGCCCCGCTCTTCAACAAGTTCAGCCCGCTGCCGGAGGGCGAGCTGCGCTCGCGCCTGGAGGGCCTCGCCCGGGCGACCGGGTTCCGGACCCGGGGGCTCTTCGTGATGGACGCCTCGCGCCGCTCCGCCCACTCCAACGCCTACTTCATGGGTGTGGTCCGCCCCCGCATCGTGCTCTTCGACATCTTCCTCTCCTCCATGTCCGTGGACGAGGCGGAGGCGGTGCTGGCCCACGAGATCGGGCACTTCCGGCTGCGCCACCTCCAGCGAAGGCTGCTCTTCGGGACGGCCGCCTTGCTCGCCGGCCTGTGGATCCTCTCGCTGCTCGCGAGGTGGCCACCCCTGTTCCAGGCGTTCGGTTTCCCGGCGCCCTCATGGCAGGCAGCGGTTGCCATCCTCTCCCTCGGGGGCGGGGCCTTCACCTTCTTCCTCGCGCCGCTCGCCGCCTGGACGTCGCGCCGGCACGAGTACGCCGCCGACCGCTACTCGGTGGGGCACGCGCGGGCGCCAAAGGCGCTCGCGAGCGCGCTCGTGAAGCTGAGCGGGGAAAACCTCTCCAATCTCCATCCCCACCCCTGGTTCATCGCCTGGCACTACTCTCACCCGCCGCTCCTCGACCGCCTGCGCGCCCTCGAGGAGAGCGCGCGCCTCCTTGGGGCGGTCTCCCGCCCCTAGCCGCCCGCCGTCGACAGCCCGGTTTGAGTTGTGCTTTCTTTCCCCATGGCCAGAGAGAAGCGAGACGCCCTTCCCCATCACCGCCCGACCTTCGCCGAGCGGCTTCGGCGGGCGGTGATGATCGCCGCGGCGCTGGTGGGCGGGTCGCTCACCCTGGGTGTCGTCGGCTACCACCACCTGGCCCACCTCCGCTGGGTGGACGCGCTCCTCAACGCCTCCATGATCCTCTCCGGCATGGGGCCGGTGGACCCGCTCCCGAGCGACGCTGCCAAGATCTTCGCCTCCGGCTACGCGCTCTACTCCGGACTCGTCCTCCTCGTCACCGTGAGCGTGCTCATCAGCCCATTCTTCCAACGCGCCCTGGGGCGGCTGGAGAGCTCGCTCGAGCGGGGGCGCCCGCCGGACGCCGAGCCGCCCCTCGGGGCGCCCCCCTGACGGGGAGCGGGCGGGAGCGCGGGCCGGAGCTCAGGACTTGAGGCGCGACAGGATCTCCTGGAAGCGCGGCGTGGACCGGAGCGGGTCGAGGTCGGCGTCGTTCTCGAACCACTGGCGGTTCCCGCGGCCCGTTCCCACCGCCCGGTCGAGCGCCTCCAGGGCGCGGTCGACCTCGCCCACGTCGGCGTATGCACAGGCCACGTTGTAGAGGGTGGCGAAGTCGTCCGGGGAGGTCTCGACCGCGCGGGCCAGGTAGTCCAGGCCGCGGGCCCGGCTCCCGAACCGGACCTCCATCCCGCCGCCCATGTAGAGGGCCCGCACGTCGTCGGGGTTGAGCCGGAGGCGGCGCTCCACGGCGGCCAGCCCGCGCCGGCCCGCCGCGGCGGCGGCCTCGAGGTCGCCGCGCCCCTTGTGAATGGAGACGAGCAGCGCCGCCGTCGCGTAGTCGTCCGGCTCGAGGCTTATCGTCTTCTCGAACTCGCGAGCCGCCTCGGCGAGCCTCCCCGAGCCGAACAGATGGCGCGCGTAGAAGTAGTGCGCGTGAGGGAGTGACGGGTTGAGTTCCAGGGCTCGGCGGAATGCCGCCTCGGCCTCCCCGCTCCGCGACTCGTACGAGAGCACGTTTCCGCGGGCGACGTGCGCCTCCGCCAGGCCCGAATCGAGCCGAACCGCCTCGGCGCTCGCCTCGAGCGCCTCCTTGCGCAGCGCCTCGGCGTGCGCCGCATCGAGGTGCCAGGAGAGGATGAAGTGGTCGGTGTCGGCGATGCCCGCGTACGCCTGGGCGAAATCCGGGTCGATCTCGATGGCGCCCTTGAACATCTGGCGGGCGAACCGGTAACCGTTCTCGGAGAGGCTCATGAGGAACTGGCGCCCGCGCAGGTACATCTCGTAGGCCTGGGTGTTGTGCGTCCCGGCCCGGGTCAGGCGGCCCTCCCCGGCGGGGAGGAGACGCGGGCGCAGCGAGCGCACCACGGCGCGCGCGATCTCCTCCTGGATGGCAAAGATGTCCTCGAGGCTCCGGTCGAAGATCTCGGACCAGAGCTGGTATCCGTCGGAGCTGCCCACCAGTCGCGCGCTCACCCGGACCCGGTTCCCCGCCTTGCGAACCGCGCCGTCGAGGAGCGTCGCCACACCGAGCTCGCGCCCGACCTGACGGTCGTCGACCTGACGCCCCTTGAACTGGAACGAGGAGCTCCGCCCCGCCACGCGCAATCCCGGGACGGTGGAGAGCGCGGTGAGGATCTCGTCGGCGATCCCGTCGCAGAAGTGCCCCTGGTCCTGCGCCGGGCTCAGGTCCAGGAAGGGAAGCACGGCGATCGACGGTGCGGTCGCGGTCGCCGCCGGGGCTTGGGCCTTGCGGGCGCGGAGGAGCAGGGCGGCCGTGGCGAGCACGGCCGCCCCGCCGGCGAGCGCGACGCCGAGGCGCGCCTCCGCGGAGCCGTTGCGCCACACGAAGTACCAGGCGAGCCCCGGTGCCGCCGCGAGCAACCCCATTCCTCCCACGAGCAACAGCGCGCGCGATCCCGCCTCGCCCGCGCGCGCGGGCGTCCGCTCCACGCCCGCGGATGTGAGGTCGAAGGCCCAGGCGAGCCCGAGCGCCACCGGGAAGCCGAGGCCGAGCGCGACCACGCACGCGGAGAGCAGCCATTCGGGGAGATGGAGGCCGTGCATCACCGGCTCGATGACCTGGAGGATGGCGAAGGAGGCGATGCCGTAGGTGAGGAGCACCCGGAAGACGCGCCGCCGGCGGAGCTCGGAGATGAAGTCCGCGGGCGCCACGCCCGTCCTGGTTCCGGCCGCCTCGCTCGGCTGCGGCTGCGCTCCGTCCCGGGCCATTCGCCACCCCCTGCCCCGGAATCTAACGCCGCCTACCCCACTGGACCGCGCCGGACACCGTCGTCCCACCCGGAACGCCCGGCGGGGGAGGCCCCCGGGCGGTGCCTCTAGGTCGCCCGCTCCAGGAGCGCCACGCACTCGACGTGGTGGGTCTGCGGGAACATGTCGACCGGCACTGCCACGCCGAGGCGGTAGCCCGCCCCTAGGGCGCCGCGGACGTCCCGGGCGAAGGTGGCGGGGTCGCAGGAGACGTAGACCGCCCGCGGTACGGCGAGATCGCGCAGGAGCGGCCCCATCCCCTTCATCCCGTCCCGGGGCGGGTCGAGCAGCACCGCTCCGAAGCGCCTCCCTTCCCGGGCGAACGCCGCGCCGAGCGCCAGCGCCTCGCCGGCGAAGAAGCGAACCGAGCGGCCCTCGAGGTCCAGGCGGGCGAGCTCGAGCGCCGGCCCCTGCCCCTCCACGGCCGCCACCGAGCGCGCCCGCGCGGCGAGGGCGCCCGTGAAGTTGCCGGCTCCCGAGAAGAGCTCGAGCACCTCTTCCCGGTCGGGCCGGAGCAGGTCCAGGGCGAGGTCGACCAAGGTCGCGTTGGCGAATCGATTCGCCTGCTGGAACACGTCCGGCCGGGTCCGGGCGAGGCCCCGCTCGGGCGCGCCCGGCACCCGCTCCACCCGGAGGACCGGGTTCCCCAGGGCGAACGGCGCCGGCTTCCTCCTCGGGTCCCCCTCGCCCTCCAAGAGGAGCCCGCCGAGCGCCGGGACGTCGCGGAGCACCTCTTCGGCCCTGCGCCGCTCGCCCTCGCCCACGCTCGCGAAGCGCAGAAGGGCCGCTCCCCGCCGGGCGTGGTCCGACCACTCGAGCGCGACCTCCCGCGGCCAGAGTCGCGCGCGGGCCAGCGCCGGGCCCAGCGCCTCTCGCAGCTCGTCCAGGGCCGGGAGGAGGAGGTGGCACTCCCGCAGCGGGACCGGCAGGTGGGATCGCCGCCGGAAGAACGCGAGGCGCGCGCGCTCCCGGTCGAGATGGAACTTCGCCCGCGAGCGGTAGCGGAGCGGCCGCGGCGAGGGAACGGCGGGGCGCAGGGGGTAGCTACCCGGCTCGAGGCGCCCGATGCGGCGCAGCGCCTCGGCGAGCGCACGCTCCTTCTGCCGGAGCTGGATCGGGTATTCGAGGTGCAGCCACTCACAGCCGCCGCAGAGACGGTCCTCCTCTCCCTCGAAGGCCGGCCCGAAGTGGCGGCAGGGCGGCGCGACCCGGCCCGGGCCGGGCTCGAGGACGCGGGCGAGCTCGGCATGCGCGGCCCCGTCGCCTTCCGGGACGAGAGCCTCCACGCGGTCTCCCGGCGCCGCGAAGGGGACGAAGCAGGGCCGGCCGGCCGCGGTCGCGACGCCCTCGCCTCCGGGTGCCAGGTCGGTGATGTCGAGGGTGAGGCGCACCGGGAGCTCCGCGCCCACGCGGGGAGGCGGGCGGGCGTCGCAGGGCCTAGGCGCCGAGCTCCTGGCGGAGCTTCTGCACGAAGGCCTCGATCTGCTCCTTCTTGGTGGAGTCGACGTCGGTGAACTCGATGCCCATGCCGGGGACCACGTTCGCCTGGTTGTCGAACTCGGCCACCCGCGTCACCCGCCCGGAGAGGTCGACCGGAAATGCCGCCACCGGGAGCTGGATCAGGATCTTCACCAGCGTGCCGACCGGAAGCGGGTGGCGGGTGTTGATGAAGAGGCCGCCCTGGCTGATGTTCGTCGCCCAGTCGGTGAGGAAGCTGCCGACGCTGCGATAGGCCACCGGCAACTCGTGGTAGAGGCGGCTCGTGCGCCGCTGGTTGTCGGGCGTCCTCGTCATTCCGGCACCGTCGAGTGTAGCAGGGGCGCAGTCCGGCACAAGGCCTGGAGCGCCGAACTTCACCACCACCGGCGCACCGCGTCGCACGCCCAGTTCCCGCGCCGCGCTCCCCTCGCGCACGGCGACCTCCATCCTCCCGCTGCTCCCCAGGAGTGCGAGGAGCTCGCCCGGGGCCCCTTCGCCGAAGGTCTGGACGAACCGCGCCGGGTGGCCGTTCACCAGCACCTCGGAGACCGGCTCGCCGTGCAGGTCCTCGGAGCGCACGCTGGTGAGCACGTTCCCGAAGGCGTCGGCGACGAGGCAGATGCCCTCCAGCTCCGCTCCCCGGCGAGCCGCGACGGCCCATTCGATGCGCACCGGATCGGCGACCGGGGGGCCGAGGTCGGGGGCGCGCCCGCCCTTCGCGAGCCAAGCGGCCACCGGGGCGAAGACGTCGCGCCCGTGGAAGGTGGCGCTCCGCGGCTCCCGCCCGAGCTCGCCCCGCGCCACGAGATACACTCTCGACCCCGCCCCGAGGAACGGGGTGAAGATGCCGTTGTCCGGCCCGACCAGCCGGTGCCCTCGCGCGTCCACCACGCAGATGGGGCGCCGCTCGGTGCCCACGCCGGGGTCCACCACCGCGACGTGGACCGCGTGGGCCGGGAAGCGCGGGACGCAAGCCTCGAGCAGGAGCGCCCCGGAGAGGATGTCGAAGTCCGGCACCTCGTGCGAGAGGTCGACGAGGCAGGCCTCCGGCAACGCCCGCAGCACCTCGCCCTTCATCTGCGCAGGGAAGCCCGAACCCACTCCGAAGTCGCTCAGGAAGGTGACGATGGGGGGACCCGAGGCGGCGCGGGACGGGGCGCGGGCCCTCCGCGCCCGCCCCGCGGGCGCGCGCGGTGGACCCTTGCCAGGGGCCGCCTTGCCGCGCTTTCGAAGGCGAGGCACGGGCCTCTACGCGCGCAGGGGTCGGAGGTCCGGGGCCACGATGAGCCGGGGCTCGGTGAGGCGCTGGACGTCCTCCACCGAGGCGCCCGCCGCCATCTCCCGCAGCACGAGCCCGTCGCCGGTGACGTCGAGCCAGGCGAGGTCGGTGCACACCGCCGAGACGCAGCGCCGGCCGGTGATGGGCAGGGCGCACTGCTTCAGGATCTTCGGGCGACCGTCCTTGGTGGCGTGCTCCATCGTCACGATGACCCGCCGCGCCCCGGCGACGAGGTCCATGCCACCGCCCATACCCTTCACCATCTTGCCGGGGACGAGCCAGTTGGCGAGATCGCCCCGCTCCGACACCTCGAGCGCCCCGAGGATGGCGAGGTCGATGTGACCGCCGCGGATCATGGCGAAGGACTCCGCCGACGAGAAGTAGGCGGTCCCCGGGATCTCGGTGATGGTCTCCTTGCCGGCGTTGATGAGGTCCGGGTCCTCCTCGCCCGGGTAGGGGTAGGGGCCGACCCCGAGCATCCCGTTCTCGCTCTGCAGCACCACCTCGACCCCGGGGGGCACGTAGTTCGCCACCAGGGTGGGCATGCCGATGCCCAGGTTGACGTAGAAGCCGTCCCGGAGCTCCCGGGCGACGCGCTGCGCGATCTGTTCGCGGGTGAGTGCCATCGCCTATCCCTCCCGGGGGCGCAGGGTCCGCCGCTCGATGGGTTTCTTCATTCCCACCGCCTGCACGATGCGCTTCACGTAGATGGAGGGAACGTGGACCTGGTCCGACTCGATCTGCCCCACCTCCACGATCTCCTCCGCCTCCACCACGCACACCTTCCCCGCCGCGCACATCATGGGGTTGAAGTTCCGCGCCGTCTTGCGGAACACGAGATTCCCCCACTTGTCGGCCTTCCAGGCGTGCACGAGCGCGAAGTCGGCCCGCAGGGGCATCTCGAGCAGGTACTCGCGCCCGCCGATCACGCGCGTCTCCTTGCCGTCGGCGACGACGGTGCCGACGCCGGTGGCGGTGTAGAAGCCGCCGATGCCCGCTCCGCCGGCGCGGATGCGCTCGGCGAGCGTACCCTGCGGCACCAGGTCCACCTCCAGCTCGCCGGCCAGGTACTGGCGCTCGAACTCCCGGTTCTCGCCCACGTAGGAGCTCACCATCTTGCGTATCTGGCGGGCCTTGAGCAGAACTCCCAGCCCCTCGTCGGTCGTCCCGCAGTTGTTGGCGATGACCACGAGGTCCCTCACGCCCTTGCGGTGCAGGGCGGAGATGAGGTTCTCGGGATTGCCGCACAGTCCGAACCCACCCACCATCAGCGTCGCTCCGTCGGGGACGTCCGCCAGCGCCGCGTCCGCGGAGGGGAAGATCTTGTTCATGGGCGCTCCACCACCAGCGCGACCGCCTCCCCCCCGCCGATGCACAGGCTCGCCAGGCCGCGCTTCTTGCCGAGCTGCTTCATCGCCGACAAGAGGGTCACGAGGATGCGGCCCCCCGAGGCCCCGATGGGGTGGCCGAGGCACACCGCTCCTCCGTGGACGTCGACGTTCTTCCCGTCGAGGCCCAGGAGCCTCTGGTTGGCGAGCGACACCACCGCGAAGGCCTCGTTGATCTCCCACAGGTCGATGTCCTTCACGGACATCCCGAGCTTCCGGAGGGTCTGGCCGATGGCGTCGGCGGGGGCGATGGTGAACTCCTTCGGGGTGCGCGCCGTGCCTCCCCAGCCGAGGATGCGCGCCAACACCGGCCGGCCCTCCCGGCGGGCCTGCTCGGCGCTCAGGAGCACCAGGGCGGCGGCGCCGTCGTTGATGGAGGAGGCGTTGGCGGCAGTGACGGTGCCGTCCTTCTTGAACACCGGCTTCAGGGAGGGGATCTTCTCCGGGCGCGCGGTCTTCGGACCCTCGTCGTCCGAGACCACCACCTTCTCGCCCTTCTTCCCCTCGATCTCCACCGGCGCGATCTCCTCGGTGAAGAGCCCCGCCTTCTGCGCCTCGATGGCGCGCCGCGTCGACTCGATGGCGAACTCGTCCTGCGCCCCCCGGGAGATGCCGAACTTCTCCGCCGTCATCTCGGCGCAGACTCCCATGTGAATCCCGTCGTAGGCGTCGGTGAGCCCGTCGAGGACCATACCGTCGACGAGGGTGACGTTCCCCATGCGCGAGCCGGTTCGCTGCTGGGTGGCGTAGTAGGGCGCGTTGGACATCGACTCCATGCCCCCGGCCACCACCACTTCGGCGTCGCCGAGCGCGATGGACTGGGCGGCACTGATCACCGCCTTGAGCCCGGACCCGCAGACCTTGTTGAGCGTCCAGGCCGGCACGCCGTCGGGCAGCCCGGCGAAGCGGGCCGCCTGTCGGGCGGGCGCCTGCCCCTCCCCCGCCTGCAGCACGTTGCCCATCACCACCTCGTCGACTCGCGCCGGGTCGACGCCGGCGCGCTCCAGGGCGGCGCGGATGGCGACGGCGCCGAGCCGCGGGGCGGGGACGGCGGCGAGGCTTCCGAGGAAGGAGCCCACGGGCGTGCGTGCGGCTCCGGCGATCACGACTTCCCGACCGGGCATGCGGACCTCGTATGGAGGGAGGGGCCGAGAGCCCGGGACGGACTCGCTCGGACCCCTTCCCCGCTGACGATACGGAGACCGCCCGTCGAGCGTCAAGGCGAGAACCCGCTTGCGCCAACCCCTCTCGGTGGCTTACCTCCGGGCCATGGACGAAGGCGCCCGGCCTGCCGTCGCGGTCCACGGGGGTGCCGGGGCGCTCCCCGCCCAGGGCCCCGCCGCGGCGGGGATGGAGAGCGCCCGGCTCGAGGGGGTCCGCCGCGCGGCGGCGGTGGCGCGGGACGTGCTGCGCTCCGGCGGGAGCGCCCTCGACGCGGTGGTGTCGTCGGTGGCTCTCCTCGAGGACGACCCCGCCTTCAACGCCGGGACCGGGGCCGTCCTGACGGCGGCGGGAGAGGCGGAGCTCGACGCGTCGGTGATGGACGGCCGCTCGCTCGCCGCCGGCGCGGTGGCGGCGGTGAAGGACGTGAAGAATCCCGTCCTGCTCGCGCGGGCGGTGATGGAGCGCTCCGGGCACGTCCTCCTCGCCGCCGAGGGGGCCTCCCGGTTCGCGCGCGAAGCGGGGCTTCCCCCCTACCCGAACGCCCGGCTCGTCACCGAGTTCCAGCGCGCCCGCTTCGAGGCCGCGCCGCAGAAGCTCCCGCCCCTCGGGGGCGGCGGCACCGTCGGGGCGGTGGCCCGGGACGCACGGGGGCACCTTGCCGCCGCCACCTCCACCGGCGGGACCTTCCTGAAGAGGCCGGGCCGGGTCGGGGACACGCCGCTCGTCGGCTGCGGGACCTACGCGGACGATCGGCTCGCCGCGGTCTCCGCCACCGGCGACGGCGAGCGCATCATCCGGGTCACCCTGGCGAGGGTGGCGGCCGACCTGGTCGGGGCGGGCCGCCCTGCGCCGCAGGCGGCCCTCGAGGCGGTCCGCCTCCTCGCCGAGCGCGTCGGCGGCACCGCCGGCGTTATCGTCATGCCGCCGCGCGGCGAGCCGGGGCTCGCGCACAACGCCCCGGCGATGGCGCGCGCCTGGGTGGTGGGCGACGGGGAGATCTGCACTGGAATCTAGGGCGCGCCGTTCGGGGGCCCGCCGCCGTCCTACTTCGCCTTCTCCTCCAGGAAGGGGCGGATGAGGTCGAGCGGCAAGGGAAAGACCGTGTTCGTCCCCTTGTCGCCGGAGATCTCGACCAGGGTCTGCAGGTAGCGAAGCTGCAGCGCGCCCGGCGAGCGAGCGATGATGTTGGCCGCCTCGCCCAGCTTCGTCGCCGCCTGCAGCTCGCCCTCGGCCGCGATGACCTTGGCGCGCCGCTCGCGCTCCGCCTCGGCCTGACGGGCCATGGCGTGGCGCATCTCGTCGGGCAGGTCCACCTGCTTCACCTCCACCGCGGTCACCTTGACGCCCCAGGGCTCGGTGTGCCGGTCGATGATCTCCTGCAGCTGGCGGTTGATCTTGTCGCGCTGGGAGAGCAGGTCGTCCATCTCCACCTGGCCGAGCACCGAGCGCAGCGTGGTCTGGGCGAACTGGCTCGTGGCGAAGAGGAAGTCGGTCACCTGCAGAAAGGCCCGGTCCGCCTGGACGACGCGGAAGAAGATCACGGCATTCACCTTCACCGACACGTTGTCGCGCGTGATGACGTCCTGGGGCGGGACCTGCTCGGCGGTGACCCGCATGTCGATGATGACCATCCGGTCGATGAAGGGGACGATCCACTTGAGCCCGGCGGTGCGCAGCCCCACGTACCGCCCGAGCCGGAGGACCACCCCCTGCTCGTACTCGTTGATGATGCGCAGACCGAGGATGAACCACCCGGCCACGAGCAGGACCGGGACGAAGAGACCGAGAGCCGGCATCCTTCCCTCCTTCCCCGGACCCGTCGAGGCCGGGGCGCGACTCAACGTGGGACTGCCTGCGTCGGGGCCCGCTCGACGAGGAGGACGAGCCCCAGCACCTTTCGCACCGTGACGGCCTCTCCGCGGGGCAGAGGCTCCTCGCTTCGGGCCGCCCAGAGCTCCCCGTGGACGAACACCTCGCCGCGATCCGGCCCGACGTCGGCGGTCACCTGACCCGTCTCGCCCACCATTCCGAGCGCCCCCACCAGGAGCTTCTCCTTGCGGCTGCGGGCCACCTTCCAGGCCACGAACCCGAGCAAGAGCGCGAGGGCGACGGGCGTCGGCCACACGACCAGCGGCGAGAGGGTGAGCCCCTCGGGATCGAAGCGGTACTCCGCCGAGGACTTGTCGATGAAGAGGAGCGTGCCGACGACCACGGCCACCCCGCCCAGGGCCCCGGCGACGCCGTGGGTAGTCACGTAGCCCTCCACCACGAGCAGGGCCACTCCGGCGACGAGGAGCAGCACGGCCCCCAGATTCACCGGGATGACGCGCATGGAGAGGAAGGCGAGCAGGAGGCAGAAGCCCCCGACCGCCCCGGGGACGATCGACCCGGGGTGGTAGAACTCGAGCGCGATCCCGAGGGTCCCGACCAGCATGAGGATGGCCACCACGTTGGGATCGGACAGGAAGCCCAGCGTCTTCTGGCGGACGGTCAGGGGGAGCGGTTCGAGCTGCGCGTCGCGGGTGTGCAAGGTGCGCTTCCCGGTGGCCGTCTCCACCGCGCGGCCATCGGCGAGCGCGAGCAGCGTCGGCACGTCGGGGGCGATGAGGTCGACGACCCCGAGCTTCTTCGCCTCGTCGGCGGTGACCGAGACGCTCTCCCGCACCGCCTTCTCGGCCCAGTCGGAGCTCCGGCCGCGGGCCTTGGCGATGCTGCGGGCGAAGGCGGCGGTGTCGTTCTCCACCTTCTTCGCCATGTCCTTGCCCGCCTCCTTCTCCACGTCGCCCCCGCCCGAGAGCACCGGATGGGCGGCGCCAATGTTGGAGGTGGGGTGCATCGCCGCCACGTTGGCCGCGAGCGTGATGAACACCCCGGCCGACCCGGCGCGCGCGCCCGCCGGCCCCACCCAGACGATGACCGGGACCTCGCTCGCGAGGATGCGCTGCACGATGTCGCGCGTCGCCTCGAGGTGGCCGCCGGGCGTGTCGAGGGTGAGGAGGAGCGCGTCGTCCCCCTCCTCCCGGGCCCGCGCCAGGCCGGCCTCGACGTACTCGGCGGTGCCGGTGGTGATGGGAGCCTTCACGTCGAGCAAGAGCACCCGCGGGCGCCGGGCCGCCTCGGGCTCCGCCGCCGTCGAGGCGGGCGCGGAAAGGGCGGCGACCAGAGCCGTGAGGAGCGGAAGGGAGCGCTGCATGTTCATCTCCGCGGCGGGGTCCGGCCGAACTCCTTCATGACGAGCTGCAGGTCCTCCCAGGCCGCCTTCTTCTCGCCCGGGTTGCGCAGGAGGTAGGCGGGGTGGAAGGTGGGCATGAGCCGCACCCCCTCGTACTCGCGCCACCGCCCGCGCTGCCGGCTGATCGGGTTCGTGTCGCGCAGGAGCGTCTGCACCGCGAAGCGCCCGAGCGCCACCAGCACCCGGGGCCCCACGGCGCGGATCTGCGCCTTCAGGAAGGGCTCGCAGGCTTCGATCTCGTCCGGCTCGGGGTCGCGGTTGTTGGGGGGGCGGCACTTCACCACGTTGGCGATGTAGACCTCCTCCCGCCGGAAGCCCATCGCCTCGATCATCTTGGTGAGGAGCTGCCCTGCCTTGCCCACGAAGGGCTCGCCCTGCCGGTCCTCCTCGGCCCCGGGCCCCTCCCCCACGAACATGAGCTCGGCGGCCGGGTTCCCGACGCCGAAGACGAGCGTGGTGCGCCCCCGGTGAAGCTTGCAACGGTTGCAGTCGCCCAGGTCCGCGCGGATGGCGCGCAGCGCGTCGCTGCCGCACCCCTTCTCCGAGGGCGCGGCCGGGGCGGGAGCTGGCGCGAGCGCGGCGCGCCCCCCCGCCGCCCCGACCACCCGGGGTGAAGGAGCGGCGCGGACAACCGGCGCCGCGGGCGGCACCTCGCGCACACCGCTCTCGCGCAGCCACCAGAGGTGACGCAACGTCTCACTCGCCACCTCCCGGAGCTCTCCGGTGATCACCTGTGGGACGCGGCTCACCTTTTCTCCGACCTTCTTCATGGCGTTGCGCCCTCGCCGCCCCGCCCCTTAGACTGCGCCTCGATGCCTCGGCTTCTCGGCTCTCTCCTAACCGGTTTCGGCATCGTCGTCGCCCTGGCGGCGCTGGTCCTGCCCACCGAGGCCCACGCCTGGGGACCCCTCGCTCACCTGAGCTTCTCCGCCCAGGCCCTGCAGCAGATCTCGTCCACGCCCCCGCCGGTCCGCCTCCTCCTCGCCGACTTCGCCCACGAGTTCCTGTATGGCTCGCTGGCGGCGGACATCGTGGTGGGAAAGAACCTCGCCCGGTATGTCTACCATTGTCACAACTGGCGCGTGGGGTTCAATCTATACCGCACCGCGCAGCCGGGAGCGGAGCAGGCGTTCTCGCTCGGGTTCCTCGCCCACCTGGCCGCCGACACGGTCGCCCACAACTTCTACGTCCCCTACAAGACGGTGGGTTCCTTCCACCGTCTGCGAGCCGGCCACGCCTACTGGGAGCTGCGCTACGACCAGCGCATGGACGCGAGCCTCGTCGGCCTGGCGCGGCGGGTCTCGCACCGGAACTTCCGGGAACACGACGACTTCCTCGCCCGCTCGCTGCGCGGCTCCTCGGTCTTGCCCTTCGGGATGTCGCGCCAGCTCTTCGGCTCGCTCCTCGCCTCGGCGGGGTCGCACTCCTTCCAGCGCCTCTCGCGCCTGGCCATCGCCCCCGACCGCAAGCTGCCCCTCGAGGACGACCTCGTGCTGGAGACGAACGCCCTCGCGGTGAAGGCGATCGTCGGGCTCCTGCAGGAGGGCGAGGGCTCGGCGGCGGCGCGCGCCGACGCCACCGGGTCGAGGAACCTGCGGGCGGCGACCGACCTGCGCCGGCGCCTCTTCGCCCGGGCCGGCACGCCTGCCCTGTCCGTGACCGAGGCCCACGCCATCGCGCGCGAGACGCGCGAGAGCTTTCGCCTGGCCATCGACGGGCGCCTCGACCTGCCGGCGGCGGCCGCGCGCCTCGCCGCCTAGGACGCGCGGCTCCTCCGCCGCCGTCCCGGTCAGGGGCGGGCGGGCCTCGGGCGGCGGGCCTCGAGCAGCGGCACCACCCAGTCGAGGATGGCGTCGGCGACGACGTCCTTCGTGCCCTCGATCTCGGCGATCTCGGCGGGGCCGACCAGGGTGACGCGGTTGTGATCGCCGCCGAAGCCCGATCCCTTCTGCCCCACCGCGTTCGCCACCACCAGGTCGCAGCGCTTGCGGCGCAGCTTCTCCCGGGCGTTGGCGAGGAGGTCCTCGGTCTCGGCCGCGAAGCCCACCAGCACCGGCCCCCCCGAGCCACCCCCGTGGCGCTCCCCCAGCGCCGCCAGGATGTCGCGGGTCCGGGTGAGGACCAGGGTCTCGTCCCCCGCTCCCTTCTTCTTCTTCTGCGCTGCCGGGTCGCGAGGCCGGTAGTCGGAGACCGCCGCCGCCGCCACGTAGGCGTCGGGCTCGGGAAGTTCGTCGAGGACCGCCTTCGCCATCTCCTCGGCGGTGGTGACGCGCACCGCCCTCACCCCGTCCGGGTCGGGAAGCTCGGTGGGGCCGGAGACGAGCAGCACCTCGGCCCCGCGGCGCGCCGCCGCCCGCGCCACCGCGTAGCCCATCTTGCCGCTCGAGGGGTTGGAGAGGTAGCGCACCGGGTCGAGGGGCTCGCGCGTCGGCCCGGCGGTGACGACGAGCTTGCGGCCGGCGAGGTCGCGCCGCCCGACGAGGCGCGCGGCCGCGGCGGCGATCTCCTCGGGCTCCGCCAGGCGCCCCTCCCCCACGTCGCCGTCGGCGAGTTCACCGCTTGCCGGGCCCACCACCGCCCAGCCGCGCCGGCCCAGGGTGGCGAGGTTCTCCTGCACCGCCGGGCTCCGCCACATGCGCGTGTTCATCGCCGGGGCGAGGAGGGCCGGGCACCGGCAGGCGAGGGCAGTGGTGGTGACGGCGTCGTCCGCCATGCCGGCGGCCAGCCGCGCCAACAGGTTCGCGGTCGCCGGGGCCACGACGAGCAAGTCGGCGGCCCGGGCGAGGGCGAGGTGCCCGTAGGACCGCTCCGAGGCGGGGTCGAGAAGGTCGACGAGGACCGGATGCCCGGTGAGGGCCTGGAAGGTGAGCGGGCCCACGAAGCGGGTGGCGTTCGGCGTCATCGCCACCCGGACCGACCCGCCCCCCTTCACCACCAGGCGCACGAACTCGCAAGCCTTGTAGGCGGCGATGCCTCCCCCAACTCCCAGCACCACGGTACGATCGCGAAAGGTGCTCATGGCTCCCTTCTCACTATCATGGGGCTGTTCGCATGGAGATTCGGCCACCCGATATCGGTCCGGACGCGGGGCCTCACGCGCCGCGCGACAAGAGCGCCGTCGCTTTCTTCTCCGTCGTCCTCGCCCTCTACGCCCTCCTCGGGTCGGTGGCCCAGGCGCGCCACCCGGCCCTGGGGCTCGCCTGGACCGAGGTGTTCGTCTTTCTCTTGCCGGCGGTCGCCGCCTCCGCTGGCTCGAACCTCGACCCGGCCTCGTTCCTGCTGCTGCGCCGGCGGCGGCCGCTCGAGATCGCGCTCGGCGCCGGCGTGGGCGGCGCGCTCTTCCTCGTCGCGAGCGGGGTGATGACCCTCACCACCCTCGCCTTGCCGCAGAAGTGGGTGGAGGCCTTCGACCTCACCCACCTCTTCGCCGGCCCGGGGCGGGAGCGCCTCAGCATGATGCTGCTCGCCTCGGTCGTGGCCCCGCTCGCCGAGGAGGTCGCCTTCCGCGGCTACGCCCTCTCGGCGCTGCGCACCTGGGCGCGCCCCTGGCCCTCGATCGCGGCGTCGGCGTTTCTCTTCGCCGTCATGCACCTCGACCCGGTTCGGTTCCCGGCGGTCCTCCTCCTCGGCGTCGCCTTCGGCTGGCTCACCTGGCGCTCGGGATCCGTCTGGCCCGCGGTGGCGGCGCACGCCGTGAACAACGCCCTGGGCTCCGCAGTGGTGGCAGGCGCGGGCGGCGAGCCCGCCCAGGACGCCGACCTCCTCGGCGCGCTCGGGATCCTCTCGGTGGGCCTCGCCGCTCTCGCCCCCCTCGCCTTTCTCTACTGGCGGGCGACTCCCGAGCCCCCGCCGCCCGGGCGGTCGCACGCGCTCCGCGACCCCGGCGATCCCTCCATCCGCTTCCGACTCGTCCGGGTGCCGCGCGCGTTCCTCGTCGCGGCGCTCGCCGGGCTCCTCGCCTTCCTCGCTCTGGCGGCGGGCGCCACCCCCCTGCCCGCCCGCTAGGAGGCGCGCCGGTAGACGAGGCACTTCAGGTAACGGCCCTCCCGGAACTGGGGCGCGACCGGGTGGTCGGGCGGCTGGCGACGCTCCTCCACCAGCTGCAGGTCCACCCGGGCCTTGAAGGCCGCCTCCTTGACCGCGTCGTAGAACTGCTCCGCCGAGACCCGGGCGCTGCAGCTGGCAGTGACGAGCAGCCCCCCCGGGGCGAGCACCTGCAGGGCGGCGCGGTTCAGCGCGGCGTAGCCCGCCACCGCGCCCTCCACCGCCTTCTGGGACTTCGCGAAGGCGGGGGGATCACACACCACCAGGTCGAAGAGCCGGCCCTGCGCCCGGTAGCGCTTCAGGACGTCGAAGGCGTCGTCGCTCGCGAAGGCGTGGTCGGCGGCGTCGAGCCCGTTGGCGCGGAAGTTGTCGCGGGCGAGCGCCACCGCCTCCCGGTCCACGTCCACGGTGACGACGTGCCCCGCCCCTCCCAGCGCCGCCGCCACCGAGAAGCCGCCGGTGTATCCGAAGAGGTTCAGCGCCTCCCGGCGCCCGGGCGCCAGCTCCCGGACCAGGCGCCGGTTCTCGCGCTGGTCGAGGAAGAGCCCGGTCTTCTGCCCGCGCCGCACGTCCACGAGCAGCTTCATCCCGTGCTCGTCGACCTCGACCCGCTCCGGCGGCTCCGCGCCCCAGAGCACCCTTCCCTGGGGGGCGGGCTCGACGGCCTCCTCGTCCCGAGGCACCTCGTCGCGCCCGAAGACCCCGGCGAGGCCGCTCGCCTCCTCGCGCAGCGCCTCGACGATTCGGGCGCGGTAGGGGGTGAGGCCGGCGGAGTAGAGCTTCAGGACGGCGTAGTCTCCGTACCGGTCGAGGACCACCCCCGGCAGGCCGTCGCTCTCGCCGTGGACGAGGCGATAGGCGCTCGTCCCGCGGACGAGCTCCTCGCGCAGCCGCAGGGCGCGGCGGATGCGGCGGCGCCAGAAGGCCTCGTCCACAGCCTCCGCCGAGTCGCGGGTGAGGATGCGCACGGCGATGGCGGAGTGCGGGTCGTAGTAGCCGCGGGCGACGAAGCGGCCCTCCTCGACCACGTCGACGATGGAGCCGGCCTCGAGCCCTCGCGGGGCCCGCTCCACAGCCTTGCGGAACACCCAGGGATGGCCGGCGCGCAGGTGGCGGGCGAGGTCCTTGCGCAGCTCCAGCTCCGTCGGCCGGGTTCCATCCCCCTGGGTCATGGGGGCGCGCCCCGCTCACCCAGACCGCGGGCGAAGTTGCCGACGACGAGTCCGGGGCGCGCCTGCCGGAGCGCGCGCACCAGGGCGCGCACCCCGATGGCCGCCCCGCCCCCGCCCCGCCCCTTCGCGAGCGCCCAGTAGACGTCGGGGTCGATGGCGAGCGAGCGCATCTGGACCTGGTGCGCCCCCACGCGCCGGACGAGCCGGCAGAGTCGCCTCGCCTCCTCCTCCCGGTCGGTGACCCCGGGGAAGACGAGCAGGTTGAGGGCGAGGTAGAGCCCCCTGGCGCGCGCCACCCTCATCGACTCGACGACGTCCTCGAGGCCGTACCCCCGCGGCTGGTAGTAGGCCTGGTAGAGGTCCGCCGAGGCGCTGTTGAGCGAGATCCGCACCGCGTCGAGCCCGCTGTCGGCGAGCGCGGCGAGCGCCCCGGGCAAGGAGCCGTTCGTGTTCACGTTGATGGAACCGCGGAGGGTCCGCTGCCGCATGAGGCGGATGGCACGGGCGATCTCCTGGAAGCGGAGGAGCGGCTCCCCCTCGCACCCCTGGCCGAAGCTCACCATGGTCCTGCCGGTCGCCCGGGCGAGGTGCCGGGCGCCCACCTCCGCCATCGCCTCGGCGGTCGGCGCGCGCCGAATGCGATCGTGGCTCGAGGGCGGCATCCCCGGCACCGCCTCGGAAAGGCACCCCACGCAGCGCGCGTTGCACGCCGCCGACGAGGGGATGGCCCCCTCGTCCCGGGCGTAGAAGGTGTTCTGGGCGGTGAAGCAGCGCCACTCGAGCGCGCAGCGGGCGAGCTGCCGGTAGACGGGGTTCGCTGACTCCCGGAGCGCGTCGTCGATCTTGCCCGCTAGCTCGGGGGTCGAGTGGCGAGCCGGATCCCAGTGGCGGCGGCGGTCGGTGTGAACGGCCCATGCCACCGGCCCCTCCGGGCCGAGGGCCGCGGCGGTGTACGCCCACTGGGGGAGGACCGGGGCCTCGACCTGGGAGAGGCCGGACGGGGCGGCCGCGGGCAGGAGGGTGCGGGTGTGCCCCGGAGGCAGGGTCGCCGCCACCGCCTGCGGGACGAATGCCCTCCTCCCGACCCTCGCCTGGCGCAGGACGGCCACCTGCCCGGTCGCCGGATCGACTCCCACCGGCCGCCGCCCGGGGAGGAGGCAGAGGGTCGAGCCAGCGGGAAGAGAGACCGGCCGCTCGCGCGGCAGCAGGACGTCGCCGCCGCTCCGGGCGGCCGCGAGGAGGGTCGGGTGGTCGTAGACCTTCCCGCGATCGTCGGCGAAGAGCAGGCGGTGCATGAGGGAAGAGACGGGTTTCTTATACCGATTCTCGCTTGACCCCGCGCTCCACGGACATAAGTTACTAACAACACAGAGATTTCGAGCCTCCGCTTCCCGGCGCCCACCTGGGGCCGTCGCGGGCGGAAATCTTTAACCACGGTCGCCCGTTGAGGATTTTCAAGGGCGGCGCGGCGTCCTCCCCCGCCGGGAGGCACCGCTTGGAGGAGGTCGCGAAGTGCTTCTAGACCGTGCCAGCCAGCGCGCGCGCCGGGAGTTCGAGGAGCTCGCCCTGCCGCACCTCGACGGGCTCTACGCGGCTGCCCTGCGCCTCACGAAGAACCCCCGCGACGCCGAGGACCTGGTGCAGGACGCGGTGTTGCGCGCCTACCGCTTCTTCGACAAGTTCGAGCGCGGCACCAACATCAAGGCCTGGCTCTACAAGATCCTGACGAACACCTTCATCAACCGCTATCGCCGCGTCACGAAGGAGCGCACGATCGTGGAGGACGAGCGCGACTCGGTCCAGGACCGGCTCGTCTCCCGCGACGCGGCCTACCAGGCGGAGGATCCCGAGCGGGCCTACTTCGACCGGCTGCTGTCGGATGACGTCCTGCGGGCGGTGGACTCCATCCCCATCGACTTCCGGATGGCGGTGATCCTCGCAGACCTGCAGGACTTCTCGTACAAGGAGATCGCGGAGATCCTCGAGGTACCGGTGGGGACCGTCATGAGCCGCCTCTTCCGCGGCCGCCGGCTCCTCCAGAAGCAACTCCAGGAATACGCCGCGGCCTCGGGAGTGTTGCAGTCAAGTAGGGACGGTGGGAGCATCCGTCCGGATCCGAGCATCGACCTAGAGGCCTGGCGGCGCAAGCGCGACCAGGCGTAGTGGCGGAACGTCATGACACACGGCGCCAGGGCGGAGATGGACTTCGAGTGTGGCGACGTGGAGCGGCTCCTCGAGCCTTACCTCGACGGGGAGTTCGACCTGGGCGAGCGATCCGGGATCGAGGGCCACCTCTCCGTCTGCGAGCGCTGCCGCCACACCGCCGCCGAGGCCCGGTCGTTCCGCGCCGCGCTCCGGGCGAAGCTGCGCGCGGCCACCGCGCCCGGGACCGCCCCGGGCACTGCCCCGGAGTCGCTGCGGCTCAGCATCCGCCAGGCCCTCGACCGCGAGCAGCGCCCCGCCCTCCCGTGGTGGAAGCGGCTCTTCGCCCCGTTGCCGGTGGGAGCGCTCGCGGCCTGCGTGGCCGGCGCCCTCGTCGTCCTCGCCGGGCACCGCAGCACCGACCTTCTCGTCGAGGACGCGGTGCGCAAGCACGCCCGCGACCTGCCGCTCGAGCTGAGCGCCGCCTCGGTCGCACCCGAGTCCATCCCGCAGATGCTCGCGAGCAAGCTCGAGTTCAACCCTCGTCCGCCCACCTTCCAGGCGAGTGGCGTGCGACTGGTGGGGGCGCGCCTGGCACAACTGCGCGAGTGGCCCGCCGCCTACATGCGGTACCAGACCCCGAGGGGGCAGGTCGGGCTGTTCATCATCGACGACCCTGACCGACGGGTGGGCGAGCCGGGGCGGGAGGTCCGCCTCGGGCGGGCGACCATCCGGGTCATCAACGCCCGGGGCTACAACGTCGCGGTCTGGCGCCGGGACGAGATCGTCTACTCCCTCGTCTCCGACCTCGACGAGGGCGACCTGGTGCGGCTCGTCGAGACCGCGCAGGGCGCCGAGCCCTAGCGCGATACCGCCCAGGCTTTTGACACGCCCTCGCAGCGGGCGATAGAATTCCCTAGAATTTCTGCGGGCGTGCGCCCTCTGGGTCCAGCTCACGGAGCCCTCGGAATGGCAAAGACGATCCTGCTCATCGAGAGCGACGCGGCCTTCGCGCGCGAGCTGTCCAAGGCGCTCGAGGCCCGCGGCTTCGGCGTGCGGGTGAGCGCGGAGGGCAAGGAGGGACTCGACGTCGCGCGCGACCTGCGCCCGGACGCCATCGTCCTCTGCGTCGAGCTGCCCCGCATGTCGGGGTACTCGGTGTGCAACAAGCTGAAGAAGGACGACGCGCTCAAGTCGATCCCCCTCATCGTCATCAGCGCCGAGGCCACCCCCGAGACCTTCGAGCAGCACCGCAAGCTCAAGACCCGGGCGGAGGACTACCTCATCAAGCCCTTCCCTCCCGAGACGCTGGTGGAGCGCCTCGGGGCGCTCGTCGGCCTCCCGGCCCAGGCGCCCGGCGAGGAGGAGATGGTCACGCTGGCGGACGTCGAGCTCGATCAGGTGGTCCAGGAGATTCCCCCGCTCGACCTCACCGCCGCCGAGGAGGACGAGGACCTGCGGCTCCTCGACGACGCCTTCGACAGCATCGCCGGCAACACCCCTCTAGCTGCAGCGGCCGAAGAGGGTGAGACCCCTCCCCTCGCCGAGGCGGCCCCGGCCGACGCCCTGGAGGAGATGGCGGTGCCGCTCGAGGCGGTCCCGGAGGAACTCGCCTCCCCCTCCCCGGACGACCTGCAGGCGCTCGAATCGCTCCCCACCGCCTCCGAGGACTTTCTTCGCCCCGCCGAGCCGGAGGAGGTGCCGGCGGAGCTAATGCCCGCCAGCGCCGATCTCCTTCGCGCCGCCGGCATCCCCGTCCTCGAGTCGGAGCCGCCGCCGGAAGCGCAGCCCTTCGAAGGCGAGGCGTTGCTCGCGGACGAGCCGGGCGAATCGCAGCCGGCGGCGGAGGCCCGCGAGGAGGAGATCCGCGCCCTGCGCGAGGAGCTCTCGCGGCTGCGCGGCGCCGCCGACCAGGCCGAGCACGACGGCGCCGCCCGCGACAGCGAGCTTCGCGCCACCCGGGCGCGCCTGGAGGCGGTCCACGGGACGGTGCGGAAGCTGGAGGCGGACCTGAAGGGGAGCCGGGACGAGGCCCGGCGGGCCCTGGAGCGCGCCGCCGCGCTGGAGAAGGACGTCGCCGCCATGCGCGCGCGCCTGGAGGAGGTCGAGCAGGTGGCCTCGCAGCGCGGAGCGGAGACGGCCGAGGCCCTGGCCCGGGCCGAGTCGCTCGAGCGATCGCTCGACGAGGCGCGCACCGAGCTGACGGTGACCCGGAACGAGGCCGAGTCGCTGCGGGGCGAGGCCGAGCGGCGCACCGCGGACCTGCGACGCCGCCTGACCGAGCTCGAGAGCCAGACCGCCCGCCACGAGGAACGGGTGGTGAAGGCCTACCAGAAGATCAAGAGCGACGAGAAGCTGAAGGAGAAGACGCGCAAGGCGCTCGCCGTGGCGCTGCAGCTCCTCGACGAGCGGCTTCCCGTCGAGGGGACGAGCGACCCCGCCGCCGGCGGCCCGGAGCGCCCTGCCAGCTAGGCTCGCGGCCGCCTTCGCCGCCCGAGCGCCGCCCTCACCTCGCCGAGCTCGGCGATGCCGAGCACGCGCGCCGCGGCGAAGTAGGCGAGGGCGCCCGCGGCGATGGGGACGAGCGCCGCGGTCGCCTGGCGCGCCAGGCCCCGAGCGGGAAGCCAGGGGGGCAGCACCCTGGCCACGGCCAAGAGCGCGAGCGCCATCGCCCCCGCGGCGAGCCCGCAGCGGGCCAGTTGCCGGTAGATGCCCGCCGGGCCGAGCCCCCCGTGGCGCCGCTTCCAGGCCGCCGCCAGCACGGCGAAGTTGGCGGTGGCGGCGAGCGAGGTGCCGAGCGCCACGCCGCGGAACCCGAGCGAAGGGTAGAGCGCCAGCACCAGCCCCACGTTGGAGGCCATCCCCACCAGGCTCCCCAGCACCGGGATGCGCGCCTCGTCGAGGGCGTAGAAGGCGGGGGCGAAGACCTTCACCGCCGAGTACCCGTAGAGGCCGACGGCGTAGCAGACGAGCGCCTCCGCCGTGGCCGCCGCGTCGCCGGAGCCGAAGCGACCGTGCTCGTAGACGAGCGAGATGATGGGGCGGGAGAGCACCATGAGCCCCACCGCGGCGGGCACGTTCAAGAAGGCGACGAGCCGCATCGCCGCGCCGAGCGTCTCGCGGACGCCGTCCAGGTCCTGGGCCGCCGCCCTCTGGGCGACGCTCGCCCCGGCCACGGTGGCGATGGCCACCCCGAAGACGCCGAGCGGGAGCTGCATGAGCCGGAAGGCCATCTGCAACCAGGTGTTGGCGCCCACCTCGTGGGAGGCGAAGATGGTGTTCACGAGGATGTTCACCTGGGTGGCCGAGAGCCCGATCACCGCGGCCCCCATGAGTCGGCCGATGCGCCGGATCCCCGGCTCGGCGAGCGCCTTCGCGCCGAGGCGCGGCCGAAACCGGAAGCCGAGCGCCCACAGGCTCGGGAGCTGGGCCCCGAGCTGCAGGGTGCCGCCCAGGATCGTGCCCGCCGACCAGCCGATGGTGGCGGCGCGCGGCCCCTTCCCGGAGGCGTAGAGCCAGACGCCCACGGCGATGGCCCCCACGTTGAAGAGGGCCGGGGCGAGCGCCGGCGCGGCGAAGTGGCTCTGGGCGTTCAGCATCCCCATCGCCACCGCCGCCAGCGAGACGAGCAGCAAGAACGGCATCATGATGCGGGTGAGGAGGGTGGCGAAGGCCGCCTCCTCTGCCCCGAACCCGGGGGCGAGCAGGCGCACCAGAGCCGGGGCGAGGGCGACGCCCAGGAGCACGATGGCCCCCACCAGGACGAGGACGACCCCCAGGAGCGCGTTCGCCAGCCGGTAGGCGCTCTCGCGCCCGCTCTTTGCCTGGGCCTCGGCGAACGTGGGGACGAAGGCCGAGGAGAGCGCGCCCTCGGCGAAGAGGTCCCGCAGCAGGTTCGGGATGCGGAAGGCGACGACGAAGGCGTCCGACCAGCGGTTGGCGCCGATGAGCGCGGCGAAGAGCTGATCGCGCAGGAGCCCGAGCACCCGCGAGGTCATGGTGGCCGCCGAGAGCCACAGCGCTCGCCCCATCCGCATCCCGCTCCCCCGGGGCGCCTAGTGCTTGCCGCCCACCGGCCCCTTGGCCGCCTGCTCGCGCTTGATGATCCAGGCCTTGGCCTGCGCCTGGACGGTGGCCGGCACGTTGCGGTCCCGGGCCAGCTCCTTGATGTCCTTCTCCTGGAGGGTGGGAAGGAATTTGAGCGCCGTGGGCAGGGGTACCTTCGGGTTGTGAACGAGCGCCACCCGGATGCCGTAGCTCTTCAAAAAGTCGCGGTTCTCGTAGATGTAGCGCAGCACGTCGGCGCTCGAGGTCTTCGAGTTGGCGAGCCCGAGGATTTCGCCGTCGGTGATGCGGGGGCTCTGCGCCGCCGCCAGGCTGACGAGCCGGTTCGAGTCGCGCAGCAGGAGCGTGCGGGCCTCGCGGTTGCCGAGGGTGGCGAGCTTGATCTTCTCGGACACCGACATCTTCAGCACCCGCTGGGTCATGTTGAGCTTCTTCTGCTCGAGTTCGGGCGTGGCCTGGGGTCCGGTCCCCTCCTCGTGCTCGTGCGCGAGCTCCTCCTGGTACTCGCGCATCAGGGTCTCGGCGGAGTCGCCGGCGGGCTTGGCGGTGGGGTCGACCCCGTGGATGCGCCGGTGCGCCTCCACGATCTGCGGCACGTCGAGGAGGACGAGCCCGTTGCGGACGCAGAAGTCGCAGGCGCCGTCGACGGTCGACGCGAGCGCCGCCGGATTGGCGCACAGGCCGCGGATGATGTCGTCGTGGCGCAGCAGGCGGAGCTCGTTCTGCCGGATGATCTCCACCAGCGCCTGCCCCACCCAGGGAGCCAGGCGCGCCACCGTCTCGTCGAGCGTGGAGGAGTTGAGAAGGATGAGCTGGAGCGCCGACTCCCTCGAGGCGAAGCGATCGGCGAGCCAGTCGATCACCGGCCCCTTCAGCCCCTCGGCGCGCAGGGCGGTGCTCCAGAGCTTCTCCGGCAGCCCCTCGGCGGTCTTCCCTGCCGCCTCGCGCACCTGCCCCTCCTCGTCGAAGGACAGGAACCACAGCACGGTGACGAGGTCCGCCGGGGCCACCGCCGGGATGAGCCCCTTCGCTCCCATCAAGCGCAAGGGCAGGGGCGACTTGGCCTCCACGTGCTTGTGGAGCGGCTTCGGCAGCACGTCGATGGGAAGCGGGCACTCGGGCATCGCTCTAGCTCCTCGCCGGCGTCGCGCCGAGGCGGCTCGGGGGTGCCGGGGCGCGCCGGGCGCCCTCCCCGGCGGCCGCGAGCCGACCCCAAGGCCTCCGCCCCGAACGCCTCACCGGTTGATCTCGTGAATGAGGCGTAGGCCGTCGAGGGTGAGGTGCTCGTCGACCTCGCCGATGGCCTTCGAGACGCCCGCCAGGAGCGGGGCGAGCCCGCCGGTAGCGATCACCTGGACCGGGAAGCCGAGCTCGGCGCGCATGCGCTCGCAGATCCCGTCGACGAGCCCCACATACCCGTACACGATCCCGCTCTGCATGCTCGCCACCGTGTTCTTCCCCACCACCTGCGGCGGGCGGGCGAACTCCACCGGGGGCAGCTTGGACGCGTGGCGGAAGAGGGCCTCCATGGAGATGGACACGCCGGGGGCGATGGCTCCCCCGAGGTATTCGCCCCGCGGCGACACTGCGTCGAAGGTGGTGGCGGTGCCGAAGTCCACCACGATGAGACCCTGCTTGAGCCGGTGGTAGGCCGCCACCGCATTCACCACCCGGTCGGCCCCCACCTCCCGGGGATTGTCGTAGAGGATGGGCATCCCGGTCTTCACGCCCGGACCGACGAAGAGCGGCTTGCGGGAGAAGTAGCGGAGCGACATCTGCTCGAGCGCGAAGGCCAGCGGCGGCACCACGGAGGAGATGACGATGGCGTCCACCCGCGCCGGGTCGAGGACGGCCGCCCCGAAGAGCTGGCGGGTCAGGATCCCCCACTCGTCGTAGGTGCGACTCTGCGAGGTCTCCACCCTCCACTGGTGGCGCAGGGTCGGTCCCTCGAACGCACCGAGGACGGTGTTGGTGTTGCCGACGTCGATGGCGAGAAGCACGGCGGCAGCCTAGCCTCGGCGCCCGGGCCGGTCAACGCGCCCGCAGCAGGCGCACGTCTCCCGCCACCACGCGCACGAGCTTCCCCGCGGAGCGCACCAGGAGCGCACCGGACTCGTCCAGGTCCTCGGCGGTGCCTGCCACCACCCCACCCTCCACCTCGGCCTGCACCTCCCGTCCGAGCGTCGCCGAGCGCTCGCGCCAGGCGTCCCGGACCACTCCGAACCCCTCCTCGGCGTGCCGGTCGAGCCAGTGTTCGAGGAGCGAGAGGAGCGCGGCGGCGAAGAGCGCCCGCGGCACCGGCTGGCCGCGGACGGCGGCGAGGCTGGTGGCGATGTCCCGCAGCTCCTCCGGGAAGTCCTCCTCGGCGGCGTTCAGGTTCACGCCGATCCCCACCACCACCCAGTGCACCTCGTCAGGCTCGGCGGCGAGCTCGGTGAGGATGCCGGCCACCTTGCGCCCCTCGAAGAGCACGTCGTTCGGCCACTTGATGGCGGCCGGTACCCCCGCCTGCCGGCAGGCGTCGCACACCGCCAGCGAGGCGACGAGCGTGAGCTCGCTCGCCCGCTGCGGCGGCAGCTGCGGCCGAAGCACCACCGAGAGGTAGAGGTTCTTGCCGGGCGGCGACGACCAGGCGCGCCCGCGCCGCCCGCGCCCTGCGGTCTGCGCCTCGGCGACCACCACCTCCCCGTGCGCGGCGCCGTGCTCGGCGAGCTCCTTGGCGAGGTCGCTCGTCGAGGGGAGCGCCTCCCGGCAGTGCAGCACCTGGCCGATGTCGTGGGTGTTGAGGAGCGGCTTCAGCTCGAGCGTTCCGAGGCGATCGGGGATCTCCGCCAGCCGGTACCCGCGCGCGGGCACGGCGTCGATGCGGTAGCCCCGCTGGCGGAGCGTCCGGACGTGCTTCCACACCGCCGCCCGGGAGAGCCCGAGCTTGCCGCTGATGGCCTCCCCCGAGACGAAGTCGTCGGCCGCCTCGGCGAGGAAGGCGAGCACCATCTCTTCGCTGCCGGGAGTGGGCTCGCCCATGCGCGGGATTGTCGGGGCCGGCCACCGCGCCTGTCAATGGGGCCGGTGCCCCGGGGCCCGACGCCCGGCGTCCACGGCCTACCCGGGCTCGACCTCGAAGGAGATGTCCGCGGCCCGGGCGCTGTGGGTGAGCGCGCCCATGGAGACGAAGTCCACGCCGGTGGCGGCGACCTGCGGGAGCCTCGCGAGCGTCATGTTTCCGCTCGCCTCGAGGAGCACCCGTCCGGCGGCCCGCCTCACCGCCTCCGCCATGGACGCGTCGTCCATGTTGTCGAGGAGCACGATGTCGGCGCGGGCGGCGATGGCCTCCTCCAGGCCCGGCAGGTCCACCACCTCCACCTCCACCCGGAGCATGGCGTTCCCGCAGGAGCGCGCCCGCCGCACCGCCTCCCCCACCCCGCCGCAGGCCGCCACGTGGTTGTCCTTCACCAGGATCCCGTCGCCGAGCGAGAAGCGGTGGTTCGAACCGCCTCCGGCCCGCACCGCCTCCTTCTCCAGACGGCGCCAGCCGGGGGTGGTCTTGCGGGTGTCGAGCAGCCGCGTCCGTCCGCCGGCCGCCGCGAGCACATCGACCGCTGCCCTTGTGGCGGTGGCGACACCGGAGAGGCGCTGGAGGAAGTTGAGGGCGGTCCGCTCCGCGGCGAGCAGCGCCCGCATCGGCCCCTCGGCGAGCCCCAGGATCTCCCCTCGCCGCGCCCGGGAGCCTTCGGCGAGCTCGAAGCGGCACGAGGCGCCGAGCCGCTCGAAGACCCGGGAGGCGACGGCGGTCCCGGCGAGGATGAGGTCGTCCTTCGCGAGGAAACGCCCCCTCCCGCGCGCTTCCCCGGGGATGGTGGCCTCGCTGGTGGCGTCCCCGAGCGAGAGGTCCTCCTCGAGGGCGAGGTCGACGAGCCGTTCGACGGAGCGCGGAAGCTCGGCCACGGGGGCTACCTCCTCGACCGGCCGCGGCGCTTGGCCCGCGGCGAAGGCTTCGCGGCCCTGGCGCCTCGGGGCGGCACCTTTCGTTTCGCGCGCTTGGGAGGGGCCTTCGTCGCCGCCGGGGCGGAAGGCGAGCGGGGCTTCTTCCTCTTCCCTCCTCGGGCCTTCGCGGGAGCGGCCGCCTTCTTGCGCCGCGCCCCGCGCCTCCTCGGCGCCCTCGCTGCAGGCTTCGGCCCCGGCGCCGGGGCCGCCTCGGGCGCACCGACCGGCTCGGCCGGGCTCGCCGGCGGAGCCGGGGAAGCGGCCTCGCCCCCGAGCAGGAGCGCGCGGTG
>Ga0335079_10000415_pt1 | contig 49080 bp, 42 predicted proteins | sample Lox_Sample_33_FD_206719 | JGI IMG/M metagenome (GOLD analysis project Ga0335079, IMG submission 206719) | Soil microbial communities from Loxahatchee National Wildlife Refuge, Florida, United States - Lox_Sample_3.3 | ecosystem: Environmental > Terrestrial > Soil > Wetlands | place: USA...
GTCGAGGAGATGAAGGCGAAGGGAATCGACAAGCCGATCGTGGCCTCGCTCGCCGGCGACGTACAGGTCGAGGAAGCGTCGGAATTCCTTTACGACCACGGCATTCCGGCCTATCCCTACACGACCGAGACCCCGGTCGCCGTGCTCGCCGCGAAATACCGCTGGGCGCGCGGCGCGGGGCTGATCAAATGACGGCACCCCGATGAACATTCACGAATACCAGGCGAAGTCGTTGCTGCAGAAGTTCGGCGTCGCAGTGCCGAAAGGCGGCGTCGCCTATACGCCTCGGGAGGCCGAGAAGGTCGCGGCCTCGCTTGCCGGCCCCGTCTACGTTGTAAAGGCGCAGATCCACGCCGGCGGGCGCGGTGCCGGCCGCTTCAAGGACGATCCCGGCGGCAAGGGCGGCGTACGACTCGTCAAGTCGGCGCCGGAAGCGGCCGCCGAAGCGGCCAAAATGCTGGGGCGGGTGCTCATCACCAAGCAGACCGGGCCGAAGGGCCGCGAGGTGAAGCGCGTCTATATCGAGGAAGGCTGCGACATCAAGCGCGAGCTCTATGTCGGCATGCTGATCGACCGCCGCACCGGTCGCATCACGGCGATGGCGTCTGCCGAGGGCGGCATGGAGATCGAGGAGGTCGCGGCGAAGCATCCCGAGAAGATCGTACGTGTCGCGATCGATCCAGCGACCGGCATGGAGGGATTCCATGCGCGCCGCCTTGCCTTCGCATTAGGCCTTGAGGGTAAGCAGGTGCAGAGCGCGACCAAATTTCTCCTGGCCATGTACGAGGCCTTCACCGCGCTCGACGCCTCGATAGTCGAGATCAATCCGCTGGTGGTTACCGGGGCGGGCGATGTCATCGCGCTCGACGCCAAGATCAATTTCGACGACAACGCGCTCTTCCGGCACAAGGACATCGAGGAGTTGCGCGACGCGGCGGAGGAGGATCCGACCGAGCTCGAGGCGGCCAAGCATTCGCTCAACTACGTGAAGCTCGACGGCAATATTGGCTGCATGGTGAACGGCGCCGGGCTCGCCATGGCAACTATGGACATCATCAAGCTCTATGGCGGCGAGCCCGCCAATTTCCTCGATGTCGGCGGCGGCGCGACCAAGGAGCGCGTCAGCACCGCTTTCAAGCTTATCCTGTCCGATCCGCACGTCGAAGGCATCCTCGTCAACATCTTCGGCGGCATCATGCGCTGTGACGTGATCGCCGAGGGAATCGTAGCCGCTGCGCGCGAGGTGAGCCTGCAAGTGCCGCTGGTCGTGCGGCTCGAAGGCACGAACGTGCGACTCGGCAAGAAGATCTTGAGCGAATCGGGCCTCGCCATCCTGTCCGCCGACAACCTCGCCGATGCCGCCGAGAAAGTGGTGAAGGCAGTGCGGGAGGCGGCCTGATGTCTGTCCTCGTCAATTCCGAAACCAAGGTCATCTGCCAGGGCTTCACCGGCGCGCAAGGCACCTTCCACTCCGAGCAGGCGATCGCCTACGGCACGAAGATGGTGGGCGGTGTCACGCCGGGAAAAGGCGGCACGAAACACCTGGACCTCCCGGTTTTTGACACGGTCGCGGAAGCGGTGGCGGCAACCGGCGCCACTGCCACAGCAATCTATGTGCCGCCGCCCTTTGCCGCCGATGCCATCCTCGAGGCAATCGATGCAGGCGTGCCGCTCATCGTGTGCATCACTGAGGGCATTCCGGTGATCGACATGGTGGTGGTGAAGCGCGCGCTGACCGGGGCGAGATCGCGCCTCATCGGCCCCAACTGTCCCGGCGTCATTACACCCGAGCAGTGCAAGATCGGCATCATGCCGGGCCATATCCATGCCAAGGGGCATGTCGGCATTGTGTCGCGCTCCGGCACACTCACCTACGAGGCCGTGGCGCAGACGACCGCCGTGGGCCTGGGGCAATCGACCTGCATCGGCATCGGCGGCGATCCCGTCAATGGCACGAGCTTCATCGACTGCCTCGAACTGCTCCTGGCCGATGACGACACGCACGCGATCATCATGATCGGCGAGATTGGCGGCTCCGGCGAGGAGGAGGCCGCAGAGTTCTACAAGGGCAGCAAGACGAAGAAGCCGATGGTGGGCTTCATCGCTGGAGCAACAGCCCCACCCGGTCGCCGCATGGGCCATGCCGGCGCGATCATCTCCGGTGGGACTGGCACGGCGCAGGCCAAGATCGAGGCCTTGCGCTCGGCCGGAATCACGGTCGCGCAATCGCCCGCGGCGCTCGGCTCAACCATGCGTGACGTGCTGAAGCGCTGATCGGTCGTGGCCTCGCCATCCCAGCCGCATCGCAGCATCCACCCCGGTTCCGGCCGCCGACGCGGGCGCGATTTCCCGCGCGGGCGTCAGGTTGATCCCCAAGCCCTGGCCGAGGTGCAGGCGCTCCTCGGCAGCGAGCCGGGACGGCGCGACCTCCTCATCGAGTTCCTGCACCGCATCCAGGACAAGTTTCATTGTCTCCACGCGCGTCATCTCGTGGCACTCGCGGAGGAGATGAAGCTCGCGCTCGTCGAGGTCTACGAGGTCGCTTCGTTCTACGCGCATTTCGACATCGTCATGGAGGGCGAGCCGGCGCCTCCGCCCTTGACCGTGCGGGTGTGCGACAGCCTCACCTGCGCGCTGATGGGGGCCGAGCGGCTTTTTGGCGAGCTGCCGCAAAAACTTGGGCCTGACGTGCGCGTCGTGCGCGCGCCGTGCATGGGCGGCTGTCACAACGCACCGGTCGCGGCGATCGGCCACGCGCTCCACGAGCACGCGACGGTGGACAGCATCGCCACTGCGGTCGCTAAACGCGACACGCATCCGCATATCCCGCCTTACCGCGCGCTCGATGCCTATCGCCGCGACGACGGCTATCGCCTCCTCGCCGATTGCCGTGCCGGCCGGCGCACGGTCGAATCCTTGTTGAAGCCGCTCGAGGATGCGGCGCTGCGCGGCCTCGGCGGGGCCGGGTTTCCGACCGGACGCAAATGGGGCCTCGTGCGTGCCGAGCCGGCGCCGCGCCTCATGGCGGTCAACGCCGACGAGGGCGAGCCGGGCACCTTCAAGGACCGCTACTACCTAGAGACCGATCCGCACCGCTTCCTCGAAGGCATGCTGCTTGGCGCCTGGGTTGTCGCGGCGCCTGAGGTCTACATCTATCTGCGCGACGAATACCCGCAGATCCGCGATCTCCTCGCGCGCGAGATCGCGGCGCTTGAGGCCGCAGGGCTCGCCGGCGGTGTCGCCATCCATCTGCGCCGCGGTGCCGGCGCCTACATCTGCGGCGAAGAATCGGCGATGCTCGAAAGCATCGAAGGCAAGCGCGGTCTGCCGCGCCACAAGCCGCCATATCCGGCGCAGGTGGGCCTGTTCGGCCGCCCGACCCTCATCAACAATGTCGAGACGCTCTATTGGATCCGCGACATCGTCGAGCGCGGCCCGCAGTGGTTTGCAAGCCAAGGCCGGCACGGTCGCAAAGGCCCGCGCAGCTTCTCGGTCTCGGGCCATGTGAAGGAGCCGGGTGTCAAGATCGCGCCGGCCGGCATCACGGCGAAGGAGCTCATCGAGGAGTTCTGCGGCGGCATGGCCGACGGGCACATTTTCCGCGGCTACCTGCCAGGCGGCGCCTCGGGCGGCATTCTGCCCGCGAGCATGGCCGATCTGCCGCTGGATTTCGGCACCCTTGAGCCGCATGGCTGCCTTATCGGCTCGGCCGCCGTGGTGGTGCTCTCGGATAAGGACGACATGCGGCTCGTCGCCTTGAACCTGCTCAAGTTCTTCGAGGATGAAAGCTGCGGCCAGTGCACGCCGTGCCGCGTCGGCACCGAAAAGGCGGTGAAGCTTCTGTCCGAGCGCAAGTGGGACGTCGATCTCCTCGAAGAGCTGACGCGCGTCATGATGGATGCCTCGATCTGTGGCCTTGGGCAGGCGGCAATGAACCCGGTACGCTCGGTGCTGAAGCATTTCGGCGCGGACGTTTCGAGATGACGGCGCACCGCATCGACGTGCACCATCACTTTTTCCCACCCGAGATGATCTCGGCGCAGACGGAAGCGCGGGCCGACGGGTTGAGCCCGGCGGTGCGTGCCTGGTCGGCGGGCAAGAGCATCGAGGCGATGGATCAGGGCGGGATCGCCACCGCTTTCGTCTCGAGCTCGTCGGGCTCCGAGCTGCGGCACGCGTTTAATCGCGACGCGATGCGGCGCCTCGCGCGCACGTGCAACGAATTCGCCGCGCGCATGGCGGCGGATCACAGGGGACGCTTCGGCTTCTTCGCCTTCCTGCCGCTCCCGGATGTCGACGGCACGCTCGCCGAGATCGAATATGCCTTCGACACGCTCAAGGCGGACGGCGCAGGCTTCATGACGAGCTACGGCGACCAATGGCCGGGCGACGAGGCTTTCCTGCCCGTGCTGGCGGAGCTCAACCGGCGCAATGCCAATGTCTTCGTCCACCCACTCGCGCCCAACTGCTGCGCCGGTCTCGTGCCCAATGTCGGCGACGCCGTTGTCGAATACCCCTATGACACCGGCCGCGCGGTTTTGAGCCTGCTCTTCAACGGCCGCCTCGTCGCATACCGCGACATCAACTGGATCTTCTGCCATGCCGGCGGCCCTGTACCGATGCTGGCGGGCCGCATCGAGGGTTCGGCGCAGCGCACGAAGGAGCGCGAGCGCTTCGCCCCGCAAGGGGTCGCGCACGAGTTCAGGCGGCTCCATTACGAGACCGCGAACTCGGCCTATGCACCGACCCTCGCGGCGCTCCAGGCCTTCGTGCCGCGCTCGCAGATCCTGTTCGGCACAGACTTCCCCTATATCGCCGTCGCCGACAATGTCGAGCGGCTGGGCAACCTCGCCCTACCGGCGGACGATCTCGCCGCGATCGAGAAGGGAAATGCGGCAAGGCTTTTCCCGCGCGTCCAGTCGCGCTAAGGAAAACCCCATGAGCGACGGCTTGAAACCAATTTCCTTCCAGCTCGATGGCATCGAGGTTGAGGCGCAGCCGGGCGAAAGCATCTGGCAGGTTGCGCACCGGCGCGGCATCGAAATCCCGCATCTGTGCTGGAATCCGGCGCCGGGCTATCGCGCCGACGGCAACTGCCGTGCCTGCATGGTCGAGATCGAGGGCGAACGCGTGCTGGCCGCCTCGTGCATCCGAAAGCCAACACCCGGCATGAAGGTGAGGACGGCGAGCGAACGGGCGCGCTTTTCGCGGAAGATGGTGTTCGAGCTGCTGACCGCCGACCAGCCGAAGCGCGAGGTTGCGCACGATCCCTCCTCGCGCTTCTGGCGCTGGGCCGACCGCATCGGCGTCGAAGAGAGCCGCTTTTCCGCGCGCGAAAAGGAGCCCGCGCCCGACACGAGCCATCCGGCAATGGCTGTCAATCTTGACGCCTGCATCGAATGCACGCTTTGCGTGCGTGCCTGCCGCGAAGTGCAGGTGAATGACGTCATCGGCATGGCTGGGCGTGGGCCGACCGAAAAAATCGTGTTCGACTTCGACGATCCGATGGGGCGCAGCACGTGCGTTGCTTGCGGCGAATGCGTCCAGGCCTGCCCGACCGGCGCCTTGATGCCGGCCTCCGTGCTCGATCGCGATGGCCGCTTCGCGCACACGTCCGACCGCTCGGTCGACAGCGTCTGCCCCTATTGCGGGGTCGGCTGCGAGATTGTCTACCGCATCGAGAACGACAAGCTGCTCTTTGTCGACGGCAAGTGGGGCCCGTCGAACCGCAACCGCCTTTGCGTCAAGGGGCGCTTCGGTTTCGACTATATCTCGCATCCACACCGCCTCACGCAGCCGATGGTGCGCAAGGACGGTGTGCCGAAGCGTACCGACGACGAGATCGACCCCGCCGATCCGTGGACGCATTTCCGCCCCGCGACGTGGGAGGAAGCGCTCGACCGGGCGGCCGCGGGCCTAAAACGCATCCGCGATGCGCATGGCGGCGGCGCACTCGCCGGGTTCGGCTCGGCCAAGGGCTCCAACGAGGAAGCTTATCTCTTCCAGAAGCTGGTGCGCACCGGGTTCGGCACAAACAATGTCGATCACTGCACGCGGCTCTGCCACGCCTCGTCGGTCGCAGCGCTGATGGAAGGGATCGGCTCCGGCGCGGTGACGGCGCCCTTCACGGCCGCCGAGGACGCCGAGGTCATCATCGTCATCGGCGCCAATCCGACCGAGAACCATCCCGTCGCAGCGACCTTCTTCAAGAAGGCGGCGAAAGATGGCAAGACCCTCATCGTCATGGACCCGCGCGGCCAAGCGCTGAAGCGGCATGCAACGCACATGCTGCAGTTCAAGCCGGGCCGCGACGTGTCGATGCTCTCGGCACTCCTCAACGTCATCGTCAGCGAGGGCCTCGTCGACCGGCAGTATGTCGAGGCGCACACCGCCGACTACGAGAAGGTTGCTGAGAGCGTCAAGGACCGGACACCCGAGGCGATGGCGCCGATCTGTGGCATCGCGCCCGACACGCTGCGCACCGTTGCGCGGCTTTTCGCGCGCGCCAAGGCCTCGATCATCTTCTGGGGCATGGGCATCTCGCAGCACATCCACGGCACCGACAACGCGCGCTGCCTCATTGCGCTCTCGCTCATCACCGGCCAGGTCGGGCGGCCCGGCACCGGACTTCATCCTCTGCGCGGCCAGAATAACGTGCAAGGCGCCTCGGACGTGGGACTCATCCCCATGTTCTACCCCGACTATCGATCGGTCGAGGACGACGAGGTACGCACGTTTTACGAGGAGCTCTGGGGGACAGCGCTCGATAGGAAGCGCGGCCTCACCGTCGTCGAGATCATGACCGCGATCCACGAGGGCAAGGTTCGCGGCATGTACGTGATGGGCGAGAATCCGGCCATGTCCGACCCCGACGTGCAGCACGCGCGCGAGGCGCTGGCGCATCTAGAACACCTTGTGGTGCAGGATATCTTCCTCACCGAGACGGCGCGCTATGCCGACGTCGTGTTGCCTGCCTCCGCCTGGCCGGAAAAAACCGGCACCGTCTCCAACACCAACCGCCAGGTACAGATGGGGCGGATTGCGCTCAAGCTGCCGGGCGAGGCGCGTCAGGACTGGTGGATCATCCAGGAAATTGCGCGCCGCATCGGCCTCTCCTGGGCCTACTCGCATCCGAAGGATGTGTTCGCCGAGATGAAGACCGCGATGCCGTCGCTCGACAACATCACCTGGGAACGGCTCGAGCGCGAGCACTTCGTCACCTATCCCTGCCCTGCCCCGGACAAGCCGGGCGACGACATTGTGTTCGGCGATGGCTTCCCCACCGCGACCGGCCGCGCCCGGCTCGTCCCAGTCGAAATTACGCCGCCGGGCGAGGAGCCCGACGAGGAGTACCCGATGGTGCTCACGACCGGGCGTCAGCTCGAACACTGGCACACCGGCGCCATGACGCGGCGCGCGAGCGTCCTGGACGAGCTCGAGCCAGAAGCGGTGGCATCGCTCGCGCCGGCCGACCTGCGCCGTCTCGGGCTTTCTCCGGGCGACGCGGTGCGCGTCACAACGCGGCGCGGCGTCATCGAATTGAAGGCACGCGCCGACGGCGCGGTGCCGCCGGGCATGCTGTTCATTCCGTTTTGCTATGCCGAGGCGGCGGCCAATGTCCTGACCAATCCGCAGCTCGACCCCTTCGGCAAGATTCCCGAGTTCAAATTCTGTGCCGCCCGGGTCGAGCCGGCGGCCCGATCCGAGGCGGCGGAATAAGAAAGCTCAGTCGGCGCCCGCCATCTGCGGCGCGGCTCCAGCGCTCATATAGCGCGAGCGCAGGGGCTTGAGCACGCCCAGCGCCAGCGCCACCACGATGAAGTTCATGATCGCCGTCACCACGAACACGGCATGCCAGCTCCCGGTCTCGCTCTTCAGTACGTTGGCGAGCGGCACGAGGAAGGCCGAGGCGCCCTTCGCGGTGTAGAGGAAGCAGAGATTGGCGGTGGCGAACTTCGCCCCGAATGTATCGGTGCAGGTCGAGGGGAAGAGGCTGAAAATCTCGCCCCATGTAAGGAAGATGAGACCCGCGAACAGCACAAACGCCCAGGGCGACGTGCCGGCCGAGCCTAGGAGCCAATAGCTTATGCCGCCGAGCGTGAAGGCGATCGCCATCGTGTTCTCGCGCCCGATCATGTCGGAGATCCAACCGAAGAGCGGCCGCGCGCCGCCATTCATGACGTTGTCGACAATGAGCGCGACGGTCAGAACCGAGCCGCCCAAAAGGAGCGGCGTGTTCGAGAGACCGTAATCCTTGGCCACGAGGGCGATTTGCGCGGTGGCCATGAGCCCGCTCGCAGACACCAGCACGAACATCACGTAAAGGACCCAGAAGATCGGCGTCGCCAGCATCTGGCCGGGCGTGTAGTTCCGGCTGGTGAGCGGCACCTTGACCTTCTCGGTGCTCGGCGTCTCACCGGGCTGTGGCCCACGCATCGCCCAGGCGAGGGCGAACGCGCCTACTCCCTGGATCAAACCGAACCAGAAGAACGCGGACTGGTAGCCATAGGCGGCAATCACATCGCGAATTGGAATGACGGTAAGCGCCGCCCCGGCGCCGAACCCGGCGGCGGTGAGGCCCACGGCGAGGCCGCGACGATCTGGGAACCACTTCACCGCATTGCCGACGCAGGTCGCATAGATTGCGCCCGCGCCGACGCCGGCCAAGGCCGACCCGATGTAGAGCGCGGTGAGCGATTGAGCATTGGCGTTGAGGATCCAGGCCACAGCGACGAGCACGCCGCCCGCGGCGATCATCAGTTTCGGCCCGCGTGCGGGGCCGATCCAGTCGACGAGCCATCCTTCGAACGGAGTGAGCCACGTCTCGAGCGCGACGAACAAGCTGAAGGCCACCTGGATGTCAGCAAGCGCCCAGCCGTGAGCCTTGTTCATCGGACTGACGAACAGCGTCCAACCGTATTGCAGATTGGCGATCAGCACCATGCAGGCCACGGCAAGAACCAACTGTATCCAGCGGTTCGCTCCGGCCACCGCGCGCGTCTTTTCCATCGGTATGTTCCTCGCCATTTATCGATTGACGCGGTTCGCCCACGCCTCTTTCGGTTAAGACTAGCACAAGGTGAAGACGAGCTAAATAGCTGTATTTGTTAACCTATTTTGCACTGCACCATGCAATTGTTCCGGCGCATCCACAAATTGGCTTCGTTCCGTAAAATTAATCTTTCGCGCGGCCGCTCGCGTACCCGGCCGGCGTACGGGAAGCCTAGGACAAACGCCGGAAATCTCAAGTTTGTGCCAGAGCCTCGTCAATCCACCGGGCGAGGCCGACGACAGATGCGTCCGCCTGCTCGAAGCCGAGAACCTGGAGCCCGAGCGGCAGCTCGCCGACGGCGAAGAGCGGCAGCGACAGGGTTGGCACGCCGAGTAGCGAGCCGGGCGCCACGAAGATAGGGTTGCCTGTTGAATGGAGCCCGACCGGCGCGGGGCCGGTCGCCGAGAGGGCGATGGCGCCGTCGCATACCGCCTTGAGACCCGCGAAGACACCGCGGATGCGGGCACGCTCGGCAATCCGGCGCTGATAGTCTTCGAGGCTCATCGATTCAGCGTTGGCGAGACGGTCGATCATCACCTGGCTCAGACCGGGACGGCCACGATAGGCGTTGAGCGGCCAGCGCCCTTCCCAGTCATTGATGGCGCGCGTCAGCCCCATGGCGTCCGCGATCGCCTCCTCGGCACCGGCGACGGGCGCGTTGTCGTGCCGGGTGAGAAGTTCGACGCCAGCGGCTTTAAGCTTCGCCGCCGCACCTTCGAGCGCGGCCTTGGCCGCCGGCTCGGCCTCGCGCCACCCCGCCGTCTGAAGAAGCGCGAGGCGCGCGGGCTTGCGCGCCGCCGGCAGATCGCGCGGACCGGATAAACCGGGATAGCCGGGATCGCCGCCGACACGCGCCGTGATCGCGCGCACGGTAAGCCAGGCGTCGGCCAGCGAGGCGGCGAGCGCGCCGTGGCAACTCTGGGAGAGCCCGTCGTAGCTGCCGCCGCGATTGACGCCGCCGACGCTTGGCTTGAAGCCATAGACGCCGCAGAAGCTCGACGGCCGCAGGATCGAGCCCACCACCTGCGTGCCGAGACCCACAGGCAGCATGCCGCAGGCGACCGCCGCGGCCGAGCCGCTCGACGAACCGCCGGGGGTGCGGTCGAGATCCCACGGATTGCGCGTGCCGCGCGGCTCGCTCGCCGCGAACTCGGTGGTGACGGTCTTGCCGAGCACCACGGCGCCGGCCTCGCGCAAGGCCGCGACGCTCGCCCCGTCGCGCCCGGTGCGATAGCCGGTGAAGAGCGGCGAGCCTTGCTCGGTCGGCATATCCTCGGTCTCGATGATGTCCTTGATGCCGACGGGCATGCCGTCGATGGGCGAAAGCGGCCGCCCTGCGCGCCAGCGCGCGGTCGCGCGGTCGGCCGCCGCGCGCGCACCCTCAATGTTGAGAGCAACGAAAGCACCGACGCGGGGCTCGAGCGCGCTCACCTGTCCGAGGCAGCGTTCGAGGAAATCGCGCGGGCTGTCCTTGCCGGAGGCGAAAGCGGCCGTCGCCGCGTGATAGGGGACGCGGGCGGGATTCGGGGTCGCGGGGCTCATGCTTTCTCCTCGAGCGTTATCGATGCGGCGCGACGCTGCATCGCGATCATTGCTGTGCGCAACAGGAAACCGCGGGCGCGCGATGGGTCGGACGCGGCGGCGGCAAGCTCCCCGAGATTCTGGCGCCGCAATTCCGGATCGCGCTCCTCGAGCCGGCGCTTGTTCTCGATGGATTGCTGCTGCACGAACTCGGAGGCGACAGTGCGGCGCTGTCGATCGTAGAGATCGAGGAGCGCATCGGGCGCGCCCTCTTTGATGACGCGCGCGAGCTTGTCGGCGAGGTTGGCCGCGTCCTGCAGGCCGCCATTGAGACCCATGCCCCCGATCGGGTTATTGACGTGTGCCGCATCGCCCGCCAGCACTACGCGACCTCTGCGAAAACGCTCGGCCACGCGCTGGTGCGTCACATAAAGATTGCGGTGCACGACTTCGTAAGGCCGCGCCGCCGGAAAGAATTTCTGCAGGCGCCGCTCGACGCCATCATCGCTCGTAAGATCCTCGTCGCTTTCGCCGATGCGCGCGGGGAACACGGTGCGCCACAGCCCTTCGCCGTCCGCGGCCACCTTGAAGCAGTTGCACCATTCCTCCGGGTCGGCGAAATAGCTGCGCGGGCAATAGCCGCGCGCGGCGAAATCGAATGGCGTCGTCAGCACGAGGAAGCGCTCGGGCCACGTGAAACCCTCGAACGCAATGCCTGCCGCCTTGCGCACGGTGCTGCGTCCGCCATCAGCGCCGATAAGGAACGCACCCTCGTAGCGTTCGACGCGCTCAGGCCCGCGCGCCTCGACGACGACGCCGTCAACCTTCTGCTCGACACCCACGACCTCGCGGCGCCACAGAATCTCCGCCGCCGGCAGCTCGACGAGACGCGCAAGAATGAGCTCCGCGGTCTTGAACTGCTCGCATTGGACGACGAATGGATAGCGCGTATCCGGCGCGAGGAGGGCATGGTCGAACTCGGCAACTTTCTCGCCGCTCGGCCGATCCCAGAACTGGACGACGGGCGCAACGAGCCCGACGCGGATCATATCATCAACGAGACCCGCCTCGCCCAGAACCTCGAGCGTCGCCGGATGCGTCGTTGCCGCGCGCGGATCGGCCTGCGGCCCAGCGTTCATGTCGAAGAGTTGCACCGCGATGCCGGCGCGCGCGAGAAGCAGCGCCGAGAACAGCCCGACCGGCCCACCGCCAGCGATGAGAACTCGCCCTTTGTCTTGCGTCACGCACAGCTCCGAAGATGCGCGCGTTCTTGAATGCAGGTGCCGCGTCTGTCAAGCTTCGCAGGTTCGCAGAAGGAGACGGCGATGCACAGGCTTTCCATCCCGCAATCAGTGACGGATCGCGTGATCGAGCGGCGGGGCACGGAGCATTGCTTTGCCGAGCTCGATCCAGCGAAGACGGCGCTCGTCGTCGTCGACATGCAGAACGCCTTTCTGATGCCGGTCGTCGGACACGCCGTGTGCGACGTGGCGCGGGAGATCGTGCCCAACATCAATCGGCTCGCGCAAGCCGTGCGCGCGTCGGGCGGCACGGTCGTGTGGATCAAGACACGCTTCACCGAGAAGTCGCTCACGGAGTGGTCGAACGGCTACGGCATCCTGTTGCCGGACCGGAAGGCGAAGCGGATCGAGGCACTGTCGCCCGGCGGCAAGGGCTATGAATTGTGGAACGAGCTCGAGGTTCGGCCTGAGGACTTACACGTGGACAAGGAGCGCTTCAGCGCGTTCCTGCCGGAATCGTCGAACCTTGCGCCGCTCTTGCGCGGACGCGGCATCGACACCGTGCTCATCACCGGCACGGTCACGAACGTGTGCTGCGAATCCTCGGCGCGTGACGCGATGATGATGAATTTTCGCACCGTCATGGTCACCGACGGCAACGCCGCCGCCAACGATGCCGAGCACAACGCCTCGCTCACGGCCTTCTATCTCACCTTCGGCGACATCCAATCGACCGACATGATCGCAGCAAGCCTCGCGCGCAACGCGCGGAGCGCCGCGGCGGCCCAATAGCGGGAGACTGGCCATGCCGTTCAACAAGCCCCATCTCGAATTTCACCCGATCGACATGGGTCGCGGCTGGGAAACGATCGAGGGCTATCCGCCCGGCATCAAGCAAAAGATTCTGGCAAGCGATCTCGATGAGCGCGGCAAGCAGGGAAGCCGCACGCGGCTCCTGCGCTTCGAGGCCGGCGCCTTCACCACCGCGCCATTCGTGCACGATCACTGGGAGGAGGTGTATCTCGTCTCGGGCGATCTCGTCGTCGGCAACGACGCGCAGGGCAAGGGCGGCAAGCCGTTTCATGCGCCAACCTATGCCTGCCGCCCGCCTGGCGCCCGCCACGGACCATTCCGCTCCGACACCGGATGCCTGCTCTACGAAATCCATTACTACGACGAGTCGAAGAAATAGCGGATGAAGCTCGCCATCCCTGACCTTATCTCGCCTTCGTATTTTCCGGCGGCGGCGGCCGTCGAGCTGGGCTTCTTCCGGGAGGAAGGGCTCGATGTGGCGCTCGAGCTCGTCTACCCGGTCGATAATTGCTATCGCCAGCTCCGCGACGGAAAGATCGATTTCGTTGGCGGCTCGGCCCATTCGGCGCTCGCGGCCTTTCCTGAGTGGCAAGGCGTGAAGCTTTTGGCGGCCCAGGGCCAGGGCATGTACTGGTTCCTGGTCGTGCATCGCGACTTGGGCGCCACGCGCGGCGATCTTTCCGTCCTCAAGGGCCGTACGATCGGCGCCGCGCCCTGGGTCGACATGGGTCTACGACGGCTCCTGATCGCGGCGGGGCTCGATCCGGCGCGGAACGGGATCACGATCGCTCCGGTCCCGGGCGCGGTGATCGAGCCGGGCAAGACCGTCAATTTCGGCCTCTTTGCCGCGAAGGCGCTGGCGGAGCGCAAGATCGACGGGTTCTGGGCGAACGGCATGGGCGCGGAGGTGGCGATACGCGGCGGCTATGGCACGCTCGTCCTCGACATCCGCCGTGGCGACGGGCCGAAGGAGTGCTTCAACTACACGATGGCGTCAATCGCCACGACCGATGCGCTCATCGCGCGCGACCCCGCGGCGGCGGCCGGGGCGGTGCGCGCACTTGTCAGAACGCATCGCGTACTGAGCGAGGACCCGGACCGCGCAACGGCAATCGGGCACAAGCTCTTCCCGCCGGCCGAGGCCGACCTCATAGCCAACCTCATCCGCCGCGACCTGCCCTATTACGACGCGGCGATTACGCCCGATTTCGTCGCCGGCATGAACCGCTTCGCGCACGCGGAAGGCGTGCTCAACCGCGACGTGCCGTACGAGCACGTCGTGGCGACGCAGTTCTCGGCCCTGTGGCATAGCTAGCGCAGCCAGCGCGCGAGCTTCTGTTCGGCCTCGCGTCGCGCGCCCTCGAAGCGCTCGCCGAGCCGCACCGCGACGTGGCCGTTTTTCTGTGCAAAGCCGAGATAGCGGTAGGAAAGCCCGCTGTCGCGCACGAATTCCTGGAACGCCTTCCACTCGTGGCGCTGCCAGTTCGGATAGTTGAAATACTCGTCGAACACGATGACGGTGCCGGCCTTGAGCCGCTCGGCCAGACCGCGCAGAACGGTCACGGTCGACGAATAGATGTCGCAATCGACGTGGAGGAACCCCACCGCATCGCCCGGATGCTCGGCGAGAAACGCCGGCAGTGTCGCGTCGAACCAGCCTTTACGAAGCTCGGCATTGGCGGGCACAGCGGGAAGGCTGCCGCCGCGGCCGAACTTGCCCTTGCGCTCGAACGTGCCGGACCAGTCCTCGGGGAGACCCTCGAAACTGTCGAAACCGTGGCACGTGCCCGGCGCGCTGTGCGCGAGATGGCTGAGGCTCGCGCCGTCGCCGACGCCGAATTCCAGGACGAGCCCGTCGGGCGCCGCGGCAAGCGCGAACTCGAGCAGCGCCCAGCGATCGGCGAGGATGAGCGCCTCGCCCATATGCGCTTCGACATATTCGGCGGCCTGCGCGCGGGCGCGGAGCTGCAGCTCAGTGATGAGCGAGCGGCCGTGGTATTTGAGGAGAAAGCGGCGGTAAAGCCGCTCTGTGAGCGGCAACGGGCGCGGCGCGCCGCGGCGGCGAAACAGCCTCATTTTGCCAAACGGCCCATGCGCGCCGTTAGCATAGGTGAGGGCCGTCCCGGGCGGCAAGCCGGGGCCGGTAGCTCGCCGCTTGACGAATGCTATCGCCGGTTGTTGATTTGGGTCTGGCCGAATCGGGAGAGGAGTTCGGCGCCATGTTGCTCGGACATATGTTGCGGCGCATTGTCCGCACTGGGACGCTGCGTGTCATTGCGGTTGACGGCCGCACGCATGACTTTGCCGGAGCGCCCGGCCGAACCATCACCATCCGCCTCCACGACCGGAAGGTCGCCCGCGAGCTCGTCCGCAACCCCCGCCTGATGCTCGGCGAAGCCTATATGGACGGCCGGCTCACGGTCGAGGACGCAACGCTTTACGAATTCCTGGACCTCGCCGCCAGCAATCTTGCCGCCGCGCCGCGCTCGCTGTGGTCGCCGCTCCTCGACGGCTTTGGCCACACGTTCCGAGTGTTTCAGCAGTTCAACCCGGCCAAGCGCGCGCAGGCCAACGTCCATCACCACTACGACCTCTCGAAGACGCTCTACGACCTCTTCCTGGACAGCGACCGGCAATATTCTTGCGCCTACTTCACCGCGCCCGATCAGACCATCGAGGAGGCGCAGGCACAGAAGAAGCGCCACATCGCCGCGAAGCTTCTGCTGAAGCCGGGCCAGCGCGTGCTCGACATCGGCTGCGGCTGGGGCGGACTCGCCCTCTATCTCGCCAAGGAATGCGAGGTCGAGGTCACCGGCATCACGCTCTCGACCGAGCAACTCGACGTGGCGCGGCGCCGCGCCGTGGCGGCCGGGCTCGCCGAGCGCGTCCGTTTCGAGCTCATCGACTATCGCAAGGTCGAGGGGCAGTTCGACCGCATCGTCTCGGTCGGCATGTTCGAGCATGTCGGCGTCATCCACTACCCCACCTTCTTCCGCCAGGTGCACGAACTCCTGGCGCGCGACGGCGTGGCGCTCCTCCATTCGATCGGGCGCGCCGATGGACCGGGCAGCACGAACCCGTGGATGCGGCGCTACATCTTCCCCGGCGGCTATGCCCCCGCCTTGAGCGAGGTGACGCCGGTCGTGGAAAAAACCGGACTCTTCGTCACCGATATCGAGATCCTGCGCCTCCATTATGCCGAGACACTGAAGCGCTGGCGCGCCCGCTTTCTCGCCAATCGCGAGCGCGTGCGCCAGCTCTACGACGAGCGCTTCTGCCGAATGTGGGAGTTCTATCTCGCGGCTTCAGAGATCGCCTTCCGCCATCAGGGCCACATCGTATTCCAGATGCAGATGGCGAAGACGGTCGATGCCGTGCCGCTGACGCGCGACTATATCGGCGACTGGGAAAAGAGCCACGTCGCTCCGATGGCGAGCGATCGCGCTGTCGCCTGAACTTCAACCCCGGGTTCCACGGTATCCACAGGCACGCGAGTCGCATTCGCTCTGACACGCACTGACCCGGGATGGTAACATCGCACGCGATGGAGCCAGCACTTTCGAAGGTCACGCCGCTAAGAGAAGGGGACGCGGGGTATCGCACCCCGCCGGCCAACGAAGAGGCAGAGCAGGCGCTCCTCGGTGCGATCCTCGTCAACAACGCGGCCTTTCACCGTGTCAGCGAGTTCCTCCGGCGCGAGCATTTCGCCACCGCCGTGCACGGCCGCATCTTCGAGGCGATCGGCAAGCTCATCGAGCGCGGCCAGATCGCCAATCCGGTCACGCTCAAATCCATGTTCGACCAGGATAGCGGCCTCGCCGAGATCGGCGGCGCAGCCTATCTCGCGCGCCTCGCCGCAGCGGTCGTCACCATCATCAACACCGAGGATTACGGCCGCACCATCCACGACCTTCACGTACGCCGTCAGCTCATCTCGATCGGCGAGGACGTGGTCAACGACGCTTATACGCACGATCTCGACCGCGAGGCGCCGCAGCAGATCGAGGAGGCGGAACGAAAGCTGTTCGAGCTCGCCACCACCGGCGTGGCCGAAGGGGGATTCCGCGAATTCAAGTCGGCGCTTCAGGAAGCGATCGGACAGGCCGAGTCCGCCTTCAAGCGCGCCGGACGCACGACCGGTGTCTCGACCGGATACGTCGATCTCGACCGCCTCCTCGGCGGGCTCCATCCCTCGGATCTCGTCGTGATCGCGGGCCGGCCGTCGATGGGCAAGACCGCGATCGCCACCAACATCGGCTTCAACGCCGCCCGCGCCTTCAAGGCGAAGCCTGGCGACAAGGGCGCTGCCCCCGAGGACGGCGCGCGCATCGGCTTTTTCTCGCTCGAAATGTCGGCGGAGCAGCTCGCGACGCGCATCCTGTCCGAGGAATCGCGCGTACCGTCGAATGACATCCGCAAGGGCGAGGTGTCGCGCGAGGACCTCTACCGCTTCATCGAGGCGAGCCAGCGCTTGGCCTCAGTACCATTCTACATCGACGACACGCCGGGGCTTTCGATTGCCGGATTGCGCACGCGCGCGCGGCGCCTCAAACGCACACACGGGCTCGACCTCGTCATCGTCGATTATCTCCAGCTCATCCGTGGCAGCGGCGACGGCAGACCCGACAACCGCGTCCAGGAAATCTCCGAGATCACGCGCGGCCTAAAAACGCTGGCCAAGGAACTCGAGGTGCCCGTCATCGCGCTGTCGCAGCTTTCGCGCGCGGTCGAAGCGCGCGAAGACAAGCGGCCGATGCTGAGCGACCTGCGCGAGTCGGGCTCGATCGAGCAGGACGCCGACGTCGTCATGTTCGTGTTCCGCGAGGAATATTATCTCTCGCGCAGCGAGCCGGTACGGCGTCCAGACGAGATCGAGGAGAAATACAACGACCGCTACGAGCGCTGGCAGAAGCGCCTCGAGGAGAAGACCGGCACGGCCGAGCTGATCATCGCGAAGCAGCGGCACGGCCCCATCGGCAATGTCACGCTGCGCTTCGACCACGCGACGACCCGGTTCGAGAATTTCGTCGGCGACGACCGGCTGCCGGAATAACCTGCGCTTCGTGCACCTCTTCGCTCTCTACTCTTTCCCTTTCTTTCGAAGGGAGAGGGATTCGTGACCGCGACCCCCTCGCCGCGCATGCTTGCGCGCGCATCAAGCGTCCTCGAGATCGATCTCGAGGCGGTCGCCGCGAACTGGCGCGCGCTGGCGGCGCTCGTCGGCGGCCCTTCGCGCTGCGCCGCCGTGGTGAAGGCCGACGCCTATGGGCTTGGCGCAGCATTCGTCGCGCCCGCGCTCCTGCGCGCTGGGTGCGAGCGCTTCTTCGTCGCCACGATCGCGGAAGGCACGGCGCTGCGGCGCGTCCTCAAGGACGCGGAAATCGCGGTGTTGAACGGGCCCGTGGCGAGCGCAGTCCCGTTCAAGGCGGCGCGACTCGTGCCGGTATTGAACGATCTCGCGCAACTCGCGTTCTGGCGCCGCTTCGCCAAGGGCGAACATCGGGCGATGCTGCACATCGATACCGGCATGAACCGGCTCGGGCTTCCGCCCGGCGAGCTCGACCGGCTCGCGGCCGAGCCCGGGCTCCTCGACGGCGTACCGCTGGCCGCCATCCTGTCGCACCTCGCGTGCGCCGAGGAACCCGACAATCCCATTAACGAGGCGCAGCGCGCCGATTTCTTGGCCGCGCTGGCGCGCTTGCCCAAGGCGCCGGCGAGCCTTGCCGGCTCGTCCGGCATCTATCTCGGGCCCGCCTATCATTTCGATTTCGCGCGGCCCGGCGCCGCGCTTTACGGCGTCAACCCGGTACCGGGACGGCCCAATCCGATGCGAAGCGTCGTTCGCCTCAAGGCGCGCATTCTGCAGGTGCGCGACGTTGACCGCGACAGGAGCGTGGGATACGGTGCCGCGCACCGCATGGCCCACACGGGCCGCATCGCCACCATCGCCGCCGGTTACGCCGATGGCTGGCTCAGGTCAGGCAGCCACCGCGGCACTGTCGGCATCGCCGGGAAACGAGCCCCAATCGTCGGACGCATCTCCATGGATCTGATGACGGTCGATGTGAGCGAGATCGATCCGCGCGCGGCGACGCCGGGCGCATTCGCCGACCTCATCGACGAGACCTATGGCGTCGACGAGGCGGCCGCGGCCGCGGGGACGATCGGCTACGAGATTCTGACCGGGATCGGCCGCCGCGCGCTCAGGATCTATCGCGGCGGGCCCGGCTGATGCTTTCGTTCCTGGCGTCGGTCGGCCGGGTCTTCCTCGGCTTCCTGGTCGCGGCCGGGCGCTTCTCGCTTTTCACGATCTCCGCGGTGACGCACTGCGTACGGCCGCCGATCTATGTCCGTCTCATCCTGCGGCAGATCGTCGATATCGGCTATTACTCGCTGCCGGTCGTCGGTCTGACCGCGATCTTCACCGGCATGGTGCTGGCGCTCCAGACAAATACCGGCTTCGCGCGCTTCGCCGCGCAAGGCGCGGTCGCGACTGTGGTGTTGTTGTCGATGACGCGCGAGTTGGGGCCGGTCATCGCCGCACTCATGGTGGCCGGCCGCATCGGCGCTGCGATCGCGGCCGAGGTCGGCACCATGCGCGTCACGGACCAGATCGACGCGCTCTCGACGCTCTCGACCAATCCGTTCAAGTACCTCGTCGTGCCGCGTATCATCGCCGGCGTGGCGACGCTGCCGGCACTCGTGCTTGTCGCCGACGTGATCGGCGTTTTCGGCGGCTTCCTCGTCAGCACCTATAAACTCGGCTTCAACGCTGGCGGCTATCTCGGTCAAACGGCCGACAATCTGCGCTCGGAGGACGTCTATTCCGGCCTCATCAAGGCCGCCGTGTTCGGCTTCATCGTCACGGTGATGGGCTGCTATTTCGGCTACAACTCGCGCGGCGGCGCGCAGGGCGTCGGTGCGGCCACGACATATGCGGTGGTATCGGCCTCGATCCTCGTGCTCCTGGTCGACTATCTCCTCACGAGCGTGCTGTTCTAGCGATGGCAGCCGCGCGCAAGATCGCCGTGCGGGGCTTGCGGAAATCGTTCGGGCCGAAGCTCGTGCTCGACGGCGTCGATCTCGACGTCCACGTCGGCGAGAGCCTTGTCGTGATCGGCGGCTCGGGCACCGGCAAATCCGTGCTCGTGAAATGCATCCTGGGGCTCCTCGAGCCCGATGGCGGCTCGGTCAAGATCGACGGCGCGGAGACGCTCACGCTTCGCGGCTCCGAGCGCGAGGCGGCGATGCGCAAGTTCGGCATGCTGTTTCAAGGGGCGGCCTTGTTCGACTCGCTCAGCGTATGGGAGAATGTTGCGTTCGGCCTGATCCAGGGCCGCGGCATGGAGCGCCGGCACGCGAAGGACATCGCCATCGAGAAGCTCGGCAACGTCGGATTGGGACCCGAGGTGGGCGAGCTGCGCCCGTCGGAGCTGTCGGGCGGGATGCAGAAGCGTGTGGCCTTGGCGCGCGCCATCGCCGCCGAGCCCGAGATCATCATCTTCGACGAACCGACGACCGGCCTCGACCCGATCATGGCCGACGTCATCAATGAGCTCATCGTCAAGTGCGTGCACGATCTCGGCGCGACGGCGATCTCGATCACGCACGACATGGTCTCGACGCGCAAGATCGCCGACCGCGTCGCCATGATCCACCGCGGCAAGATCATTTGGAACGGGGGCGCCGGCGAGCTCGAGCACTCCGGCAATCCGTTCGTCGACCAATTCGTGCATGGCCGCGCGGAAGGCCCCATCAAGATGGAGGTCCGCGCGCTCTGAGCGCGGGGCATGCGATGGCCGCGCGGCCCGAAACGCGTTTCGTCTGCCAGCAATGCGGTGCCGCGCATCCGAAATGGAGCGGCAAGTGTGATGCCTGCGGCGCCTGGAACTCGCTCGCCGAGGAAACCGTCGGCGCCGTGCCGAAGGGGCTGGGCGGCGCGCGCGGGAAGCTCGCTTTCCAGAGTCTGGACGCCGCGCACGAGGGGCTCTCGCGGCGCCTTTCCGGCATCGCCGAATTCGACCGCGTGTGCGGCGGCGGGCTCGTGCCGGGCTCGGCGCTCCTCGTCGGCGGCGATCCCGGCATCGGCAAGTCGACGCTGCTGCTGCAGATCGCGGCGGCGCTGGCCCAGGGCCGCGCCGGGCAGGCGCTTGGCTGCGCCTATATCTCGGGCGAGGAATCGCTCGACCAGGTGCGGCTCCGGGCCGAGCGGCTCGGCGTCAAGTCGGCACCCGTTCTGCTTGCCGCCGCCACCAGCATCCGCGACATCGCCGGCGCGCTCGACCGAACCGACCCGCCCGACTTCGTGGTCGTCGACTCGATCCAGACCATGTATCTCGACCAGCTCGACAGCGCGCCGGGCACGGTCGGCCAGGTGCGCGCCTCTGCCCAAGAATTGATTCGGCTCGCCAAGCGCCGCGGCTTTACGGTGATGCTCGTGGGGCACGTAACGAAAGACGGGCTGATTGCGGGACCGCGTGTCTTGGAGCACATGGTCGATGCCGTCCTCTATTTCGAGGGCGAGCGAGGCCACCAGTTCCGCATCCTGCGTGCGGTCAAGAACCGCCATGGCCCCACCGACGAGATCGGCGTGTTCGAGATGACCGACGCGGGCTTGCGCGAGGTGCCGAACCCGTCGGCGCTCTTCCTCGGCGACCGCCAGGCGCCGGCCTCCGGCAGCGCCGTCTTCGCCGGTATCGAGGGCACCCGGCCGATGCTGGTCGAGATCCAGGCGCTCGTCGCGCCCAGCTCCTACGGCACGGCGCGGCGCGCGGTCGTCGGCTGGGACGGCAACCGGCTCGCGATGGTGTTGGCCGTCCTCGAGGCGCGCTGCGGCGTCGAGTTCGGCGCGCGCGACATCTACCTCAATGTCGCGGGCGGCCTGCGCATTGCCGAGCCCGCGGCCGATCTCGCGGTGGCGGCGGCGCTGCTCTCGGCGCTGACCGGCGCGCCGGTTCCCGCCGATACGGTCGTCTTCGGCGAGATCGGGCTCTCGGGCGAGGTGCGCGCCGTGGGCCAAGCCGACGCCCGGCTCAAGGAGGCGGCGAAGCTCGGCTTCACTGCCGCGATCCTACCGCCGCGGCGGGGCCGCGGCGCCGGCGAGGCCGCGATCGAGACGAAGGAGATCGCGCATCTGCGCGGGCTCGTCGCGATGTTCGAGGGCGCCCAACGCAAGCCGCAGCGGGTTGGCGGGGCTGTCGCATGAACGCGCTCGATATCTGCGTTGTCGGCGTCATCATCCTGTCGGGGCTGATGGCGTTCGCGCGCGGGTTCGTGCGCGAGTGCCTGTCGATCGCGAGCTGGCTTGGCGCCACCGCGGCGGCGCTTTATGGCCTTCCCTATCTGCGCCCCTTTGCCGAGCACTATGTGCCGAAGGGCACCTTCGCCGACGCCGCGGCGGCCGGCGTCCTGTTCATCGTCACGCTCGTCGTGCTCAGCATCATCGCCGGCATGATTGCGCGCCAAGTGAAGCATAGCTCGCTCTCGGCGCTCGACCGTACCCTCGGACTCCTGTTCGGCCTCGGGCGCGGCGCGCTCCTGGTGACGATCGGGTTCCTGGCGCTGTCCTTCGCGCTGCCGCAAAAAGGCGAAAAGCCGAACTGGCTCGCCCAGTCGCGCACGGCCCCTCTCTTTTCGAGCGCCACGGCCGAGATCGCGCGACTCGCGCCGGGATCGCTAAAAGACCGCGTGATGCAGGTCGCCCCGCAGCAACCTCTACAAAACCAGTTCGAGAACGCGCTCCGCGCCTACAGCATACCTGCCACGCGTCCGGGCGGCAGCGACGGGAATGGCCCTGGTCCTTCGAGCGAGGACCAGCAGCGCTTGAATCAGCTCATCCGTCAGCTCGACAAAAGTCAGAGCCCGGACCCCGAACCAAACCGCTGACACTGGCGCCCGCTAGGCGATCCGTGTAGAAAAAGGGCGCCTCGACAGCGGAAGGTTTCGTCCCCATCTTCCGGGTGAGGCGGTAGAGCCGGCGGGCGCATGCTGACCACGCATCCATTCCGGAGCGACGACGCGCTGCATGAGGAATGCGGCGTATTCGGCGTCTATGGCGTTGCCGAGGCGGCGGCGCTGGCAGCCCTAGGCCTGCATGCCTTGCAGCATCGCGGCCAGGAAGCGGCGGGCATCGTCGCGTTCGACGGCGAGACCTTCCACGCCCATCGCGGCCCCGGCCATGTCGGCGACAATTTCAGCTCGAAGGACGTGATCTCCAAGCTCTCGGGCCATTCCGCCATCGGCCATGTGCGCTATGCCACGACCGGCGAGGTGGCGCAGCGCAACATCCAGCCGCTGTTCGCCGATTTCGAGTTCGGCGGGCTCGCCATCTGCCACAACGGCAATCTCACCAATTCCTGGCACCTGCGCCGCCAGCTCGTGCGCCGCGGCAGCCTGTTCCAGTCGACGAGCGATACCGAGGTGATCGTCCATCTCATCGCGACGAGCCTCAAGGACAACGTCGAGGAGCGGCTCGTCGACGCGCTGCGCCAAGTGCAGGGCGCCTATTCGCTGGTCGCCCTCTCGCAGGAGGGCGTGATCGCCGTGCGCGACCCGCTGGGCGTGCGCCCGCTAGTGCTGGGTAAGCTCGGTGATGCGTGGATCGTGGCGAGCGAGTCCTGCGCCCTCGACATCATCGGCGCCACGCTCGAGCGCGACGTGCAGCCCGGCGAGATGGTGGTGATCGGGCCGCACGGCCTGCGCAGCGTCAGGCCGTTCGACCGCGCGCGCAAGCGCCTCTGCATCTTCGAGTACATCTATTTCGCGCGCCCCGACAGCCTCGTCGACGGCGTCAACGTCTACGACGCGAGAAAGCGCATCGGTGCCGAGCTTGCGCGCGAGAGCCACGTGCCGGCCGACATGGTGATCCCGGTGCCAGATTCGGGGGTGCCGGCCGCACTCGGATATTCCGCCGAATGCGGTCTGCCGTTCGAGCTCGGCATCATCCGCAACCATTATGTCGGCCGCACCTTCATCGAGCCGACCGACCAGATCCGCCATCTCGGCGTGAAATTGAAGCATAACGCCAACCGCATCCTCGATGGCAAGCGTGTCATCCTGGTTGACGATTCGATCGTGCGCGGCACGACCTCGACCAAGATCGTGGCAATGATGCGCCAGGCCGGCGCGCGCGAGGTGCACATGCGCATCTCGAGTCCGCCGACGACGCATCCCTGCTTCTACGGGATCGCCACGCCCACAAAGGAACAGCTCCTCGCCTCGCAGATGTCGGTGAAGGAGATGGAGCGCTTCATCGGCGCCGACAGCCTCGCCTTCATCTCGATCGACGGGCTCTACCGTGCGCTCGGCGAGAAGGGCCGGAACGCCAAGGCGCCGCAATATTGCGACGCGTGCTTCACCGGCGACTACGCGATCCCCCTCGTCGATCACGACGCCGGTAAGGTCCAGACCCAGCTTTCGCTCCTCGCAGAGACGGCCTAGCATCCGTCGAAACGACGGAGGCAGGAAATGATCTGGTGCCGTTTTGAGTCCGGCGGGCAACCGCGCTTCGGCATCCTCGAAGGCGACAGCATCACCGAGATCGAAGGCGTGCCGTGGGGCGAGCATAAGATCACGCCGACAAAGCATCGGCGCGGCGCGGTGAAGCTTCTGGCGCCGCTCGTGCCCGGCACCTTCTATTGCGCCGGCGTCAACTACCGGAGCCACGTCATCCGGATGGCGGCAAAGCGGAACGCGGAGCCCAAATTCCCCGACGCCGCCGACATCGGCTACCGCTCGCCCAACGCCATCATCGCCGACGGCGAGGCGATCGTAAAACCCAAGGACGCGGGCAACGAATTCCAATACGAGGCCGAGCTCGTCGCCATCGTCGGCAAGAAGGGCAAGAACATCCCGAAGGAGAAAGCGCTCGAGCACGTGTTCGGCTGGACCATCGGCAACGACGTGAGCGAGCGCACCTGGCAGCGCGGCGACCGCACCATGTGGCGCGGCAAGGACACCGACACGTTCAAGCCGATGGGGCCGTGGATCGTGACCGGGCTCGACTACCGCAAGATGCGCACGATCGTGAAGCTCGACGGCAAGGAGGTCGAGAATTTCGCCACTGGCGACATGATCTTCAGCGTCGAGGACTTCATCGAACGCATGACGAAGTACGTTACCATCCATCCCGGCGACGTGATCTGGATGGGCACGGACGGCGTGCCGGAGAACATGCGGCCGGGTCAGACCTGCGAGATCGAGATCACCGGCATCGGCAAGCTCACGAACCCGATCGTCCTCGAGAAATAAGCGCCGCGAAATCGGGTCAGGCGCGTCCGGCGTGAAGCGCGCGCCAGACGCGCTCGGGCGTCGCCGGCATGTCGATCGCGGGCGCGCCGGCCGAGGAGAGCGCGTCCACCACGGCATTCATCACCGCAGGTAAGGCACCGACCGTCCCGGCCTCGCCCGCGCCCTTGGCGCCCAACGGATTAAGCTTGGTCGGCACCGGATTGCTCTCGACCTCGAACTCCGGCATGTCGTCGGCACGCGGCATGGCATAGTCCATGAAGGACGCGGTCAGGAGCTGCCCCGATTGGCGCTCGTAGACGACGCGCTCCATCAACGCCTGGCCGGCGCCCTGCGCCACACCGCCGTGGATCTGGCCCTTCAGCGTCTTGGGATTGATGACGGTGCCGACATCGTCGACGACGGCGTAAGAGACGATCTCGACCGCACCGGTACCGGGATCGATCTCGACCTCGCACACATGGCAGCCGTTGGGATAAGTGTCCTGCGTCGGCGCGAAGGTGCCAGTCTCGTAGAGACCCGGCTCCATGCCCTTGGGCAGACGCGCGACGTTGTAGGAGGCACGCGCCACCTCCTTCAGGCTCATGCCTCGGTCCGTGCCCTCGATGCGGAAGCGGCCGTCGGCAAAGCTCACATCGGCCTCGCTCGCCTCGAGGAGGTGCGCGGCAAGGCGCTTCGCCTTCGCCGCGACCTTCTCGGCCGCGATGCGGATCGCCGTACCGCCGATCACGGTCGAGCGCGAGCCGTTGGTGCCGATGCCGAAGGCGACCATGTCCGTGTCGCCATCGGTATAGCGGATGTCCTTGGGATCGAGGCCAAGCGTCTCGATCAGGATCTGGCGAAAGACGGTCGGATGGCCCTGGCCCTGATTCTTGCTGCCCATGAGGAGCGTCGCCCCGCCGCTCGTGTCGAAGCGCACCTCGGCGAACTCCGCGCCGGGGCCCGCGGCGCGCTCAATCGCATTGACGACGGCGAGGCCGCGCAGCTTGCCGCGCTTCTTCGAGTCCTCGCGCCGCGCCGCGAAGCCGGCGAGATCGCCCACCTTTTCCGCCATGTCCATGTTGCGGCGGAACTCACCGCAATCGTAGTTGAGGCCGCCCAACGGCGTTTTGTACGGCATGGCGGAGGACGCGATGAGGTTCTTGCGGCGGAGCTCGACCCGGTCCATGCCCAATTCGCGCGCGGCATCGTCGATGATGCGCTCGATCATGTAGATCGCCTCGGGGCGGCCCGCGCCGCGATAAGGCGCGGTGGCACTCATGTTGCTGAAGGCGACAGTCAGATGCGCATGGGCCGCCGGGAAATCATAGGTGCCGACGATGGCCCCAAGGCTCGTGAACGTGGCGAGCAGGTTGCGGTCGGACGAGAGATACGCCCCGATATTGCTGACCGTGCGGGCGCGCAGGCCCAGGAACTTGCCGTCGGCATCGAGCGCCAGCTCGACATCGGCGAGGACGTCGCGGCCGTGCTCGTCGGCGAGCAGGGCTTCGCTCCGCTCGCAGCGCCACTTCACCGGGCGGCCGAGCTTTTTCGCGGCCCATAGCACGAGCCGGTGCTCGACATATTGCCAGCCCTTGGTGCCGAAGCCGCCGCCCACATCGCCGGCGACGACACGGATCGCCTGCTCCGGCACCTTGAAGATGCTGTTCGCCAGCATCTGCCGCACGCGGTGCGGATACTGCACATCGGCGTAGAGCGTGAAACGCTCTTCGCGCGGATCCCACACGCCGATCGCGCCGCGCGGCTCCATGAATTGCGCGTGAACGCGGGTGATGTCGTAGCGCCGCTTGACCACGTGCGCGGCCTTGGCGAAGGCGGCGTCGGTCGCGGCCTTGTTGCCGGTCTCGAACAGGTGCGAGACGTTGTCGGAACATTCGTCCCAGACGGTCGGTGGATTGGGCGCGACCGCGGCCGCGGTCGAGGTCACAGCCGGGAGCGGATCGTAATCGATGTCGATCGCGTCGGCCGCGTCTTTCGCCGCGGCAAGCGTCTCCGCGACGACGAGCGCGACCGGATCGCCGACATAGCGCACCCGCTCCTTGGCGAGGCCCGGATGGGGGCGCGAGAACAGCGCCGAGCCATCCGGCCGTTTGCGCTGGAACTGCACGCTCGTCGTACCGAGGCCGGCGGCAGCGACGTCAGCCTGCGTGAAGACGCCGAGCACACCCGGCATTGCCTTGGCCGCGCTCGTGTCGAGCCGCGCGATCTTCGCATGCGCATGCGGCGAGCGCAGCAGCACGGCATAGGCCTGGCCGGGCACGTTCACGTCGTCGACGAAGCGACCGCCGCCTTGCAGCAGCCGCGCATCCTCGAAGCGGCTCACCGATTGGCCAATGCCGAATGGACCCATGTCGCTCCCCGTCTTTCGTCGCCTATCTTAGCCGCCGCCCGTCCTCGGCGTAAGGATTGGGGCCCTTGCGCAGCATCATGCGGATCGGCACGCCGGGCAGATCGAACGTCTCGCGCAGAAGATTGGTGAGATAGCGGCGGTAGGACTCGGGCAGCTCGCCCGGTTTCGAGGCGAAGAGCGCGAAGGTCGGCGGACGCACGTTCACTTGCGTCGCAAAGCGCAGGCGCAGGCGGCGCCCCGCGACGAGCGGCGGCGGGTTGCGCTCCTGCACCTCGGCGAGGAAGCGGTTGAGGCGAGGCGTCGGGATGCGACGGTTCCACGCCGCCTCCGCCGCCACGACACCCTGCATCAGCCGGTCGAGCCCTTTCCCTTCGAGCGCCGAGATCGTGACCGCGGCAAGGCCCGCGAGTTGCGGCAAAGAGTTTTCGAGCGCTTCCTTGAGGTCCGCGAGCGTCGCCTTCGGGTCGCGCACGAGATCCCATTTATTGACGGCAAGAACAAGCGCGCGCCCTTCATCGGCGACGAGGCGGGCGATCGTCAGGTCCTGGCGCTCGAGGCCCTGCGTCGCGTCCACGACGAGCACGACCACCTCGGCGAAGCGGATGGTCCGCAGCGTGTCGGCAACGGCGAGCTTTTCGAGCTTCTCTTCGATCCGGGGCCGCCGGCGCATGCCGGCCGTATCGACGAGCTCGATCCGTCGCCCTTTCCAGCGCCACGGCAGCGCGATCGCGTCGCGCGTGATGCCGGGCTCGGGCCCCGTCAGCATGCGGTCCTCACCGAGGAGGCGGTTGACGAGCGTCGACTTGCCGACATTAGGGCGGCCGACGATGGCGAGCTTCAGCGCGCGTTCTTCTTCATTCTCGGGTGGCGGCGCGGGCATGGCGGCATCGGCCAAGGGCGCGAGCGCCTGGAAGAGCGCATCGAGCCCCTCGCCATGCTCGGCCGAGATCGGTACGGGATCGCCGAGCCCGAGATCGAACGCCTCGAACGCGCCGACGAAGCCTGCGCCCTCGGCCTTGTTGGCGACGAGGATCACGGGCTTGTGCGCGCGCCGCAGCCAGTTGGCGAAATGGCGGTCGAGGGGCATCACGCCAGCACGCGCATCGACGAGGAGGAGCGCCGCGTCGCACTCGGCAAGCGCGCGCTCGGTCTGTTCGCGCATGCGCGCCGCAAGGTCGCCCGGCGCCGCGTCCTCGAGCCCGGCCGTGTCGATCATGCGGAAGCGCAGATCGCCGAGGCGCCCCTCGGCCTCGCGGCGGTCGCGCGTGACGCCCGGTGTGTCGTCGACGAGTGCGAGGCGCTTGCCGGCGAGCCGGTTGAACAGCGTCGATTTGCCGACATTAGGCCGGCCGAGGATCGCGACCGTGAAGCTCACCGCCCTCTCCTAGCGCAATGCGTAGAGGTCGGCCTCGTCGGTGATGACGAAAAGCGTCTTGGCGGCGACCGAGGGCGTCACGAAAACACCGTCGGGGAAATCCATCTTGCCCAACGGATCGCCCGTATAGGGCGAGAGCGAAACAGCCTCGCCCTCGGACGAAACGACGATGAGGCGGTCGCCGGCGAGCACGGGCCCGGTCCACAAGAGCGGATGCTTCTTCTTCGCCTCGTCCTCGTAACGCGGCAGCACGCGCACCCAGGCAACCTTGCCGTCCTGGCGCCGCAAGCATGCGAGCTCGTCGTTGTTGGCGAGGACATAGACATAGTCGCCGCCGACCCACGGCTCGTGCGTGCCGCCGATATCCTGCTCCCACACGCGGTCGCCAGTGCGCAGGTCGATTGCCACCATGAGGCCGCTATTCGAGACGGCGAAGACGCGGTCGCGATCTATCACCGGCTGGCCACGCACATCGGCGATCGAATTGAGCGCACCGAGCGGCTGCGAGGTCGCAAGATTGTCGGACCACAGCACGCGCCCGTTCTCGACCCGGAGACCGAAAAGCTCGCCCGATGTGTAAGGCACGACCACGATGTCGCCCTCGACGGCCGGGCTCGCCGCGCCCAGGAGGCTCGCGGGCTCGGGCAAGCCGTTGTGCGTCCACAGCTGCCGGCCGTCATCGGCCGCCAGCACCTGAAGCTGGTTGTCGACCGTGATGACGAAGATGCGGCCGTCAGCAACGGTGGGCGCGCCGTGCGAGGGCGCGTTGAGGTTCTGGCGCCAGATCTCCTTGCCGGTCGCGGGGTCGAGCGCCAGCGCCTGCGCATAGCCCGTCGTGACGTAGACGCGGCCATCGGCCACGGCGACGCCGCCGCCATAGGTCTGGTCGCGCGCATTCTTCGGCTCGGGATCGACACGCCACAGCCGTTTGCCGCTCTGCGCGTCAAACGCAGTGACGACATCGAGCGAATCCATGGTGAAGACGCGCCCATCGGCCACCACGGGCTGCGCCGTGACACGACCGTAGTCGTTCGCGCCCTCGCCCGCATCGCTGTCCCAGACGCGCTTGATCGCGTCGCCGAGCGCCAGATGATACATGGCATGGCTCGGATATCCGCCGGCGTCGGGCCACGCGGGATTATCGAACGGCGCCGGCAGCATGACGCGGTCGGTCTTAAGGTTGGCGTCGACCTTGATCGGCTGATCGAGGCTCAGAACCGAGATGCGCTTGCCGGGCAGCGGGTCCTTCTTGTCCGCAAAGAGCCCGCTGAACCAATCGCAGCCGGCGAGCGACAGCAACACCACGACAAGCGCAAGCCGCGCGAAACGAGAAGCCATCGTCATTGCCCGAGCGCCGCGACCATTTCCGCGGCGCGCGCACGCGCCCCTTGCGGCGCGGCGAGATCGTCGGCAAGGCGCTGATAGGTGGCGCGCGCCTTCGTCTTGTCGCCTTCGTCGAGCGCGGCGAGCGCGGTCAGCTCGAGCGCGGTCGAGTGCCAGGGATTGCCGGCATCGGTCAAAGGTGCAAGGCGCGTGGCCGCGTCCTTTGGGTCCTTGTCGAGCTCAAGCCGCGCGGCCAGCAGATTGGCGAGGTCGCGGTAGGCCTGATCGGCGCCGCTATCAGCGGCGATCGCGCCATAAAGGGCGATCGCGCCGTCGCGGTCGCCCGCTTTCGCCTTGAGCGCCGCCTCCTCGAACCGCGCGAGGACGGCGCGGCCGGCGGCGGAATTCTGTGCAAGCGCAGCGAACGCGCCCGCCGCCTCCCGGTCCTTGCCTTGGCGCGCGAGCGAAAGCGCGGCCTCGTAGCGTACGCCCTGGGCCTGGGCCTGGCGGGATTGGTATTCGCGCCAGCCCGCGGCGACCGCGGTCGCCGCCACCAGCACCGCCGCCGCGACGATCACGTACTTGCCGTAGCGTTGCCACAGCTTGAGGAGGTTATCGCGGCGCAGCTCCTCGTCGATTTCGCGGAAGATGTCGCTCACGAAGAAACCTCTGAAACACCGTAGGAACGGCAGCTTAGCGGGCGCAGCCCGACGCGCCAAGAACCCCGCGAAGCTTCCATCTGGACCTCGCTCGGAAAATGGGAAAGACTGCGCTTCGGCATGAGCAAGGTCGTCCGTCTCGCCGATCACCGGCGCAAGCAAAAACGCGTCTTTTTCACCCGCCCCGAACTCAATCAGCTGCTGTCGATCTATAGCCGGCAGGTGGTGCGCGGCGAGTGGCGCGACTATGCCATCGACCAGCGGGACGAGGCGGCGATCTTCTCGGTCTTCCGCCATACGCAGGAAAGCGCGCTCTTTACCGTCGTCAAGGCGGCGCCCGGGGCGCGCGCCGGCGACTACGCTCTGTTCCAAGGTCGCCAGCGCTTGGCCGCCGGCCTCTCGCTCGGCGACGTGCTGCCGCCTTTACTCGCCACGCTTGGCCCCGTCCCCCTCTTCCGCGACAGCGACGGCCGGCCCTAACTCAGGCCATTCGCAAGCGCCGCCTCGACGCCTAGCGCCATACCGAGGAGGGTGCGGTCCTCGCCGTGCCGACCGACGAGCATCAGCCCGACCGGCGCCTCGCCCGCGCGCGCGACCGGCAACGTGATGGCGCAGCGGTCGAGGAAATTCACGATCGCCGGATTGCGCAGGATGAGCAGGTTGAGGCGCGTAAACTCGCTGTCGTCGGCAAGCGCCGCGATCGGCGGCGCAACGATCGGCACGGTCGGCCAAACGAGCGCGTCGTACCCCTCGGTCGCGGCGTCGATCCGCGCGATGAAGCGGGCACGCTCGGCAACGAGGGTCACATAGTCCGCCGCGCTCATGCCGCGGCCGCCTTCGATCCGTCGCCGGACGCGCGGATCGTAGTCGGCGCCGCGCCGCTCCAGAAGCTCGCGGTGCCAGGCAAATGCCTCAGGTGGCGAGAAGCCGCCGGTTGAATTGATGCGGGTGTAGTCCGCGAGTTCGCCGAGCGCGAGATCCGTGACCTTGGCCCCGGCGCGAGAGAGGCTCGAGAGCGCGCGCGAGAACGCCGCGGCGACAACGTCGTCGAGCCCGCCTAGCACCATGGTCTGCGGCACGGCGAGGCGGAGCCCCGCGACCCCGCGCACAGGCGGCACGGTCGGCCACTCGCCCGCGAGCACGGCGTCGGCAATGGCGCAACAGGCGACAGAGGAAGCCAAGGGCCCAACCGAATCCAGCGTCGTCGAGAGCGGGATCGCGCCCGCGGTCGGTACGCGGCGCGCCGTCGGCTTGAAGCCGACGAGGCCGCAGAACGCCGAAGGGATACGCACCGAGCCGCCGGTGTCGGTGCCAATGGCGACGACAGAAGAGCCGTCCTTCGCCGAGACGGCAGCGCCCGAAGACGACCCGCCAGGCACTCGCGTCCGGTCGAACGGATTGCCGGGCGTGCCGTAGTGCGGATTGATGCCGACGCCGGAATAGGCGAATTCGGTCATGTTGGTGCGGCCGACGATGACGGCACCCGCCGCTTTGAGGCGCGCGACGATCGCCGCGTCCTCTGTTGCCGGCGGCCGATCGTCCAACGCTTTCGAACCCGCCAGCGTGCGCTCGCCGGCAATGTCGAAGAGATCCTTGACCGAGACCGGCAGTCCAGCGAGCGGCGAGAGGACGTAGCCGGCGCGACGCAGCCGATCCTGAGCGTCGGCAATATCTCGCGCATTGGGCGCCAGCGAAATAAAGGTCGCGCGATCGGCGATATTGGCAAGTGCTTCTTCAACCAGCGCGCGGCTCGTCGTCCTGCCGGCCGCGAGCGCGGCGGCAAGGCCGAGCACGCTCTGCTTTTCCGTTCTTGCCATGGCCACGCTATCCCGCCCGCTCGATACACTGGTTCGGCCCCAGAGGAAAGCCCCGCTGGGCGCGCTGTGCAAGCGCCCGGAACAATCCCACCGCGACGGCGTTTTCTTGCGCGGCTCACGCGCGCATCGCGGCAACCGTGAAGCCGGAGATTTCGCCGCCACCATCGACGAGCCCGATGTCCACAGTCTCGCCTCGATCCGCCTGCAGGTTCTGCGGCGGCCCTTTGCACGATTTTGTCGATCTCGGCATGTCGCCGCTCTGCGAGAGCTTCCTCGCCGAGGGCGAGCTCAATGCGATGGAGCCTTTCTATCCCCTCAATGTGCGGGTCTGCGGCACCTGCTTCCTCGCGCAAGTCGAACAGTACGTGGCGCCCGAGCACATTTTCCGCGAGTACGCCTATTTCTCCTCATATGCTCAGTCCTGGGTCGAGCATGCGCGGCGCTATGCCGCGATGGCAATCGAGCGCTTCGCACTGAGGCCCGGCAACCGCATCGTCGAACTTGCGAGCAACGACGGCTACCTGCTGCAGTTCTTCCTTGCACACGGCTTCGACGTGCTCGGGATCGATCCTGCCGAGAACGTCGCGAAAACCGCCGAAGCGAAGGGCGTCACGACGCTCACCCGCTTCTTCGGGCGCACGCTCGCACAGGAACTCGTCGCCGAAGGGCGGATGGCCGATCTCGTCATCGGCAACAACGTCCTGGCGCAGGTGCCCGACATCAACGATTTCGTCGGCGGCATCGCTGCGCTCTTGGGCGCCAAGGGCCATGTCACGCTCGAATTCCCACACCTCCTGAAGCTCATCGAGGGCAATCAGTTCGACACGATCTATCACGAGCATTTCTCATATTTCTCGCTGACGACGGCGCAGCGCATCCTGGCCGCGCACGGGCTGCGGCTCTTCGACGTCGAGGAGCTGTGGACGCATGGCGGGTCGCTGCGTCTTTTTGCCTGTCACGAAGACGCGGCGGATGACACCTCGCCGCGCGTAGCGGAGCTTGTGGCGCGCGAGCGCGCTGCCGGATTGAGCGAGCTTGCGGCCTATGCGAGCTTCGCCGAGCGCGTGCGCGAGACGAAGCGCAAGCTCCTCGACTTCCTCATCGTCGCCAAGCGCTGCGGCAAAAAGGTCGCCGGCTACGGCGCGCCGGGCAAGGGCAACACGCTCCTCAACTATTGCGGCGTGCGTACCGACTTTCTCGACTACACCGTCGACCGCAATCCATACAAGCATGGCAAGTTCCTGCCGGGGACGCACATCCCGGTGCTGCCGCCTGAACGCGTGGCCGAGACGCGGCCCGACTATCTCCTAATTCTGCCGTGGAACTTCAAGGACGAGATCATGGAGCAGATGGCCTTCATCCGCGATTGGGGCGGCAAGTTCGTCGTGCCGATTCCCGAGCTTTCAATCCATCCCTGAGGCGGGAGATACCGATGCGCGTGGTTTTGTTCTGCGGCGGTCTCGGGATGCGCTTGAGGGAATATTCCGACAAGATTCCGAAGCCGATGGTGCCGATCGGCTACCGGCCGCTCGTGTGGTGGGTGATGAAGTATTACGCTCATTTTGGACATCGCGACTTCATTCTGTGCCTCGGCCACAAGAGCGACGTCATCAAGGACTATTTCCTCTCCTACAACGAGTGCCGTTCGAACGATTTCGTCATGTCGGAGGGCGGGCGCAAGATCGACCTTCTGCAGCGCGACATCGACGACTGGCGCATCACCTTCGTCGACACCGGCATGGACGCCAATATCGGGCAGCGGCTCGCGGCCGTCGCACCGCATCTGCGGAACGAGGAGGTGTTCCTCGCCAACTACGCCGACGGGCTCACCGACTTTCCCTTGCCGACGATGATCGACCCGTTCCTCAAGAGCGGGAACGTCGCGACCTTCCTGTCCGTGCGGCCCAACACGACCTTCCACTTCGTGACGCGCCGGGACGACGGAACGGTTGCGTCGATCGACGACGTGCTGAGCGCCAATTCGTGGATCAACGGCGGGTATTTCGTCCTGCGACGGGAGATCTTCGACTACATCAAGCCTGGCGACGAGCTGGTCGAGGAGCCGTTCAGGCGCCTGATCGCCGAGCACCGACTCGCAACCCACGCCTATGACGGGTTCTGGCGCTGCATCGACACGTTCAAGGATCTGCAGGCGCTCGAGGCGCTCTATGCCAAGGGCACTGCGCCATGGATCGTCTGGCGCGATGCCGCGACCCGTGCCGCGCCAGTCCCGACGTCGCGTCCGACGCGCAAGCGCGAGCCGATCGAGCTGTCGGCGCGGCGTTGAGCACCGCATGCTGAATTTTCGCCTCGACGGCGGCACCGCGCCCTTGCGCCTCCTTTGTCTCGGCGCGCATCCCGACGACATCGAGATCGGCTGCGGCGGGTTGCTGCTGCGGCTCCTGGGCGAGGCGGCGAGCATCGAGGTGCGCTGGATCGTGTTCAGCGCCAACAACGAGCGCCGCGCGGAAGCTGAAGGGAGCGCGCGCCGCTTCCTCGGCGCACGCGGGAACAATGCGGCGGTCGAGATCCATGGCTTCCGCGACGGGTTCTTTCCGTCCGAGCACGCCCAAATCAAGGAGACGTTCGAGGCGCTGAAGCGCGACTACAGCCCGAGCCTCATCCTCACTCATTGTCGCGACGACCTGCACCAGGATCATCGCTTAGTGGCGGAACTCACCTTCAACACGTTCCGCGACCATCTCGTCTGGGAATACGAGATTCCGAAATACGACGGCGACATGGGCAACCCCAACCTCTTCGTACCGTTGGCACTGTCGCTCTGCCGTGCGAAGACGACGGCCATCCTCGAGAGCTTCCCGAGCCAGCGGCCGCGTGCTTGGTTCACGGCCGAGACCTTCATGGCGCTGATGCGGCTCCGCGGCATCGGCTGCAACTCGCCCTCGGGCTATGCCGAGGCGTTTTATTGCCGCAAGGCGGTGCTATAGCGGCTCGAGACCGCGCGCTCGGCCGGCTCCCCCGCACGCAGGCTCGAGGCCACCGCCTCGCCGAGCGCGGTCACGCGGATCGCCGGCGCGGCCGGCGGAAAGACCGGTTTCTCGCCCCTGAGCTTCGCCTGCACGAGCTGGAACAGCGCCTCCTGGAAGCGCTCGCGGAAGTCGCGGCGCGGATCGAACGTGCCATTCAACTGGCCAACGACGAGCGATGCCATCTCGACCAGCTGCGGGTCGGGCTCGTCCTCGGCGAGCCCCGCGAAGGCCGTCTCTTCGCTGCGCAATTCGGCGGCCGCGCGCATCGTCGTGAGGACGAGCCCGCGGCCGCGTGGCTGCACGAGCGCGGCATATTCGCGCCCGCCCAGCACGATGTGTCCGATGGCGGCGCGCCCCGTGCGCAGCATCGCCGCGCGGATGAGCGCGTAAGAGCCGGCCGAGGCGGGCGCATCGGGCAACAGGTAATAAGGCGTGTCGAGATAAGCGGCATCGACCGTGCTCGCGTCGAGGAACCGGTCGAGGACGATGTTGCGCATACTCTCGACGCGCAACTCGGCGAGCTCGCGATCCTCGACCACGACGAAGCGGCCAGGCTCGAACTCGTAGCCCTTCAGCAGCGCATCCCGGCCAATCTCGCGCCCGGTCTGGGGATCGTAGGGGCGAAGCTGCGCGCGGTTGAGCGTGGTTCGATTCAAAGGCTGGAGCCCGAGCCGGTCCATGCGCACGACGGCGGGCTGAAGCCGCACCGCGCAGCTGATGCGCGCGAGCGACAGATAGCCCTTCCAAACCGTACGCGGCCCCGACATGCGATCGCTCAGGCCATTGATCTCTGCCCCGCCGCGAACGTTGCGGGGAACCGAAGGTTGCAGCTTCCGCGAGGGCTTTGTGGTCGCGGCGTTCGTCGCCATCTCCACAGGACCGGAACTCGCGAGGCGTGCTCTTTTGGCTTGGCGCGACGGCTGAAATAGGGCAAAGGGCCGCGCGTCCCCAGGCTTGCCGAGGACGAGATAAGGCGTTGGCTCGCACCTTGTTTGTGCTGCGACCTTGCGCTCGCCCGCCCGCCCGACGATAAAGCGGCGATGCCGATCCGGTGTTGGCCCGTTCCCGCGGCCCGTCCTGCCCCGATCGGCAGGTCTGCCGCATGATCGAAAAGACCGTCGCGGCGCTCGTCGAGACGAGCCGCCGCTATGCCGTGCCGCTTGTGCTCGCGCTCCTCGTCCTGTCGATCCTGGGCGCCTATTTCACCGCAAGCCATCTGAGCTTCAACACCGATTTCGATAAGCTCATCTCCGCCGACCTGCCTTGGCGGCAGCGCGATGCGGAGATGGACCGCGCCTTCCCGCAGAATACCGACCTCCTCGCTGTCGTGGTCGATGCTACGACCCCGGACCTCGCGGACGACGCGACCAGCGTGCTCGCGAGGCGGCTCGGGGACATGAAGGAGCTGTTCCACTCGGTGCGCGAGCCCGAGGGCGGACCCTACTTCCACCGCGAAGGGATGCTGTTCCTGCCGCTCGCCGCCGTGCAGGCATTCTGCGACCAGATCATCGAAGCCCAGCCAATGATCGGCACCCTCGCCGCCGATCCGAGCCTGCGTGGGATCTTCGACGCGATCGACCTCCTGGCCAAAGGTGCCGCCCACGGCGACATCGATGAAAGCGCCCTCGCGAGCCCGCTCGCGGCGGTCAAGCAGTCGGTCGAGGCCGCGCTCCAGGGCCGCTTCGCGCCACTCTCGTGGCAAAACATGCTGACCGGGCGCAAGCCCGACCCGCGCGAGCTGCGGCGATTCATCCTGACGCAGCCGGTACTCGACTACGAGGCGCTCCAACCCGGCGCAGCGGCGACGGCGGCGGTGCGCGAGGCCGCCACAAGCCTCGGCCTCACGCCCGAGCGCGGTGTGCGGGTACGTCTCACGGGTTCGGTCGCCTTCTCCGACGACCAGCTCGCGACGCTCTCGCACGGCGCAGCCTTCACCACGGCGCTGTCGCTCTCGCTTTTATGTCTGTGGCTTTTCATGGCGCTGCGCTCGCCGCGTCTCGTCGCGGCGATCGTGGCGACACTCATCGTCGGCCTCGTCGCATGCGGCACGTTCGCGCTCGGCGTGGTCGGACCACTCAATCCCATCTCGGCCGCTTTCGCCGTTCTGTTCATCGGCCTCGCGATCGATTTCGGCATCCAGTTCAGCGTGCGCTATCGCGACGAGCGGCATAGCACCGACGATCTCCCCCGCGCGCTCGCCCGCACCGCCGCGGGCGTGGGACCCGCCCTTGGGCTGGCGGCGATTGCGACCTCGGTCGGGTTCTTCTCGTTCGTGCCGACGGATTACACGGGCGTGTCGGACCTGGGGCTCATCGCCGGGACCGGCATGCTTATCGCGCTCGTCCTCAATCTGACGCTGCTGCCGGCGCTGCTCGCTCTTTTGAAGCCGGGCAGCGAGCGGCGAGAGATCGGCTACGCGGCACTGGCTCCGCTCAACCGCGCGCTTCTTGCGCGGCGCACTCCCGTGCTGGCCGCAGCGGGCGTCATCGGCCTTGCAGCGGCGGCGGCGCTTTCGTGGCTGCGGTTCGACTTCAACCCGCTCGACCTGCAGAACCAGCACACCGAGGCGATGCGAGTGCTGAACGAGCTCAAGAGCGATCCGACCGACACACCCTATACGATCGAGATTCTGGCGCCGTCCGTCGATGCGGCAACGGCGTTGGCGCAGCGCCTCGACCGCGTGCCGGAGGTTGGGGCGGCAGTTACGATCACGAGCTTCGTGCCGGGAGACCAGGACCAGAAGCTCGCGCTTCTGGCCGATGCCTCGAGCCTGCTCGGCCCGACTTTGAGCCCGCCGCAGCCGAAGCCCGCACCCAGCCCGGCGCAAGTGGCAGCGACCCTTGCCCAGTGCATCAAGGATCTCGACGCCGCGGGCGCCAAGGGCATCGCGTCGGCGAGCAGCATGGCCGACGCGCTCCGCGCAGCCGAGCAGAAAGGCGAGGCTGCGCTGCCGGGGCTCGACGCCAACCTCGTTACGGGACTGAAGGAGCGCCTCGACGACCTCCGCCAGGCGCTCGCGGCGCAGCCGGTCACACTCGCGACGTTGCCCGACGACATCAAGCGTGACTGGCTCACGTCCGACGGGCGCGCGCGCGTCCAGGTCTTCCCGAAGGGCGGCGCGCCCGACAACGAGGCAATCCGCCGCTTCGTCGCCGCCGTGCGCGCGGTCGCGCCCGAGGCAACCGGAACGCCGGTAACGATCCAGGAGTCGGCCAACACGGTGACGCGCGCCTTCGCGGTCGCGGGCGCGCTCGCAACGGCAGCGATCGCGTTGCTGCTCTATGTCGTGCTGCGCCGCGTGCGCGACGTGGCGCTGGTGCTGGTTCCGCTGGGATTCGCCGGGTTGCTGACGCTCGGCACGGCCGCGACAGTGGGCATGCCGCTCAATTTCGCCAACATCATCACACTGCCGCTGATGCTCGGCATTGGCGTGGCGTTCGACGTCTACTTCGTAATGCGCTGGCGCGGCGGAGACGATGAACTGCTGCAATCGAGCACCGCGCGCGCCATCCTGTTCAGCGCGCTCGCAACCGGCACAGCGTTCGGCAGCCTCGCTATCTCCGACCATCCCGGCACGGCCGAGATGGGCAAGCTCCTCTCGCTCGCCCTCTTCTATACGCTCGCCGCCACGTTCCTCGTGCTGCCGGCGCTCATGGGGCCAGCCGGGAGCAGGCCAAAGCAGCCCTGACCGCTCAGTGCACGGCCGCGCGCTCGCGCAGGAACTGGAAGAACTCCACGCCTTCGCGCAGGCGCCGCCGCATCATTTCCGGACTGCGCGCCATCTCGCCGACGATCGCGGCGATTTTGCCGGCGCGGAAGTAGAAGCGCTTATAAAACACCTCCACCGAATTGAAGATCTCGCGGTGCGAGAGGTGCGGATACTGCAGCGGTGCGATCTGGATACCGTGGTCGTCAACGAGCTCGGCATTCTCGGTGTCGAGCCAGCCATTCTCGACCGCCTGGCGGTAGAGGAACGTACCCGGATAGGGCGCCGCGAGCGAGACCTGGATCGTGTGCGGATTGATCTCGGTGGCGAAGCGGATCGTCTCCTCGATCGTCTCCTTGGTCTCGCCCGGCAGGCCGAGGATGAACGTGCCGTGCACGGTGATGCCGAGTTCGTGGCAGTCGCGCGTAAACCGCCGCGCCACGTCGACAAGCATGCCCTTCTTGATATTGTGCAGGATCTGCTGATTGCCGGATTCGTACCCGACGAGGAGAAGCCTCAGCCCATTGTCGCGCATCACGGCGAGCGTCTTCCTCGGCACGTTGGCCTTGGCGTTGCAGGACCACGTAACGCCGAGCTTGCCCAGCTCACGCGCGATCGCCTCGGTCCGCGGAAGATTGTCGGTGAAGGTGTCGTCGTCGAAAAAGAACTCGCGCACCTGCGGGAAATAGCTCTTCGCAAGCCGGATCTCGTCGATCACGTGGCCGACACTGCGCACGCGATAGCGATGGCCGCCCACCGTCTGCGGCCACAGGCAGAAAGTGCAGCGCGACTTGCAGCCGCGCCCGGTATAGAGCGAGACGTAAGGATGCTTCAGATAGCCGATGAAGTAGTCCTCGACCTTGAGGTCGCGCTTATAAACCTCGGTCACGAACGGAAGCTGATCCATGTCCTCGAGCACGGGTCGCTCGGGATTGTGCACGATGGCACCCGACGCGTTGCGAAAGCTCAGGCCCACGATGTTCTCGGGCGAGCGGCCTTCGGCATATTCCTTCAAGGTGAAGTCGAACTCGGTGCGTCCCACGAAATCGATCGCGTTCGAGGCGGCAAGGCTTTCTTGCGGTTCGACAGCGACCTTGGCGCCGACGAAGCCGACCTTGAGCGCAGGATTGACGTCCTTCATCGCCTCAGCGACGCGCACGTCGTTGGCGAAGGAGGGGCTCGACGTGTGCAGGACAAGCAATTCGTAGGACCGCGCGAGCGGCAGAACCTGGGCGAGCGTGATGCGCGCGGGCGGCGCGTCGACGAGGCGGCTTCCGGGCACGAGCGCGGCGGGCTGTGCGAGCCAGGTCGGATACCAGAACGAGCGGATCTCGCGCCGCGCTTGATAGCGCGAACCGGCACCGCCATCGAACCCCTCAAAGGACGGCGGGTGCAGGAACAGCGTTTTCATCATGCCCGACTGTCTCCATCGAGGGTCAACTCGCCCCCACGACCGACGTGGAAGGTGCGGTCCCGCCACTCCACTCTGCGGGTGAAGAAGCTAGCGACAAATACCGCAAACGACAACACGTCGCGCAGCGGCAGCAAATAGAGCGGCGACGGCTCGAGGCCGAGCGCCCGGTCAACGACGCGGACCGACACGCCGCGGCAGAAGAGCGCAACCAAAAGCATTGCCAGCGCGGCCATGGGAAATACGCCGAGCGATACGGCAAGCGCCGCCATCACGACCGGCTGCGTCACGATCGAACCGACGAAGCCCAGGGGAGCGACAAGGCGGATCGTTCGCGCCCAACGCAACTCGTGGCGAAAAAGTGCGGCGAGCGTCGGCTCGGCGATGACGTTGTCCACGAGATAGGGGAGAAGGACGATCCGTCCGCCGGCGCGTCTCACCGCCGCGCCGAGCGCATAGTCGTCGGCGAGATCGTCCTCGATTGCGCCGAGCCCGCCGATGCGCTCGAGCGTCTCGCGCCGGAGCGCGATCGAAGCGCCAAAGCAGCCGGCGCCGGCGCCGATCGCGTCGGCGACCGCGGCTTGCGGGAGGAAACCATGGTTGATGTGGAGACACGCGAGGCGAGACCACAGGCCGCCCGCCGGCGCGCCGCGATAGAGACACGTCACGATGCCGACCTCGGGGTCCGCCAGCGGCGCGCATACGGCGGCGAGATAGCCTGGGCTCACGCGCATGTCGCTGTCGGCGATGACGAGGATGTCGTGCCGCGCGGCCGGCAGCATGTTGTGCAGGTTCGCGACCTTGAGATTGCTGCCGCGCTGGCGCCGGTCGGCGACGAGGACGAGATCGGCGGCAGGAAACTCCGCCATCAGCCGCTCGACCGTAGCGACCGCGGGATCCGTCCTGTCGCGCACGCCGAACACGATCTGGAAGGCGGGATAATCCTGGCAACAGAACGAACGGAGATTGGTGGCGAGATCGTGGTCCTCGCCGCAGAGCGGCTTCAGGATGCTCACGGCGGGCCGCCACGGCCCAGCCGCGACACAGCGGGCAAGGAGCCGCCGCACGGCAAGAACGCTAAATCCCAGGAAAACGCAGCCGACGGCGCTCAATCCAATGAGCGCAAGGGCGAGAAGATCGGTTGCCGTTAACGTCATTCTAGCTTTCGACTGGTTAATCTCGACGGTGCCGGGCAGGCAGGTGCGGGGAAAAATGGGTTGCAATCGCCCCGGCGCATGTTAACCATGCCTGCCCTCGGGGGGTCTCGCCATTATAAAGCATTTCTGCCCACTTGGAGGTTCAGTGGCCCGTATCCGTCCTGCCGCTGCGCGGCTTGTCGCCAAAGTCGCGCTGGGCGCCGTGCTCGCGGCGTTGGCTGGGTGCGCTACGCCGCCCACTGATCCGGCCGCGCTCAAGGACTACGAGGCCACGAACGATCCGTTCGAGCCGGTGAACCGGGACATCTTCGAGTTCAATCTCTATCTCGACCGGTATTTGCTCAAGCCAGTGGCGATCGGCTACACCAAGGTTGTACCCGAATTTGCCCGAACCACGATCCGAAATTTCCTGCACAATCTCGGCGAGCCGGTGATCTTCGCCAACGACATGATGCAGGGGGAATGGGGCGCCGCCAACGCGACGGCCGCGCGCTTCCTCATCAACAGCACGTTCGGCGTGGCCGGGCTCGTCGATTTCGCAGGCAACACCGGCATCGAACGCCAGACCGGCGATTTCGGTCAGACGCTCTATGCCTGGGGCTTCGGCGAAGGGCCTTATCTCGTCCTTCCCATCCTCGGACCATCGAACCCGCGCGACGCCATCGGCATGGGCGTCGACGGGGCCATGGATCCCTATGGCTATTGGGTCGGCGGATTCTATGGTCAGGGCGCCGCCAATGCCGAAACGTACGGCCGCATGGCTGCTTCGGGAATCGATCTGCGTGCGCGCAACATCGACACGCTCGACGATCTGCAGCGTAACGCCATCGATTTCTACGCTGAGATGCGCAGTCTCTATCGCCAGCATCGCGCCGAGGAGTTGCGGCACGGTCGGCCCGGGCCAATGCCCAATCTCGACGTGGAAGGAAATTCGCCCTAGCCGCTCAGCTCCGCCACCTTGCGTTGCAGGAGTTCGACGAGCGCCGAAGGGCCGCCGCGACGCAGTACCGAGGAGAATTCCGAGCGCCGCGTCGCCAGCTCGCTGACAGTGCCGCTCAAATAGACGTCGATCGTGCGCCAGCCGTTGTCCTGGCGCATCAGATAGTCGAGCTCGACCTTGTCACCATCGCCCTGCACGAGCTGGCTTTTGACGATCGTGTCGCCGTTCGCGAGCGCGGACGGCTCGTTCTCCACGTCGAAGCGCTCGCCGGAATAGTCGTCGAAGCGGTTCGCGTAGGTCGCGATGCTGAATGCGCTGAAGGACTCGGCAAGCTGCTTCTGCTGATCAGGTGGAAGCTGCGGCCATTGCGGCCCGACCATGAGCCGCGTCATCAACGGGAAATTGAAGAAGCGCAGGCATGCGGGAGCGAGGAGCTCGCGCCGCCCGGCGAAGCCGAGACGCTCCCCGCCCTTCATCGCGCGAAGAAGGACGTCGTAGAAAGATCGCGTCGCCGCAGCAGGTGACTCCGCCGCCAACGCCAAGCGCGGCCGCAGCAGCGCGGCAAACGCGGCGCCGACGAGGACCGTGCGGCGCGCGATCCCGCCGCGCGGCACGCCAAGAGCAAGTTGCGGCATTTCCTCTCTCGTCGCTTTCTTCGCAAAGGCCACGCGCCACCTCATGTGCGACGATCGATGACGAAACGCGCTGCCTGACGTAGAAGGTCGGCCTTCTCACCGAACAATTCAAGATGGCGAATGGCTTGGCCGACCAGAAGGCGCGCCTGAGCCTGTGCGCGTTCAACGCCCAGGATCGAGACGAAAGTGGCCTTGCCGGCGGCGGCATCCTGGCGCACGGGCTTGCCGGTCTCACCCGCCGAGCCCTGCACGTCGAGCAGATCGTCGGCGATCTGGAAGGCGAGACCAAGATCGTGCGCGTAGCCGCGAAGCGCGAGGCGCGGCTCGCTCGGCGATTTGCCGAGAACGGCGCCCGCCTCGCAGGCAAACGCAATAAGCGCCCCGGTCTTCAGGCGCTGCAGCCGCGTGATCGCGCCCATGTCGAGGTCGGGGCGATGCTCGGCGATGAGATCAATCATCTGCCCGCCGACCATGCCGGCGGCGCCCGCCGCCTGCGCAAGCGCCGCGACAAGCTCGCAGCGTATCGCCGGGTCGCCGTGCGTGTCGGGCTGGGACAGCACCTCGAACGCCATGGTGAGGAGCCCGTCGCCCGCGAGGATCGCGGTCGCCTCGTCGAAGGCCTTGTGGCAGGTCGGCCGACCGCGGCGAAGATCGCTGTTGTCCATCGCCGGCAGATCATCGTGCACGAGCGAATAGGCGTGGACGAGTTCGACCGCGGCCGCTGCCTGCACGGCGCTGCGGCGCGCAACTGAGAAAAGCTGCGCGCTTGCCAGCACGAGGAACGGCCGCAAGCGCTTGCCCGATCCGAGCGCGGCATAGCGCATCGCCTCGAAAACCCGCGCCTCAAGCCCCGCTGGGATCGGGATGAGCCGGTCGATCACCGCATCGGTGAGACGTACCGTATCGGCGAGCGCGGCATCGAAGGTTGTGCCGGTGGTCCAGAGGACGGAGTCACTCAAGGCCGTGCGGCTCCGCCGACACGGCGCCCTCGGCGCTCACCACGATCTTTTCGACGCGCAGCTGGGCTTCCCTGAGCTTCGCTTCGCAGTGACGCTTCAAGAGCGCGCCGCGCTCGTAAGAGGCGAGCGCTTCGTCGAGCTTCGCGCTGCCCGACTCGAGTTTGCGCACGATTTGCTCAAGCTCGTTCAACGCTTCCTCGAAGCTCAGAGCGGCGATTTCGGGCAAGAGTTGTGCCTCGGCCATTCCTTCCTCTCGCGGCGGCGCACTTTATTGACCCTTTCGCACCCCCGCAAGCGCCCCAAAGGGAGCCGCTCATGCCGCCATCAGCGCCGCGACATGCGCCGCCGTGCTCGCCGCCAATGCCTCGAGGTCATAGCCGCCTTCGAGCGAAGCGACGATGCGGCCCTTGCAATGCCGCCCTGCCAGCTCCACGAGGCGCTCGGTCGCCCAGGCGAAATCCGCCTCGACCAGGTTGAGCTGCGCGAGCGGATCGCGGCGGTGCGCGTCGAACCCCGCGGAGATCAGCAGAAAATCAGGCCGGAAATCCTCGAGCGCCGGCAGGATGAATTCGTTGAAGGCGGTGCGGAACTCCGCCGAGCCGGCATTGGGGCGGAGCGGCGCGTTGCAGATGTTGCCGACGCCCGTTTCGTTCCGCGCGCCCGTCCCTGGATAGAGCGGAAACTGATGCGTCGAGCCGTAGAAAAGATGTGGGTCGTCCTCGAACATCGCCTGCGTGCCGTTGCCGTGATGGACGTCAAAATCGATGACGGCAGCACGCTCGAGGCGATGTACCTCGCGCGCGCGAAGCGCGCCTACGGCGACGTTATTGAAGAGGCAAAAGCCCATGGCGCGCTCGCGCTCGGCGTGATGGCCGGGCGGACGCACGGCGCAGAAGGCGTTGGTTGCTTCGCCCGCCATGATGGCGTCGACCGCGGCCGTGACCGCCCCGGCCGCGCGCAAAGCGGCCTCGCCCGAGCCGGGCGAGATGATCGTGTCGGCGTCGAGCGCCGCATGGCCTTCCTTGGGAATCGCGCCGAGCAGCGCCTCGACATAGCGGCGCGAATGAGGGCGCGCCACGTCCTCCTGCGCGGCCGCGGGTGCCTGGCGCCGCACGAGCTTCGAGAAAGCCGGGCCGTCGAGCGCGTCGAGCACCGCGCGCAAGCGCTCCGGCCGCTCGGGGTGATGCGCGCCTGTGTCATGCGCAAAACAGGCATCGTGGGTGAAAAGCAAGGTCGACATGGACTCCTTCATGCCGTCGCCCGGAACATGCGCCGGGCTTGCCGGTCGCGGCAACGTTCACTATAGGGCGAAGCGCCGGAAGACCAAAGAACAGGCGCAAAGCGCGCAATGACGAAAGTCCTGGCCATTCTCTTCTCCGCCGCGCTGCTCTTCACGGCCGGCGAAGTGCCCGCCAAAGAACAGACGAAATCGATCGTGATCCGCGCGGGCAAGACCGACAGCCCCAACCACGCGCTCGCCGTACAGTTCGCCGAAGCCGTGGCGGTCGCGTTGAACGGCGCCTATACGCTCGACGTGCAGGAAAGCCAAGGCTCGATCGAGAACGTGCGCGACACGCTCAAGGCCCCGCGCGACTATCTCTTCACCACCGGCCCCAATGTCATCGCCGCGGCGCGGCGCGGGGTCAAGCCATTCGAACCTAACACGCACTACAAGCGCATCCGCGCGCTCTTTCCCATCCCGGCACAGACCGTGCAGTGGGTCGTGCGCAAGGACGGCGACGTCAAGAGTCTCGCCGACCTTGCCGGGAAGAGCTTCATCTCCGGCGCCAAAGGCAACATCGCGGAGCGTGTCACGACCGAGGCGTTGGAGACGCTCGGCATTCTGCATGAGGTACAGATCATGGATATCAGCGCCGGCGCCGCCGCGCAGGCGCTAAAGGCAAAGCAAGTCGCCGGCTTCGCCATCGCGGGGCCCTATCCGCTCAAGGAGATCATTGATCTCGCCGCGACGACGCCGATCGGGCTTCTCTCCATGCCGCAGGCGCAGCTGCACCGCGTGCTGCGCGCCGACGACAGCATTGCCGCCGAGCCGGTGCCGAAGAGCACGTATCCCGGCCTCGACGCGGACGTGACGGCACTTGCGCTCCCGGCCGGGGTCTACACCACGACGCGTATGTCCGAGGATGTCGCCTACGCCATCACCAAGGCGTTCTGGACACAGCGCGACGCCATCGTCAAGAAGTACCCGCCGTGGCAGGCTGCGAACGCGGCGGCGCTTGCCACGCTCGGCGCCGAACTCCACCCCGGCGCGCTTCGCTACTACAAGGAGGCGCTCATCCCGGTGCCGCGCCGGGTGCGCTAGGGTCGGATCGGTTCACATCCAATCGCGGTGTGATTCTATGTGAACCGTGAATCCGACCCTCATCAAATATTTAGAGTGCGATTCACGGATTAGTGGAAGCGGGACTGCTTCCATCTAATCCGATCGCACTTTAGGCGAGCGGACGCGGGCTCACCGCATGGACGAAAAGGAGCACCCAGCCGGCGATGAATAAGGTGCCGCCCACTGGCACAATCGCCGCAAAGGCCGCAGCGCCCGCCGCGTGCAGGTAGAGTCCGCCGCAGAAAGCGACAAGCGCGACAACAAAGCTCCAACCGGAAAGCGCGAGCGCGACGCGGCCGAAGCCGCTTGCCGGCAGCTCGAGCAGAAGCGCCACGCCGAGAAGAGCCACGGCATGGATGAGGCCGTAGCGCGCGCCGGTCGCGGCAAGCGCCGCACGGGCGGCGTCGCCGGCGAGATAATGCTGGGCCGCCGCATCGGCCACGACCGCGAGCGCGCCCGCGGCGGCCGCCACCGCAATGAAGAAGCGCTCCATCATCCCCTCGCGATCCCGCCGCTCCGGTCGGCGCGCTATAGGGGCGCCGCAGACTTGCCCCGTCAAGGGCAGCGGGCGCGGTCCTCGCGCGCGCGCTTGAACGGGGCGCCGCGAGCGGGTAGAAGGAAGCGCGGTCCCCTTCGTCTAGAGGCCCAGGACATCGCCCTCTCACGGCGACAACACCGGTTCGAATCCGGTAGGGGACGCCAATAATTTCAAGTGGTTGGCGGGCCGATGGAAAAAGCTTCCCCAACTCTTCCCCAATAAGCAGTGTTCAAAAAACCCGTCCGATTCTCGATGAGCGGTCGGTTTTAGGACCTCTGCGGACCCCGCGCAGAGATCGTTCTTGGCGTCGCCGGCCGTATGATAAGGTTGGTAGCTGCTAGGAGCCCCGCCCTTTCGCCGCGACTTGCTTTGGCGGCTCTATCGTGCTGGACGGCTGAACTAGGTCATGGCGAGCACGGTCAATGTCGCTCGATGACAAAACTGCAAGAATCCTCGGCCGGTACGTAGCCGACGTGCGACAACTGCCAAATGAGTCGGCGAAAACACATCGATTTTCGGGTCTCATCTCTGAGTTGTTTCCGGGCTCCAGCGCACCGACAGAATTTGCCGCTGGTGTGGAGAAGCTGGTCCGCATCGACCGAGGTGACGGCGGCATCAAGCGCGGTTTCATCGACGCGTATCACGGCAACGCGGTCATCGAGTTCGAAAATTCCCTCAAAGCAACGGAAGCGGACGCGCTCAGGCAGCTGCGTGAATACACTTCCGGCGTGTGGAACGCTGAAAGCAAGGGGAGAAAAACGCGGCGGCCGCTCGTCTGCGTAGCGAGCGATGGCGTTGTGTGGAAGACGTTTCGCCCGACGACAACAAAGCGTGAGTCAACACGATTAACGCCCGAGGATGTGGAGCTGCAAGAGCTTCGGACCCTAACGCTGAATGCGGAATCTCTGTCCGATTTCTGGATCTGGCTGACGAGTCTTCTATTCAGGCCCGCGCGGACAGAGCCGTCGGCTGAGCGGTTTCGAGTCGATTTCGGTGCGACGAGCCCGGCCTTTGCCGATGCATTGGATGCACTATTTCGGGCATGGGAAGCGGTCGCTGATCTGAGAGAGGCGAAGCTCGCGCGGGAGACATGGCAGCGATACCTGACTGTGACATACGGACAGCTCGGCGATCAAGAATCGGGTGAGCTGCTTCGACTCTTTCTCAAACACACATACTTGGCATCCACTGGCTCGACTTTTGATCTGGGCGGCGCTCTCGCGAGGCAGAACAACGTTGTCTTTTGCGCGAGACGGCCAAGCAAATTCTCTCAGGCCAGTTCTTCGAAGAGCAACGGATCGAGAATCTCGTTGAGGACGATTTCTTCCAGTGGGTGAGGCGCGCCAAGGCGGAAGCGATCCTCGCACCGGTTTGGGAGCGGACGCTGTCTCAAATGGAGACGTATGACCTTGCACACCTCGACCAGGACGTTCTAAAGGGCGTCTATCAGGAGCTCGTCGACCCAAAGGACCGCCACGATCTCGGCGAATACTACACGCCTGATTGGCTCTGCGAACGCATCGTTGAAGAGCTTCTACCTGCGGAGCGCGTGAGCGTTCTAGACCCATCGTGCGGGTCGGGAAGTTTCCTTCGCGCTGCAATTACTCATCAGTTGCGAGGGGACTCCAGCGGAAGCGACGCGTCACGTCTACAACATATTTTGGAGAATGTTGTGGGCATCGATATTCATCCTCTCGCGGTGATCATATCTCGGGCCACGTATCTCCTCGCGATCCGGTCACTGGTTCGCGCCAGCCGGCGTCCCATTCAAATCCCGGTCTATTTGGCGGACTTTCTATTTCTGCCAACAGAGGTGCGACAGCTGACCCTCGGCGAGGAACCAGGCTACGAGATTCGCTTTGGAAGCCGGAAAGTATCGATCCCGGAGGATCTAGTGAAGAGTCCGGAGTTGTTTGATCCTGCGATCGCGGCGGCTTCGCGCGTCGCTGTGGATCAAGCGGAGCGCGGGAAGGAGACTCGGCGCTCTCTTGAGGCGTATGTGC
>Ga0335079_10000416_pt1 | contig 49071 bp, 39 predicted proteins | sample Lox_Sample_33_FD_206719 | JGI IMG/M metagenome (GOLD analysis project Ga0335079, IMG submission 206719) | Soil microbial communities from Loxahatchee National Wildlife Refuge, Florida, United States - Lox_Sample_3.3 | ecosystem: Environmental > Terrestrial > Soil > Wetlands | place: USA...
CCGCATTCGCGCTGCGCCCAGCACCGTCCGCAGCGAAAACTCCTTTTCTCGCGCGGCCGATCGCGCCAGCAGCAAATTCGCCAGATTCGCGCACGCCATCAACAACAGCAATCCCACGGCCACCATCAGCATCACCAACGCCGGCTGCACCGGAGCCACCAGGCTCTTCTTCAACGAAACGGTCGCCAATTCCATCCCCGGATCTTCGCTTGCGTATTGCTTTTCAATACGCTCACCCAGTGCCGCCATTTCGTTCTGTGTATTCGCCAGCGTCTGCCCGGCTTTTACGTCTGCGAGGATCGTCAGCAAATGCGCTCGGCGATTGTTTCGAAACTCTCCTCCCGGCACCAGCGGACTCCAAAGCTCCGATTTCTCCGGATAATCAAATCCGCGCGGCATCACTCCAGCTACGCGACACTCCTCCGCATTGATCCTCAGCGTCTTGCCCACAATTCCGGGATCGCCTCCGAATCGCCGCTGCCACAGCGCATAACTCAACACCACCACATTGTTGTTTCCGCCGGGCACATCATCCTCAGCCCCAATCATCCTTCCGGCAATCGGCCGGCTGCCCAACGCCGCGAAAAAATCCCCCGAAACCAGTGCACCCTGAACTTGCTCCGGCTCTCCATCGCCTGTCAGATTGAAACTCCACTCCCGAAATGCCGCAACGTTCTCAATCGTTGTCGCCGCGCGCGCCAAGTCATTGAAATTCCCGTAAGTCGCATTCGCAAAATCCAGGCCCGCTGCTCCAAGTCCATTGCTCGCCGGATGCCGCTCTTCAATCCGCACTAGCCGCTCGTGATTGGGGTAGGGAAGTGGTCGCAACAACACGCCATTCACCACGCTGAAAATCGCCGCGCTCGCTCCAATCCCCAGCCCCAGCGTCAACGCGCACACCGCCGCAAGACCCGCGTTCCTCCGCAGCGTCCGCAACGCATACCGCACATCCTGCAAAAACGTCTCCGCCGCGCTCCATCCCTGCAGCTCCCGATTCGTCTCTCGCAACTGCATCATTCCTCCCAACCGCACCTTCGCCGCCCGCCGCGCCTCCTCCGCCGTCATCCCGCGCCGCTGGTTCTCTGCCGTGAGCATTTCCAGGTGCTCGCCCAACTCTTCCGAAAACTCTGCATCCACCCGCTGCCGAGAAACCCACCCACGGATCCGCCAGCCCAACGTCCACAACGGATGCATCGATCGAACCTCCCTGATCGCAGCGTGAACCACGCTGGCCGCGCCGATTTGGCTTTCTGCCGAATACGCCAGAACTATTCGTGCCGCAGCGTTACCAGCGGATCCACTCGCGTCGCGCGATACGCCGGAATAAAACAGGCCAGCAACGCCACGCCGGTCAGCAGTGCAGCGACTGCCACAAACGTCAGCGGGTCGGTCGCCGTCACCTGAAATAACTGCGTGCCCAACAACCGCATCAGCGGCAATGCGGCAGCAATGCCGATCCCTACGCCCAGCAAATCCAGCCACAGGCCGCGGCTGAGGACTAACCTCAGCACGTCCTTTTGTTGTGCTCCCAAAGCCATCCGCACGCCGAATTCATGCGCGCTCTGGCCCACTAGATTCGAAATCACGCCATAAATCCCGATGCTCGCCAATACCAGCGCCAAGCCGGAAAACACTCCTAACATCGTCAGCGCGAAGCGTCGCGGTCCCAGAGAATCATCCAGCAACTCCTGCATCGTGGTTTCCCCATACATCACCTGCCGGCTGTCTACCTCCCGTACTGCCTGTCGTGCTGCTGCCACAATGGTCTGCGGAGACCCCGCCGTTCTCACCACCACCCACGATCCCTTCGCCAGAAACGGCAAGAGATGGTCTGGCATCTGCTGCGCCGACAAATAGATCTGAAATTGTGTATCGGCTTCTGGCCGCGCATCCAATCCGTAGTGCTTCACCGTGCCCGCGATTCCCACGATCTCTACCGACTGGTCCAGGAACGTCAGATATAAGTGCTTTCCCAGAGGCTCTTCGTTGGGAAATAATTTCGGCACCATCTTGTCATTGATCACCACCACCGCCGGTGCGCTCGGCACATCCTCTTTCTGGATGAATCGCCCCGCCAGCAGCGGAATGCGCATCGCCCGCAAGTAGTTCGGCGCGACTCCGTAATACATCGCATCGGGCGCCTCCGTTATGTTCAGCGGCTTTGGACGGTCTTCCCGCCAGAACGCGATATCCGAGTCGCCGGTGAGCGGCAAATTCCCGAACACCATGGACACCGAATCCGCGCCTGGCATTCCCTCCAGGCCCTCGATCAATCGGCTGTACAACGCGCGGGTTTTTGCGCCATCCTTCGCGGTTTCCGGAGAGGGCCTCACCCGGAACGCAAAAACGTTCCGCGGATCAAATCCCGGATTCACCTGCCACACCCGCGTGAGACTCCGAATGAGCAGCCCTGAACCCGTCAACAAAATCAGCGCCAGCGCAATCTCCGAAATCACGAGTACTCCCTGTGCGCGCTGGTGCACCCCCGTCGTTCCGCGGCCTCCTTCTTTCAGTGTCTCCTGGACATTTACACGTGCCGCTTTCCACGCCGGAAGAATCCCAAAGAGAACTCCCGTCCCCACCGAAATCGCCAGCGTAAAAAACAAAACGCGAAGATTAATCTCCGTGACTTCGGCGTTCAGCAGTCCCGCCGGGGCCGCTGCGATCATCGCTTGTGTGCCCCAAACCGCCAGCAGCAATCCCAATCCACCGCCCAACAACGCCAGCACCAGCGTCTCCGTCAGCAGTTGCCGCATCACCCGCCACCGGCCCGCTCCCATCGTCACGCGAATGGCCAGCTCGCGCTTTCGGCTGGTTGACCGCGCCAGCAGCAGATTCGCCACGTTCGCGCACGCGATCAGCAGCACAAACCCCACTGCACCAAAAAGCAGCAGCAATGTGCTCTGCATGTCCCCAACCGAATAGTCGCGGAACGACATCGCCGTAAAGCCCAGCTCAACGTCCTCTTTTGGATACGCCGCTGCCAGATTCTTAGAAATATGGTCCAGGTCGGCGCGAACTTCCTTCAGCGTCACCCCCGGTTTCATTTTCGCGAGTCCCAATGCTCCAAAGCCGTAGCCCCGAATCCGGAAGCTCGGTTCGTCCCACTGGCCGATGGGGTAGAACACGTCGCTACGGGAGAACTGCCGCGGCAGGTCCGGCACAACGCCAATCACCGTGTAGTCCTTTCCGTCGAGCGCTGCACTGGAACCCAGCGCTCCCGGATCGGCGTTGAACCGCTCCCGCCACAGCGACTCACTCAGTACCACCGCTGGCGCCGCCCCCAAGTGGTCTTCTTCCTTCGTGAACAGCCGCCCGCGGATGGGTTTCACTCCCACAATCGTCAGAAAATCCGGAGAGCACATCCTCACCAACACTCGCTGCGGCTCCCCCGCTCCCGTCAGAATCATGGTGTCTTGCCGGAACAATGCCAGCAGCTCAAACGACCTCTGTTGCGCCTCCAAATCCAAATATTCCGCATACGGCACGGAAGAGCCTTCGTGCCGGTGCAGCATCAGCACTCGCTCTGCATTCGGAAACGGTAGTTGCTGCAGCAACACCGCATTGATCACCGAAAAAATCGCCGTGTTCGCTCCGATCCCCAGCGCCAGCGTCAGCACGCACACCAACGCGAATCCCGGACTCCTTCGCAGTCCGCGTAGTGAAAATTTCAGATCCTGCCAGAACGTTTCGATGGGCGGTAAGCCGCGCAACTCCCGATTTGTCTCCCGCAACTGCGTCTCCCCTCCTAATCTCACTCTTGCCGCCCGCCGCGCTTCTTCCTGACTCATCCCGCGTCGCATGTTTTCTTCCGCGAGCATCTCCAGATGCTCACCCAGCTCGTCACGAAACTCTTCATCCACCCGCCGCCTCCCTAGCCACCCTGCCGCGCGCGACGCCGACGCCTTAATCCGCTCCCACATGCCTCACCCCTGCTCGCTTGAATTTCTTCCTGTACGCTTTCATCCGTCTCGATCCTTACCAACACACCTCTGTGGCTTCTACTCGTGTCGCAACGCCACCATCGGATCAGCGCCAATCGCGCGCTGCGCAGGAACCCAACACGCGAGCAGCGTCACCAGCGCTAGCAGCGCGGCAACAGAAAAGTACGTGAGCGGATCGCTGGGGGTCACGCCAACCAGCATGTATGTCATTGCGCGCGTGAGCGCCCACGCCCCTATGAGACCAAAAAACAGGCCCGCACCTGCGAGCTGTGCCCCTTGCCGAAGCAGGAGTCCAAGGACTTGGCCGGGCGAAGCGCCGAGCGCCATGCGAATCCCGAATTCTTGCGTACGTTGCGATGCGGCGTAGGACACCACTCCATAGACGCCGACAATCGCGAGCAGCAGCCCCAGTGTTCCCATAAAAGCGGCCAGCGATGCACCCAGGCGAAACATGAAATAGCCCAACGCTCCGTTCAGAGTCTGCTTCATCGTTTGCACATCTTCGATCGCCGTTTCGCCGCCCAGCCCAAAAATCTGCTGCTGAACTTGCTGAATCAGCGATTCCGGCGCCAGCGCCGAACGTATTTGCAGAACCTGCTCCGACGTGAAGTTCTGGGCGAGAGGAAGATACAGATAAGGTTGCGGATCTTCCGTGACGTTTCGGTATTTGCCGTCGTGCGCTACGCCGACAATTTCCAGAAAGGGGCCGGAGTCGCTGCTCAGACTAAGGCGCTTGCCGATGGGATCTTGGCCCGGCCAAAACTGGCGGGCCATCGTTTCGTTTACGACCGCCACTCGCTGCGAAGATTTGTCATCGCCCTCGCGGAAAGCGCGCCCTGAGACGATCGGCATACCGAGCGTTTCGAAATAGCCGGGGCTGATATTGTTGAACCAGATTCTGGGTGCGCGCTCGCCCACCGGCAAAGGATGGCCTTCGATATAAACCGGCTGTTTGCTGTCGCCGTAGCCCATAGGCACGACCGCGGCGAGGCTCGTCGACTCCACGCCAGGAAGCGCACGGACTCTTGTTTCAAGAGAACGGTAGAAGTTGGTAGTTTGCGTTTCATCGTAGCCCAGTAACGAAGCATCGAGCCGCACATTGAGGAGTCGGTTGGGATCGAAGCCCAAATCTAGATGCTGTACGGCGCGCAAGCTGCGGACGAACAGTCCCGCGACCACCAGCAGCATCACCGATCCCGCAACTTGCGCGGCCATCAAATCGCCGCGCACCTTGTGACGTGCCGCGCCTTTGCCATTTGCACGGCCGCCCTGGTGCAAAAGCTCATTCACATCGGTGTGCGTGGCGCGCAGCGCCGGCGAGAGCCCTGCGAATAACGCAGTAAAAAGAACCGCGAGCAGCGCGTAGGCGAAAACTTTCCCATCGAAGCCAAAATCCATCCGCAGCGGAAATCCCGAAAGCCGAATGTTGTGCAGCAGGTGCGTCAGCCAGGCGCCCAGGAGTACGCCCGCGGCGCCGCCCAGCAACGACGTCAGAATCGTCTCTGTTAGCATCTGGCGGATGAGCCGCGAACGTCCTCCGCCCAGAGCCGCGCGAAGTGCCATCTCTTTTTGCCGCACCGAAGCACGCGCCATAAGAATGTTGGCGATATTGGTGCACGCGAGCAGCAGGACCAGCGCTCCCAGAATCAGAAACAATCCACCGAACGTCAGGAAAGCGTTGTTCGCGTACGGAATCGGACGGGCCAAACGTTCGTCCATGACCCGTACGCGAATATTTTTGTCTGTAGCGGAGTATTGATCTGCAAGCCGTTGCGTGATCACATCGAAGCGGCTTTGCGCCTGAGCCAGACTCACACCCGGCTTGCGGCGGCCGAGCGACAACATCATGTGCTGATCACGCGAACTCCAAAAACCGCGTGGCGACCGATCGGGAAAGGCCGTGCTGAGAGGAAGGTAGGCGTCTAGTTCAAAGCCGGCGAACTGGCCGCGAAACGTTTTGGGTACCACTCCCACGATTGTGGCCGGGCGGCCATCCAGCCGAACTTGCTTTCCAATTACGCTCGCGTCGCCGCCGAAGCGCCGTTGCCAGAACGAATAACCGAGAACAACCGTCGCCGGTTCGCCCGGATGCTCGGCTTCGGCAGGCAGCACCAGCCGTCCAAGAGCTGGTCCTAGCTCAAGCGCTGAAAAATAGTTGCTGCTCGCTCCGCTCGTGGCAATCAAGTCGGTGTGCGCGTCCGCCGTGAAATTGATCCGGCCCAGCGCCTGCCCGAACACTTCACAGAATGGCGCGGCCTGCTGCCGAATCTCCACAAATTGCGGATAAGAAAAACCGAGCGCGCCCAGCGCCGAGTCGTTCGTTTGTATCACCAGCGCCGCCAGTTCTTCGGAGTGCGGTACCGGCAGACGCTGCACCAGAAAGCCGTTTACCAGCCCGAAGATGGCGGTGTTCGCGCCCACGCCGAGCGCCAGGGTGAGCACCACCACCAGCGTCACGCCCGGATTCTTGCGCAGTTGCCTCGCAGCAAAGCGCAGGTCCTGCAGCAGACTATCCACGAGCGGCAGCCCACGCAGCTCCCGATGCGTCTCCCGCAGCTGCATCATTCCTCCCAACCGCACCTGCGCCGCCCGCCGTGCTTCCTCTGCCGTCATCCCGCGCCGCTCATTCTCTTCCGTGAGCATCTTCAGATGCTCTCGCAACTCTTCCGAGAACTCCGCGTCTACCCGTCGCCGCAAAACCCACCCACGAATCCGCCAGCCCAACGCCCTCAACGGATGCATTTAGTCAAACCCCCCTTTGCCGCAGCGTGGATCACGCTGGCCGCACCCCTAGCCTTTTTGCACAATTCTGTGAACTACTCGTGCCGCAGCGCTATCAGCGGATCCACTCGTGTCGCGCGATAAGCCGGAATGAAACAGGCCAGCAATGCCACCGTGACGAGTAGCAATGCGATGCCCACGAATGTCCCTGGATCCGTTGGACGGACACCATAGAGCAAGCTTTGCAGGTATTTCGTCAGGCCAGCCGCCAATTCAAGCCCAGTCGCAACACCAACCAGCGTCAACAGCAGGCCTCGCCGTGCGGCCAGCCACAGCACTTCGCGGCCGTGTGCCCCAAGCGCGATTCGGACACCAATCTCATGTGTCCGTCGCGCCACGCCGTAAGCGATAAGGCCGTACAGCCCGATCGCAGCGAGCACGAGTGCCAGGAGTCCAAAGACTGCGGAGAGCACTGCCGTAAGGCGCTCCTGATAAATGGTCCGGTCGATTGCCTGCCGCTGCGTCATCGGTCTCACAATCAGAAAATCCGGATTCACTTGCATGGCGGCTTCGCGCATCAGGGAGGTCAGCGCCCGCGGATCACTCTCCGTGCGCAACTCGAAGGTCGTCAGGCGGTACTTATGTAGGGAGAAAGCGGTAGCGGCTACTTCAGACCGAATGTCTTCAAATTTTGTGTTGCCCACAACACCAACAATTCGTGTTTCTTCCGCTTGGCGAACGCCCTGCACGACCACACGCCCAATAGGGTTCTGATTGCCAAACATCAGGCGCGCCAAAGCCTCGTTCACCACGATCGGTTGTGGCGTAACTGGAGACTGAAAATCGGATAGCGTAAACGTTCTTCCCGCAATCAGGGATATGCCCATGGTTTCGAAGAAGCCGGGGCCCACGGAAAGAGAAGCCGATTCGCGTGCCGCGGTCGTCGGCTCGCCTGGCAGCCTGAATGCGCTTCCGGAGATGGAGCCGCTGAGCAGAGGCATCGCAGAGTAGGTCGCCGAACTCACACCAGATATCGCCGCAAACCGGCTGCGTAATTCCTCATTCAGCTGCGGGGATCGCGGGTCGTCAATCTTCAGACCGCTCGCGGTCGTATCCACGGAAAACACCAGCAGGTTTTCGGTACGGAAGCCAGCGTTGGCGCGCTTCAAATTCAATACTGTGCGTCCCAGCAAACCCGCGCCGACCAGCACCAAAATCGAGATCACGACCTGCGCGAAGACGAGAATGTTGCCTAGTCGCGCCGAGTGCGGCGCAAAAGTGGGCGTCTGTCCACCGCTCACTTTCAAGATCGGAGCGACATCCACACGTGAATTCTGCAAGGCTGGAGCCAGGCCGAAAAGAATCCCGACGGTCATGGAAACGACGAGAGTGAAAGCCAGAACGTGCCCATCAAGGCCCACATCGAGGTCGAGGGGCGCGAAAGAATTAGCGGAAAGAAACGCTACCAGCGTTTTCACCGCGAGCACAGCGAGAACGACCCCGAGTGCCCCTCCCGCGACAGCGAGCAGAACGCTCTCAGTGACTAGCTGCCGCACGATGCGCCGGCGCGGTGCGCCCAGTGCATTCCTGACGGCCATCTCTTTTTCTCTCGCGCTAGAACGCGCGAGCATCAAGCCGGCCAGGTTTGCGCACACCAGCAAAAGAATCAAACCGACTGCGCTCATCAGAATATACAGAGGTCTCTTGTATTCGGTGCGCAGCGAGGACATTCCCGACGCCGCGCTGGACAACGTGATGCGCGGCGCATCGTCCGGCTGAAAGATGGCTTTGGGTCCAGCAGTCGTGGTTGGAATGAACATCGAATTAAGGGCCGCTTCCGCCTCGCTTGTCGGGATGCCCGTCTTGCGTCTCGCCAGAATATAAAGCCAGAAAGAATTCTCCGCTGTGCGGCTTGGCGCGTACGGAGTTATGACCGGATAGGCGGCGAGTGGAATCCAGAAATCGGCCGCAACGCCTGGATCGAGATCCGGGAAGTCGCGGCTGGCAATCCCCACGACCCGAAAGGGCTTCAGATTAATCGTGGCAATTTTTCCTAGCACTGTCGGGTCACGTCCCAACTCCGCCTCCCAATAGCGGTGGCTCAGAACGACTACCGGCTCCGCGCCGTTGACATCATCGTTGGGCGTCAGCGTTCGTCCGAGGGCAGCCTGACCAGCTAGAGTCGAGAAGAATTCGCCGCTGACGTAAAGGCCGCGCTCTTGGCCGAGGTGGCGATCGACGCGAAACGCGTAGTTCGCGGGCGCATAGGAAAACGAGCCGGAAAACACGTTCTTCATGGCGTGAACCTGCTCGAACATCGGGTAGGAGAATGAGCAGGCCGTTGGCGTAGCCAATTGTCGCCCGGAGCCGCTCGGGCAGCCGCCAAAACGCGCGAAAAGATCGCTGCGTGGATTGTGGCGCGCTGTCCACTGCAGTAAGACGAGTTGCTGGGGATTGGGCACCGGCAGATTGCGCAGGGCGACCGCATTGATGAGGCTGAAAAGCGCCGTATTGGCTCCCACTCCGAGGGCCAACGTTAGGATTACTACGGCGGTGAATCCTGGCGACCTGCGTAGGAGACGCAGCGCGAATCGCAGGTCCCGAAAAAATGTTTCGAGGAACGGCAACCCGCGCAACTCCCGATTTGTCTCCCGCAACTGCGTCGTCCCGCCCAGGCGAAGACGCGCGACGCGCTTAGCCTCCTCCGGCTTCATCCCCCGCCGTATGTTTTCTTCCGTGAGCATCTCCAGATGCTCGTTCAGTTCCTCGCTGAACTCCTTATCCACTCGACGCACGCCCAGCCATCCCACCCATCGCGATGTCGCCACCCTGATTCGTTCCCACATGCCTCACCCCTGCTCCGAAATCCGCAAAATCCGCCCGATCACTCCGCTGATCCGTTCCCAATTTTCGGCTTCCGCCCCCAAACGCTTCCGCCCCGCCGCCGTAATCGAATAAAACTTGGCCTTCCGCTTGTTTTCCGACGTGCCCCACTTACCCGCAATCCATCCCCGCTGCATCAACCGCACCAGCGACGCATAAATCGTTCCCTGATTGATCGCTAACAAGTCTTCGCTAATCTGTTCAATCCGCCGCGCAATCCCGTACCCATGTAGCGGCCCCATTGCCGCCAGCGTCTTCAACACCATCAAATCCAGCGTCCCCTGCAAAATCTCCGACTTACTTTCCATCGACTCGCTCACAGCAGTCCTCTCCTCGTCCGATACGTCCCAACATGAAGTGTTCTTGCCCGTGCAGCACCGCCTCGCATTCACTCGACCCGGCCACCTGCCTCAGCCAGGCGGCGGCCTGCTAACCTCGCAATCCACGGGGCGTTCCTCCGGGGCCCTGACACCCGGTATCAATGACCTTAGCGCCGCCACTTGTGGTATGCCCACAGGAGCATGCCACTTGTCCTGTGGTATGTCCACAGGAAGCTCCTCCATAAGACGACTGAACTAACCGAATGTTTCGTCGATCTAAGCGAATCGACGGACGCCGCTGAAGCCAGCTGTGTTCCATGCTACAGAATTCAATTCGCAATTCCGGGCCACCCGCGGTATAAACGTCGGTTACAGAAAATTTCGCAGCCCCGGCGACCCGAAGACAGCCTTGAATTCAGCGCCCTTCAACGTTAGCTACCGTCCTCTCTTTTTCGCCCTTCACGGAGTTACTACGACCTTCGGTGACATGCATTTCGGCGAGCCTGACCCGGTTATGAACTTCGGGCCTCATGATGAGGATTGCCGGCAATGATCCGGGTGAAGACAGGGCGTTCTGCTGGGACGATTAGCGTACTAACTATATTCCTTCTCTGGGTCATAGTGATGTTGCCAACCAGAATTGCGGTCCCTTTTGGATTCGTTCTGGCGCTCATGACAACCGGTGTCATTCTCTCCGCACTCGCAGCTTGGTTAGACTCGAAATGGTGGTTGCTCGCCGTTTTGGCAGCCCTAACAACATCCGTCATCTTTTTTCTGGCCTGGGGCGCATGACTCGGCCAAGAATCAGACCAGTTGGTTAAAGACGGAATCGAACCCTTGCAAACTCCGCAATTCAGTAGCGGCCTGTTTCCGCCAGGGCGCACGAGAGTTCTCTAACCCTCTCGTGAGAGCGCCCGCCGTTCAATCCTACTAATAGCCATTCAACCCCGAATTTCGACCGTTCCCTGTAAATGCCTTTACTATCTCGCTAACCTGGTGCTATCCTTGCTCATGGCGACGCGGTCTCACCTACCACTTCATCGACGATGCTTCGCCAAGCCGCGCCATTTCGTAGCGCCGGCTTCCAGCCGGCGGTTTTCGGCTCCGCCAGCTCCAACGCAAAATCTCGACCCAACTTCTTTTTGCAGGATCTCGCCGACACCCCACCCCCTCTTATTTTTCGAAAATATGTGATTCCAAAAGGTTTACGAGTTGGGGTCTGCAAAGAATGTGAATCTAAAGGAGTTAAGCTCGCAGGCACTTCTGTCGCGCCTGATTCTAAACGACTTACGGAACGAAAGACGCGACCAGCAGCACGGAAAAGCAGCGCAGCATCCAGAAACTCATGCCGGGTGCCCCGGGTTTCGCTTTTTGAAACCCGGGTCTTGCCGTTGGCTTTTTCTCGGACAAGCCCCCAAGGGTACGCGACGTCATCCTGGCGCAAACTACGCCGGGAGGGTGGCAGAGTGACTGAGGCCATAGCTCTTGGGTGGCCTACACTTCGCGGTCTTGCCAAGAGTCGGCCGCTCTTCTCGGATCCTAGAACTACACGGAACAATTCCGGCGCCGAGCTGCTCGCCCAACCGATGCCCCGACAACGCCTCAGACGAAGCAGACAAAAGAGATGTTTTCTAGTCCCCTCACGAGACGCCCGCCGTTCAATCCCGCTAATAGCCATTCAGCCCCAAATTTCGACCGTTCCCTGTAAATGTCTTTACTAGCTCGTCAATGTCGTGCTACCGTTTCCCATGGTCACGCGGCCCCACCCATCGCTTCATCGACAAGGGTTCGGCGAGCCGCGCAATTTCGTAGCGCCGGCTTCCAGCCGGCGGTTTTCCGCTCCACCGGCCCCAACGCCAAATCTCGACCCAGCTCTCTTCTGCACGATCTCGCCGGCACCCCACCCCCTCCCTGTTTTTCGAAAATATGTGATTCCAAGAGGTTTACGAGGTGGGGTCTGCAAAAGATGTGAATCCAAAGGAGTTAAACTCGCGGACGCTTCTGCGGCGCTTGATTTTAACCAACTTACGGAACGAAAGGGAAACACGGGGACAGACGGGGAAACACGGGGAAACACGGGGACGGAAACACGGGGACAGACGGAACGTTTTCCTGGATATTTATTGGCCTCCATGTAACCCGGCGCTCACGGTGCAACGATCAAAATGAACTGCCGTCGTCGCGCCGTCGTGACAATTAGAACACTGGAGAACGTCCCGTCTGTCCCCAGGTTCCCAAAACCACCTACACAGGTCAGGAACTGCTGGACTGCTATCAGCGATCCATGGACCCCGCAGTACCTCATTTTTATGGCTATGAAGAATGTGAGTCGTACACCGTTCTCGACCAGAATGGAAACCAAATTATGCAGGCGGGAATCGCGTTCGATGAGAGCGTGCAGATTACGGACACTAATGTCGGTCTCAATAGCTACAACGGCAGCGGATCTACGGACGGTGGGTTCAACGTGAAGGACATGCTAGCACTGGGATCCGCTAGCGCAGCGCCGGCTCCTGGTTCCTACGCGGTTGCAAAGCAAACGTGGACCCTGCACTCGAGTGGTGCGACCGTCCGCGTAAATTGCCTAGATTTCGAAGCGACCGACGTCACCGTAACAAACATCACCTCAACCCCGACTGTTGCCTGTTCCAGAAACTAAGTTTGGCGAGGGAGGACATTGTGAATGGTCGCAAGCTTTTTATCGCGGTTGCCCTTCTGCTGTCGGCAGGAGACGGACATGCGCAGTTTGGTTCTCAAGTCCTTGACACTCCTGTAACCGACGTCGACTACAGCGACAGGACTACGAACATTTTGAAGGCATTGGCACAGAAATATCACGTCGTCATCGGAGCCTCCGGTATTCTCACAGGCGCTGACAACGAAATCGTCCGGATTTCCATCGCCAAAGGGAGCCTCAAAGATGTCTTCCAACAGCTTGTAGAGAAGGATCCCCGATTCGAGTGGCATCAAACCCAAGACGGGAGCATAGACTTCCGGCTTCGAGGAAAGCCGCTCCCTCTTGTTGATGTCAATATCGGTGTTTTCGATATCGATAATCCTCAAAGAAGTGATTTTCCAAACTTTCTTGTACAGGCGACGGAAATCAAGGCGTGGCAGAGCGATCACCACTGCCTAATTCAAGAGCTCATAATTGGAAGAATTCCCGCCAACTGGGGGCACTTCTCTCTCCATATCAGGAATCAGCCATTTGGCACCGCCATGAACCAAATCGCCAGCAAGTCTGGCAGCTATTTCTGGTCGGCCATCCAATACGAGAGCGACCCATGTTCTATCAACGTCACTCCATAGACCGTGCCGGGTGCCCCGGGTTTCGCTTTTTGAAACCCGGGTCTTGCCGTTGCCTTTCTCGGACCTGCCCCCAAGGGAACCCGACCCAGCCCGGGCGTAAACTCTTCTGGAAAAAGCCACTTATAATCTTCTTGACAATATTACCAATTCGTGCTATAAGCCTTATGTGAAGTTTGATCGCCAGCTTGCCTCGCGCCCCAGCCAGTCCATCGTTTCTTCCCATTTTGGAACTCGTCCTCTCCTGACTGCTACTCGGTCCCTCGTTTCGTTCCCTTTTGCCACTCAACTCACCGCTCCCGACTTCTCCGTGGCCCACGCACGAATCGCTTGCAACCCCAATCCCCTCATGCAGCTACAGCCGAATCCCTTGCACACCGCGGGTGGGTCGTACGAGTATTAGTCAAGAAAGATCCCTTACAGGTTTCGGGGAGCGGGGGAGTTCCTGCACGCACTCGGCGGGAGTCTTTCCGTTGAGCGCCAGATGCGGACGATCCTGGGTGTACTCGGCTTCCCACCTTTTCAATTTTCGAGCTAAATCTTTTTTGCGGCGGAAGTGTTTTCCGCGATAGAACTCTTCAGAGTCGGTCTTGTGGTTTCGCTCTACTTTACCGTTTATCTCCGGGCATCCGGCAGGGACATGCCGATGAGAGATGCTGAGGTCGGAAAGATACCAGGTGAACTGTGGCCCGAATGAGGAATCATTGTCGGTCTGGATTTTTTGGATAGCGAAGGGAAAGTGCTCACGAACCTCTGCGAGGAAGTCGATGGCCGTCTTGGTGTTGTTGTTGTCGTAGATGCGTAAAACGCGGAAGCGCGTGGCCTCATCAATCGCCGTGAATTGATAGAAGCGCTGCCGAGCTCTTCCAACGCAGGGAACAAACTTCACATCGAGCTGGACAGAGCGGCCCGGAATCTGAAGTGGAGTGTCCGCGGCGTCGGCCCGGGTCGGTACTTCTTCAGGGAGACGCGGCCGCCACGGCGGCGGTGGAATATTTTCAGAATCGTAGTGGGCGAGACGTACGCGTGGTGGTGCCGCTGAAGATAGAGGCTGGCCCGAACGGTACCAGAGCGGCGCTCCTCGCGAATGCGGAGGATGAAAGAAACGAACTCCGGAGGAATGCGACAGCGGATATGGTGTGGTCGCCGAGGCTGATCCCGAAGACCAGCTAGAACAGCGCCCGGGACACTCCGAAAAAACGTCAGGTTCTGACTGACGTTGCCGCTCACGCGCTGCACATGTTTGCAGCATGCGCAGTCTAGCCTTCACTTTCCTTGCCTGGATTTGCTCGTAAACTGGATTCTTCATCCCGAACCTCCTGCGGTGGGTTGAGAGAATATCCCACCTGTCCGAGATGTCTATTAGCAGCTGCATCTAAATTTAGAGGAGAGCACTACGGTTGATATTAAGTAAGTATGAAGTCGTAAAAACGATTCGAGCGCAGCTCTCTACGCACGAGCAAGCCCTGTTGTTGGTGAATAGCCTAACCCCAGTCGGGAAGAATTGGTGGACCAATAATTTAATCATTGACTATCGAATCGTACGAAACATCCCACGAAAATTTCTCGATAGCTCTACTGAGCTTGCATGCGAAAAGCTCTTTAAGGCACGGTATTTCGAGTGGGAAGAAGCTCGCCGTCCTTGAGCTTGACCAGCAAAGCGTGCGATTTGCCAAGCTCCCCATTCCGGAAAACCGGGGGGAAACCCATCGGTTCCGGTACATCGAGCGTGGGAGTCATGCTGCCCCTTTTCTTAGGTGCTCATACGGCTCAATCTTTAACGAGCTCCCCTGAGAAAATCAACCGATCGCACTTCAACCAATCACCGGCGCCGCAAATTTGTGATGTGGCGCGGAAGGGCTTTAGCTGGGGCCTCACTTGACCGCGCGGCGGGGGTGCGTTAGGGTGGAAGAAGTTTCTTCCAGAGTTGGCGGGGACGCGCCGTTCGTGGGTTTGGGTGAGTTAAGGCGCGCCCCATTTGCAGCGAGATGCCAATGCGTGTGCGGAGGAACCCATCGGCCACCCGGCTTCGGTAGCAGGCAGACCTTCCACTTGGATGCGACGTACCGTTCACATCACCGGAAAAATTGAACCGTTCTTTGGCACGCTGGACGAGAACGTGCGCTTGCTCGAGGACTGGCTGCACGTGCGGACGCACTTGCATGACGGCACGAAGTTCACGATTGAAGGCGAGCACGATCGCGTGGAACAGGCCGTGAAAATCGTGGAGGAGTACAACCATTTGACGCGGCAAGGGCGCACGATGTCGAGCGCGGAAGTGAAGGCGCTGATGCGCGTCGCGACGGATGAGCCGCACGAATCGCCGCGCGGGATGTTCGAGCCGGAGCGGGCACGGGCGTTTGGAAAAAAGCAGGTGACGCCGAAAAACGCCAGCCAGCGCCGCTACATGGAAGAGATTGAAAAGAAGGACATGATGTTCGGTATCGGGCCGGGCGGTACGGGGAAGACGTACATCGCGGTGGCGATGGCGGTGAGCGCGCTGCTGACCAAGCAAGTGAATCGCATCATTTTGGCGCGGCCGGCGGTGGAAGCGGGCGAACGGCTGGGATTTCTGCCGGGAACGCTGCAGCAGAAAATCGATCCTTATATGCGGCCGTTGTACGACGCGCTGTACGACATGCTGGACGCCGACAAGTTGGAACGGTTTTTGGAGAAGGGAATTATTGAAGTTGCGCCGCTCGCCTTCATGCGCGGGCGCACGCTGAATGATTCGTTTGTGATTTTGGATGAAGCGCAGAACACCACCAGCGAGCAGATGAAAATGTTTTTGACGCGGCTGGGATTCAATTCGAAAGCGGTGATCACAGGGGATACGACGCAAATCGATTTGCCGCCGGGGAAAAAATCGGGGCTCGTCGAGGCGCTGGAAGTTTGCGGAAAGATTGAGGGGATTGGTGTGGTGCAGTTCGGGGAAAAGGATGTGGTGCGCCACAATTTGGTGCAGCAGATTATTCGCGCGTACGAGGATTACGATATGGCGCATCCGCAGCGCGGCGGCGTTAAGGGAACCGCGAGCGCGCCCAATTCTGCTGCGGTGACCAATGCTGGTTCTGCGGACGTGCCGAGCGGAACCGCCGGGAATGGAAGCGGGAAAGAAGAGAGTCGAGAAATTTCGCGCGGATGATTTGGAACCGGCAGAAGAAAGTACGCGTAGCGTCAGGCGAATTGGAGAAATTTCTTGGACGGATTGAGAAGGAACTGCGCGTAGGAAAGCAAGGCGTTACGGTTTGTTTTGTGGGCGACGCGGAAATTGCGCGGATGAATAAGGAGTTTCGGGGAAAGACGGGACCGACGGATGTGCTGTCATTTCCCGCGAAAGAAAAACAGTGGCGAGGAAAGAAGAAACGCGCAGAGAAGAAGAAAGACGCGCACGAAAGAGATTCGTACCTGGGAGACATCGCCATTGCGCCGAGTGTGGCGCGGCGGTACGCAAAGAAAAATGGGCGGACGCTGGACAGCGAGTTGCGCGTGCTGATTTTGCATGGCGTGCTGCATTTGCTGGGATATGACCACGAAACGGATCGTGGTGAAATGGATCGCATAGAACAAAGGATGAGGCGAAGATTCGGATTGGCATGAATCCGTTCGAATCATCTGGCATGAACCCGCTGGAATCGTATCGCTGGGTGTACGCGCTGGGGGTGGTACTGCTGGCGTTTGGCCTGCCTATATTTTCCTACCTGACGTTGATCTACCGCGAATTGGGGCGCATGAATACCGGGCGCATCCACGAGCATTTAGAGATTTTTGAAGCGCAGATTGAGCCGAAGCTGAAGATCAAGCGGAAGAGCGGCGGGCGAACGTTCCGCATTTTGGGCCATTTCTGGCTGGCGTTTCTGGTGTTGGAGACGACGCGCGGCGTGGTCTACTTCGTGCCGGGAACGTGGGAATCGGCGGTGGAGTTTTTCGTCTTTCTGACGCTGGAAGTTGTGATCGCCATGCATTTCATTCCCGACATGCTGTTGTACCGCACGACGGGAAGATGGCTGCTGCCGTTGTTGCCGTTCATTCGCGCGGCAATGTGGCTGGTGTGGCCGGTGCGCGTGTTTTTGGAGGGCGCCGAGTCGCTCGCGCGAATCTCCGAGCAGGAGCCGGAGAAGACGCAGGAGCAGCGGACGGAGGAAAGAATTGAAGCGTTGGTGGAGCAGGCGGAGGAAGAGGGCATCCTCGCAGCGGATCAGGCAGACCTGATCGAGCAAGTCGTGGAGTTCAGCGACAAGCGCGTGCGCGAGGTAATGACGCCGCGTCCGGATATTGTGGCGATTGCAGCCGAAGCGACACTGGAGGAACTGCACGCGAAAGTCGTCGAGACGAAGTTTTCGAAGGTTCCCGTTTATGAAAAATCGCTGGACGACATCATCGGCGTAACGTATGCGCAGGATTTGCTGCATATCGCGGACCCGGATTTGCCAAAGCGAAAAGTACGAGAGCTGATGCGGCCAGTACTCTTCGTTCCGGAGACGAAGGTCGGTTCAGAGTTGTTGCGGGAAATGCGGCAAAAAGGCCAGGGGTTAGCGGTGATTATTGATGAGCACGGCCTGGTAGCGGGCATCGCTACAGTTGAGGACTTGGTGGAAGAGATGGTCGGTGAGCAGTGGACCGGAGGCAAGCCGCCGACGCCGGATGTGGTGCGCGAAGCGGACGGCGGATTGGTGATGCGGGGGAGTATGGCGATTCGCGAAGTCGAAGAGTTGTTGGGCGTGAATTTTGGTGAGGATGCTGGAGAGACGGTGACCACTGTCGCGGGATTGCTCAGCCATGTGTCGGGAAAAGTGCCGGCACCTGGAGACAAAATTGATTTGGGCGGATACCGATTCGAAGTGCTGGAAGCAAACCAGCGAAAAGTTTTGCGGTTGAAGATTCGCAAACGGGTCGGAACTCCAGCGAAGGCAACTTCGTAAATTCAAGCGGTACGCGTAAGCATCAGGTGTAGCGCTGTGCGGACTTTCTGAAACATTTGTTGCATAGGTGAGAAGCGGAGTAGTATGCGTGTGCTCGAACTGTGTGAATTCGTGCGGAGGCAAGGATGACGGGAGCGGGAATGATTCGGCGTGCGGTGTGGGTGGGGATGCTGTGTGCGCTGAGCGCGATGGCGAGTTTTGCGCAGGAGGCGGGTAAAGAGGCTGCCATTCCGGACATGCGCTGGGCAGTGAAGATTCCGATGCGCGACGGGGTTTCGTTGAACGCGACGGTATTTCTGCCGCATGGGCAACAGGATCCGGTGCCGGTGATTTTTACGCTGACACCCTATATCGGAGACAGCTACACCGACCGCGCGATGTATTTTGCCCAGCATGGATATGTGTATGCGTTGGTCGATGTGCGGGGACGCGGCAATTCGGGCGGAACGTTTGAACCATTCGCGAGTGACTCGAAGGACGGTTACGACCTGGTGGAATGGTTCGCGAAGCAGCCATTTTGCAACGGCAAGGTGACGATGTGGGGCGGTTCGTACGCGGGATATGACCAGTGGACGACGCTGAAGGCGTTTCCGCCGCATCTAACCACGATCGTGCCTGCGGCCGCTGCGCATCCCGGTACGGACTTTCCGTTTAGCCTGAGCATTTTTGCGCCGTACGACGAGCAATGGCTGACGTTTACGAGCGGCGCGACGAGCAACGCGAACCTGTTTGGGGATGCAGCATTTTGGGGAGCCAAGGCCAAGGAGTATTACGACGGGCATCTGGCGTTCAAGGATTTTGACCGGCTGGCAGGAAACCCGTCGGCGATTTTTCAGAAATGGCTAAAGCATCCGACGCCGGACGCGTATTACGATGCGATGGTGCCCACGCCAGACGACTACAAGCGAATCAATTTTCCGATTCTGACGATTACCGGGCACTACGACGGCGACCAACTCGGTGCGTTTACCTATTACAAGCGGCACATGCAATACGGGACGGCAGAAGCAAAGGCAAATCATTTTCTGATCATCGGGCCGTTGGATCATGCGGGAACACGAACACCGCGAAGAGACGTCGGCGGGCTGAAGTTCGGCGAAGCCAGCGTGCTCGATCTCAACAGGCTGCACACCGAGTGGTACGACTGGGTGATGAAGAAGGGAACGAAGCCGGACTTCTTGAAGAAGCGGATTGCGTACTACGTGGTGGGAGAAGGCGCGGAGAATTGGAAGTACGCCGACACTCTGGAGTCGATTGCGAACGAGAAGCGCACGTACTATCTGGCTTCGAATGGAAGCGCGGAAAGCGTGTTTCATTCGGGCTCGCTGCAATTCAGCGGCTCCAACACAGGCGTGACGGGAGATAAGTGGACGTACGATCCGCTGGACACGCGGCCGGGGGATGCGGAGCAACCAGACGACGCCGGCCTGACTTCGCAATGGGCGGCGCTGAACACTTTTGGAAACGGTGCGATTTATCACAGCGCGCCGTTCGAGGAAGCCACCGAATTGACGGGGTTTGTGAAGCTCACGGTGTGGCTGACGATGGACGTACCTGACACCGACCTCGATGCGGACCTGTACGAGATTCTGCCGGGAGGGCGGTCGGTGGCCTTGACCGGCTCATCGATGCGCGCGCGATTTCGCGAATCGGCGCGAGAGGAGAAGTTGGTGACACCAGGGAAGCCGGAAAAATACGTGTTCGACAGCTTTACGTTCTTTTCGAGGCGGGTGGCTAAGGGAAGTGTGTTGCGGCTATTCATCCACTGCCCCAATTCGCCGGGAGTCGAGAAGAATTACAACAGCGGCGGCGTCGTAGCGGCGGAGACGGGGAAGGACGCCAAGACCGCGCATGTCACGTTGCTGCATGATGCGGAGCATCCGAGTACGCTCGAGGTGCCGGTGGTAAAGTAGGACGAGGAAGAAAGCAAAGAGAACTAAACGCAGAGACGCAAAGGACGCAGAGAGAGTGGGGCAAGAGAAACAAGACAAGAAGAAAACGGCATTTCGGTCGGGATTTGTGGCGATTGTGGGGCGGCCGAATGCGGGGAAGTCCACACTGCTGAACCGCTTGGTTGGGCAGAAGATCGCGATCGTTACTTCGAAACCGCAGACTACGCGGAATCGCATACAAGGAATTGTGACGCGGCCGGATGGGCAGATCGTATTTATCGATACGCCGGGCTTGCACACGCCAGAGTCTGCGCTGGGACGGCAGATGATGCGGGAAGTGACGGCGGCGACGGAAGGGATCGATGTACTGCTGTTGATGGCGGATGCGAGCCGGGGAATGCCCGAGAAGGATGAACTGCTGTTTGAGAAGGCGCGGCGCTTTGGCGGTAAGACGATTCTCGCGTTGAATAAAGTCGATCGTATGGAGAAGGCCAAACTGTTGCCTCTGATTGAGGCTTTTCAGAAGGAATTCGGCTTCTCGAGCATCATCCCTATCTCTGCTTTGAAGGGGAGCGGAACGAAAGAACTAGTCGAAGAGATTCTGCGGATGTTGCCGGAGGGCCAACCGTACTTTCCTGAAGATCAGGTCACAGACCAACCCGAGCGATTTTTGGCGGCGGAGATTGTGCGGGAGAAGGCGATTCAGGCGATGTACCACGAGTTGCCGTATGCGGTGGCCGTGCAGGTGGAGAAGTACGAGGAGTTGGGGAAGCTGACGCGCATCGAAGCGGTGGTGAATGTCGAGCGCGACACGCAGAAGAAAATTCTGATCGGGCAGAAAGGCTCGATGTTGCAGAAGATCGGGACCGAGGCGCGGAAAGAACTGGAAGAGTTGCTCGGGACGAAGGTTTTTTTGGGATTGTTTGTGAAGGTGGTGCCGGATTGGCGGGAGAATCCGCAGCGGGTGCGGGAGTTGGATTGGCATGCGCAGTTGGAGGCGATGGGTGACAGCGATGCTCTCGAATCGGCACTTGATGCCGAGAGCGCGGAGGAATGAGCTGCGGTTAAGGATAGCGAATTATTCCCGGTTTGCCGGCAGTCCGTCCAAATACCTCAGTGACTTCGAACCTGTTCTGAGCGCACGCAATTTTCCGCCGATGCAAGCAGAGTATGGACAAATGGGTTGAAGGGAAATCGCCGAGGCCGTCGTCACTCGCAAGAGACCAGCGCGACCCGCGCGCATGAGTGACTTAAGGAGCGTTCCAATTTACCTGAAATTCATTGCTAGGTAGCAACGATCAGTCTTTGTTCTCAATCCGGATCAGTTTCAACGGCAAATCATCCAGGTTCTCAAGCGAATGTGGGGCCTCCGGAGGAGTCCACTCCACAAAAGGCACCTTTGGCTTCACCTTAAGCTGGCGAGAGTCAAAGAGAATTTTTCCGTCAGCGTCTCGGTCGATTGCCTCGCCGGCTTGCTGGATATAGAGGGTACCGGGCCAACAGTGCACATGGATTGGCTCTTTGCTGTGGGGTGCGATTGCCACGTCTAGCACGCGGACATGCTCATTCTCAAAGATTACCTTGTGATTTTCAGGCGCTGCTTTTACGGCATCCAGGTTTTCCGGCCAAGGGCATGCCTCCTTAGAGCGATTCGTTGCTGTCGCAGCTGGCGACATCGCGGTGTTGGTGGCCGAAGAATTCTGTCTGACGAATGCTGGCAGGGCAGCCACAGCGATCATTGCCAAAACAAGTCGGTTCATGCTCAGTCCTCCTCGGGTTGTTGCAGAAGTGAGGCTTTGATAGCGTCAATGCGAACTCATTCTAGGGAGCTCGCGCCGAATGCCGCTAGTAAAAAAACGACATACAGGTTTCGAACGGGCGTATATTTCTCACGCGGCCATGTTCCCGATTCACTTCCAACTTCCCAGCCTAGCGTTGCGGCCCTTCATCCAGTTCTACACACAGGCGGAAGTGAGCCTTCGGGATCTTTTGGTGGTCCACCCGATTCCTGCCCGCGCAAGTCCGATGATCGAATTCGTATTTGGGGACCGATTCAAGTTTCGTTATTGGGGGTCGCGAGACGAAGTGACCACGCCAGCCGCAGCCCTGGTTGGCATGTTGACGCGCCCGCACGCCACGCTCCTGCACCAAGGCACGTTTCACTCCTTCTTAATCATGTTTCAGGTTCATGGCCTGACGGACCTCTTTGGTGTCCCCTCGGGTGAGGTAACGAATCACACCTACGATGCTGACGCTGTCCTCGGCAAACCGATCAGGGAATTGGAGCAGAGCCTCGGCAACTGCAAGATCTTTCAGCAGCGGGTTTCAGTTGCAAATCACTTCTTCGCGGAACGCGTTCAGCATGCGCAAGCTGTTGATCGAATGGCTTTCGCCGCCGATCAGATTCTGAGCTCGAGTGGGAAGCTGGGCAGCGCGGAACTGGCTCGACAAGCCGGGATTGGCGTCCGCCAACTTCAACGCGAGTTTTCCGCGCGTTTCGGTGCCAGCCCGAAACTGTTCTCACGCATCGTGCGATTCCAGAATGCTTTGGACACCAAAGCACGTAGTTCAACGAAATCGTGGACCCATGTGGCGCATGAACTCGGGTATTTCGATCAGATGCACATGGTGCATGACTTTAGGGAGTTCACAGGCGAATCTCCCAGCGAAACATTGCGCCAGCTGGAACTTGTTTTTCGAGCACAGATCGGCGCGGTTCACGGGGGCGGAGGAGCGGAGTGTCCAGATAGGGTTCGCCGCTTTGTGATGTGAAATTTGAGGCAGTTCGAAGGCAGCAGAGGCACGCAGATTCTTGAGAATCCTCGATGAGCGGCTAATCGCCGATTCACTCATCGAGGCAGACTTGACTACGGAGCAGTTGTCCACAGACGGCTGACCCTACGACACTGGCGAGGACATAAGACGCAATGGGTGCGGTAAGGACAAACCTAAACGAAGATCGGTAAGGCAGCCCAAAAACAGATCCCTCCGCCGCAGGCTGCGCAGGAGCCCAGCCTGCGGGTCGGGATGACAGAGTTGTGGTGCGATACTCAGTCCGGGGCGGCGATGCCGAGGGATTTCATTTTGCGGTAGAGGTGGCTGCGTTCGAGGCCGAGAGCGCTGGCGGTTTGGGTCATGTTCCAGCGGTGTTCCTGCAATTTGCGCAAAATAAATTCGCGTTCGTAGGCGCTACGTGCCTCGTGGAGCGTTGAATACGGCTGCTGCGGGCTTTGCGCGACGCCGCGGAACAGTTCGGGCGGCAGATGGTGCGATTCAATGCGCGCCTGCGGGCAAACGATGACCAGGCGTTCGACGAGATTGCGCAGTTCGCGAACATTGCCGGGCCACGGATACCGGATAAGGATTTCCATGGCGGTATCGCTGACTTCGCGGGTCTTCTTGCCGTACTCGGAGCAGAACTCATCCAGGAAGTAGCGCGTCAGCGTGGGAATGTCTTCGCGACGGTCGCGCAGCGGCGGGACGAAGAAGGGAATTACATTCAGTCGATAGAAGAGGTCCTGGCGAAAGGCGCCACGGGCGATTTCCTGTTCCAAATTTTTATTCGTTGCGGCAATGACGCGCGTGTCCACGTGGATGATCTGGCTCGAGCCGACCGGTTCGAAGCGCTGCTCCTCCAGAACGCGCAGCACCTTGGATTGCGTGCGGAGGCTCATATCGCCTACTTCGTCTAGGAACAGTGTGCCGCCATCGGCTTTCTGGAACTTTCCGACTTTGTCTTCGCTGGCAGCGGTAAAGCTGCCTTTGATATGGCCGAACAACTCCGATTCGATAAGCTCTTCGGGAATGGCGGCGCAACTCATTTCCACGAAGGGGCCTTTGTTGCGCAAGCTGGCAGCGTGCAAGGCATGGGCGACAAGTTCCTTGCCTGTGCCGCTTTCACCATAGATTAAGACGCGGCCATTGGTGGGAGCCGTGACGGCGATCTGCTGGCGCAGCGCTTTCATCGGAACGCTTTCGCCAATGACTTGATAACGATGGCCCAGCTCTGTGCGCAGGAGCTGGTTTTCCTCTTGCAGGCGGCGTTGTTGGATGGCGTTGCGGACCAGAACGATGATTTTTTCGAGCGAGAGGGGCTTTTCGATGAAGTCGAAGGCGCCGAGCTTGGTAGCGCGAACAGCGGTTTCGATGGTGCCGTGGCCGGAGACCATGATCACGGCCGGTGGTCTCGGCATAGCCTGCAGGCGGCTGAGGGCTTCGAGGCCATCGATGCCCGGCAACCACACATCGAGCAGAATGACTTCCAGCTGTCCGGAGGCGGCACGTGCGAGCGCCTCCTCAGCAGAGCCGACAGCATCCACGTTGTAGCCTTCATCCCGCAGAATGAGTGACAGCGACTCCCGAATACCGGCTTCGTCATCGACCACGAGCAAATGCGGCTTCGAGTTCATCACGCGGATTCCGCCTCGTTGTGTTCAGTCACGCCAGCGGGGGCCAATTCCGCCACGGGTAGCTCGACCAGGAAGCGCGAGCCGATCGGGAAATTGTCCTCGACATGAATCGTGCCACCATGTTCGGCGATGATGCGTGCGGCAATGGCTAGGCCGAGTCCGGTACCGCGGTCTTTCGTAGAGAAGTGGGGGAGAAACAGGCGGTCTTTGTCTTGCGGAGAGATTCCGTGACCGGTATCGGCTACACAAATCTCGATGGTTTCGGCCTCAGGATGCGTTCTGGTGGACACGACGATTTCGCGGAAGGTCGAGCTCTCCAGCGCTTCGGCGGCATTGTCGATGAGATTGACGATGACGCTGCGAAGTAAAGTGCCATCTGCACGGATCGCAGGAAGACCGTCAGCCAAGTGGGCTTTAAGGGTGACGCCATCGAGGCGACCTGAAAAAACCTCCAACGCCTCCTGCACGATGGTGTTGAGGTTGGCAGAGGCTAGCTTGGCCAGCGGGAAACGCACAAATTGAGAAAACTCATTGACCAGCGCTGCCAGGGTGGAGACTTCCCGCTCGATGAGCCGGGAGCATTCCTGCGCCAGGGTGGTCAGCTCGGGATCGCGAGCCGCAGCGGCGTCGCGTGAATCGCGGCGTTCCAGGAAGCGAGAGAGCCGTTGCGAGGAGAGCTGGATTGGGGTTAGCGGATTTTTAATCTCGTGAGCGATGCGGCGAGCCACTTCCTGCCAGGCGGCGGACTTCTGGGCGCGTAGCACTTCAGTGAGATCGTCCAGCACCAGGACATAGCCGGAATTCGCGCGACGTGGCCCGAGCGAACTCACGGTGACAGCGAGGTGCAGAACACGTCCAGCGACGACGGTCTCGATCTCGCGAGAGACTACGCCCATCCGCAGCGAGCGCCGCATAAGCAATTGCACGGTTCGGGAAGCCTCGGCTCCGACCAGCTGTTCGACTGACTGCGCGTTGCGTGAGCTCGCGCCGAACATGCGGGCGACGGCGCTGTTGGTACGCAAAATAGTGCCCGCTGCGTCCAGCGAAACCACGCCCGTCGGGATATTTTCCAGAACGGTTTCCATCAGCTGGCGACGGCGCTCCAGTTCCTGCACTGCCTGCTGCAGATTGTGCGTAAACTGATCGATCTGGGAGCGATTGTCGCGGAGCTGGGTGGTCATGGCGTTGAACGAGCGCACCAGGACGCCGAGCTCGTCCTGGGCCTGTTCGGGAACCTGGTAGTCAAAATTACCGGCGGAAACTTCGCGCGTGCCTTCGGCAAGCGCCTGAATCGGTACGGTCACCTGTTTTGCGAGGAACAAGGCGATCCACATCACTGCCGACAAGAGCAACACGGTGAAAAACAGCAGGATCAGGAGCATCTGACGCTTGAGCGCTCGCAGACCTTGTTTCTCCTGGTTGTATTCCTGAGTCTGCGACTGAATTTCGTTGATGCGGTTCAGAAAATTGGGACTGGTCCGGTGAGCTGCTACGGTGTAGCCGACCGTTTGCCCTCCTTGCGCGATGGGAGCCCGGACAGCGAAATAATCTTTTCCCGCGGCTTGCCAGACTTCAATTCCGCTCGGCAGAGTTTGCACCGGATTGCCCAAGACCCCTGCTTGTGCGCAAACGGGGGCATGGTGATCCTGCGGTTGAGTCTCGCAAACGACGCCTCCGGCAGTCGGCTGGCCGTTGCGATCGAGCAGCCAAATGGCATCCAAGCCGTTGGCGAAAGCGCGTTGCAGCTGTTGGTCGATGGTCTCGGAGGAATGATCCTGAGCTTCTTGAGCCAAGCGGCGTAGACGCGGAAGCTGCGTGCGGCCGAAGTCGTTCATGAGTTCCTGGGTCTTTTCCGAAGCAATCTCGAGCGGGCGGGGAAACCACTTCAGAAGCGTGCGGTTGATGAGCGAATAGCTGACGATAAACATGAAGATGATCGGCAGGAGCGAGATCGCCATCGCGCCCACGACCATCTTGGTCTTGAACCGTGCTCCGAGTTGTTCCCGGCTGGTTTCCGCCCAAAGCCGCAGGACGGTTCGCCCGAGGATTAGCCCAAAGACGAGCAGCGCCGCGGTCACAAAGCTGGAAACCGCATAGAGCGGCATCAGCGTGCGCCAGCTCTTCGGCTCAAACGGAACATCCAGCGAGCCAAACGTGAACACCGCGGCCAGCAGTAGTGTTAGCAGAATTCCGCCGACGGCCACGCCCCAGCGCTGTCTGGAGTCGAGGCGGCTCATCGCGTGATAACTGCCTGAGAATGCTGTCGCATGGCGACGCGGCCTATCGTTCGCACGGGAAAAATAGTTCCTTTTGCACGATAGCGACGGCAAGCAGGCAAGTCAAGAATTCCACCTGTCCCTGGTTCGGCGAACCTGCCCCGGCGTACAGGGAGTAGCCATTTCAAAACTTCTTTCTAATTTCCGCGCACCGGGGGAGTCCGCTTTTGTTATGTTGACACCTGGGTGCATGTCGTTCGGGAGTGCTGCGGATGTCCGTCCGGCTGGGCGAGATATTAATCAAAGAAAGCCTGATCACTCAGGATCAGCTCCAGAAGGCGCTGGAATTCCAGCGCGCCAATGGCGGCAAGCTCGGGAGCTGCCTGACGAAGATGGGGTTCATCACCGATGATGACATTACCGGTGTGCTCTCCCGCCAGTATGGTGTTCCCTCCATCAACCTGAAGTATTACGAAATCGATCCCAACGTCATCAAGCTGATCCCGCAGGACACGGCGCTGCGATACCAGGTTATCCCGCTTTCGCGCGTTGGCTCGGTGCTGACGATTGCGATGACCGACCCGACCAACGTCTTCGCGATGGATGACATTAAGTTTATGACCGGCTTCAACGTTGAGCCGGTGGTGGCGTCTGAATCGGCGATTGGCGAAGCTATCTCGCGGTTCTACGGTGGATCGGATTCCACCAACTCGGAAGAGATCAGCAGGATGATGAAAGACCTGGTCGACGAAGACCAGGAGTTGGAGTTGGCGGCCGAAGAAGCCGAACTGGACACCGCCTCGCTCGAGAAGGCCGCCGAAGAGGCGCCGATCATCAAGCTGGTCAACTTGATTTTGACGGACTCGGTGAAACGGGGCGCCAGCGATATTCACGTCGAACCCTATGAACTGGAAATGCGTGTCCGGTTCCGGATTGACGGTCAGCTGCAGACGGTGATGACCCCGCCGCTGCGCCTGAAAGATGCGATCACCAGCCGTATGAAGATCATGGCCAAGCTGGACATCGCTGAAAAGCGCCTGCCGCAAGACGGCCGCATCATGATTAAGTACAGGGCCGACGGGAAAAAGAAAGAATTGGACTTCCGCGTTTCTACTGTGCCGACGCTCTACGGCGAAAAGATCGTGCTCCGGTTGCTGGACAAGGAAAACCTGCGCCTGGACATGACCAAGCTAGGCTTCGAGCAGGAGTCCCTCAAGAAGTTCGAGCGCAACATCTTAAAGCCTTACGGCATGGTGCTGGTGACGGGTCCTACGGGTTCCGGCAAGACCAACACGCTGTACTCGTCGGTCGCGCGTCTCAACACCGTGGATACGAATATTATGACCGCCGAGGATCCGGTCGAGTTTCAGTTGGCTGGCATCAATCAGGTCCAGATGAAGGAACAGATCGGTCTGAACTTCGCCGCTGCGCTGCGCGCCTTTTTGCGCCAGGACCCGAACATCATTCTGGTCGGCGAGATCCGCGACTTTGAGACGGCGGAAATCGCGGTGAAAGCTGCGTTGACCGGTCACTTGGTACTTTCCACGCTGCACACCAACGACGCGCCTTCTACCATCAGCCGCCTCATGAACATGGGCATCGAGCCGTTCCTCGTGGCCACTTCGGTGAACTTGATCTGCGCGCAGCGCTTGGTGCGCCGCATCTGTTCGAATTGCAAGGAAGAGCTGGAACTGCCGGAGCAGGCGCTGATTGACGCGGGCTATACCCCGGAAGAAGTCAAGACCACTAAGATCTATCACGGCAAGGGGTGCAACACCTGCAACAAGGGCGGCTACAAGGGCCGCACAGGTTTGTACGAAGTGATGGAAATTAATGACGACCTGCGCGAACTGATTCTTGTGGGTGCGTCGGCTCTGGAATTGAAAAAGAAAGCTATTGAGCAAGGCATGATTACCCTGCGGCGTAGCGGCTTGATTAAATGCGCGCTGGGTCAAACAACCCTTGAAGAAGTCTTGCGCGAAACGGTCCTATAGAAAAGGTGAAGCGATGGCCGGTATTACGCTGAGCGAGTTGCTCAAGAAGATGATCGAAATGGGAGGGAGCGACCTCCACATCACCACAAACAGCGCTCCGCGCGTTCGGGTTCATGGCCGCCTGCGGGCGCTGGATATGCCGCCGCTCACCGCTGCGGATACCAAGTCACTGGCTTACAGCGTTCTGACTGATGCGCAGAAGCATCGTTTTGAAGAGAACCTGGAGCTGGACTTTTCCTTCGGCTTGAAAAATCTGGCGCGTTTCCGAGGCAACGTTTTTAATCAGCGCGGCGCGGTCGGTGCTGTGTTTCGTACCATTCCCTGGGAGATCAAAGGCTTTGACGCGCTCGGCCTGCCGCCGGTCGTAAAAGGCCTATGCGATAAGCCTCGCGGCCTCGTCCTCGTCACGGGCCCGACCGGCTCCGGTAAATCCACGACGCTCGCCGCCATGCTGGACAAGATCAACAGCGAACGCGAAGAGCACATGATCACCATCGAGGACCCCATCGAGTTCCTCCACAACCACAAGAAATGCCTGGTGAATCAGAGAGAAGTGCACGCGGACACGCACTCCTTTGCCAACTCGCTCCGTGCCGCCCTTCGTGAAGACCCTGACGTGGTGCTCATCGGCGAGATGCGCGACCTGGAAACCATCGAGTCGGCGCTACGTATCGCAGAGACCGGCCACTTGACCTTCGCCACCCTGCACACCAACTCCGCTGCTTCCACGATCAACCGTATTATTGACGTGTTCCCCTCGCACCAGCAGCCACAGATTCGCGCGCAGCTCTCGATGGTGATCGAAGGCATTCTTTGCCAAGCGCTGCTGCCGCGTTCCGATAACCGCGGCCGCGCCATGATCATGGAAGTTTTGATTCCGACGCCAGCGATTCGCAACCTGATTCGTGAAGACAAGATTCACCAGATCTACTCGGCCATGCAGACGGGTACGGGACAGACTGGTATGCAAACTTTCAATCAGGGTTTGGCGAACGCGTATTTTGCCAAAACGATCACCCTGGACATGGCCTTGACGCGCTCTTCGAATGCCGATGAGCTGCAGGACATGATCAACCGCGGAGTTTCCAGCACGCCCTCGGCGGGCGGCGCTGGAGCCAAGACTCCCGCGGGACACAAACGATGAGTTTCGAACCAAGTCCCGTTCGGTTTGAGAAGGATTAGGAGGAAGTTATGCCGGTTTTCACGTACAAGGGGACCAATCGCTCCGGCGGTAGCGTCAGCGGTGAACTCACCGCCAGCAGCAAGGCCGAGCTACAGAACATACTGCGGCGCCAGCAGATCACGCCCACCAAGATGTCCGAGAAGGGCAAGGAGTTCAACCTGCCCAGCTTCGGCTCCGGCGTTAACGCCAAGGAACTGGCCATCTTCACACGTCAGTTCTCGGTGATGATTGACTCGGGTTTGCCGCTCGTGCAGTGTCTCGAAATTCTGGCCAGCCAGCAGGAGAACAAGACTTTTCAGAAGGTTCTGGCCGGAACGCGGGCGTCGGTGGAAGGCGGTGCAACCTTGTCCGCCGCAATGCGCCAGTACCCCAAGGTGTTCGACGCGCTCTACGTTAACATGGTGGAAGCGGGCGAAACCGGCGGTATTCTGGATACCATTCTCCAGCGCCTCTCTTCTTATATCGAAAAGAACGTCAAACTGCAGCGCGCGGTGAAGTCGGCGTTGGTGTACCCAGTCGGCGTGTTGACGGTCGCCGCGGGCGTCATCATTTTGCTGCTCTGGAAAGTCGTCCCGATTTTCGCCACCTTGTTCGCGGGCCTCGGCGTGGACTTGCCATTGCCCACCAAGATCGTCATTAGCCTCAGCAACCTCATCGGTAGTATCTTTGGTTTGCTGATGCTGATTGCCGTTGGCGCTGGTATCTTCGGCTTGAAGGTCTGGTACGGTACTCCGCAGGGCCGTTTTGTTTTGGACGGCGTGATCTTGAAATTGCCGGTGATCGGCATCTTGATGCGCAAGATCGCTGTGGCCCGCTTTACGCGCACGCTCGGCACGCTAATCGCCAGCGGCGTGCCTATCCTCGAGGGGTTGGACATCACCGCCAGAACTTCCGGCAATGCCATCGTTGAAAAGGCGTTGCAGCAGGTTCGCAAGTCCCTCGAAGAAGGCAAATCGCTCACCGAGCCGCTGAAGGATTCCGAAGTGTTCCCCGGCATGGTCACCCAAATGATCAGCGTCGGCGAACAAACTGGCGCCATGGACGCCATGCTGCAGAAGATCGCGGACTTTTACGAAGAAGAAGTCGACGCTGCGGTGAAGGACCTGTTGACCGCGTTGGAACCGATCATGATCGTGTTCCTTGGCTTAGTCGTCGGTGGCGTGGTTATCTCCATGTATTTGCCACTGTTCTCCTTGATCGGCAAGCTGAGCAACATGCACTAAGTCGCTGCCCGATCCGGAAGAGTTGCCAAGATGGCGAACGGCGGGACAAAACTCCCAGCGTTCGCCATTTCTGTTTAGACTAGAATTTGTCTGAGAGCCATCTTTAAGAGTTCGGAATGGACCAGAGCGCTACAACTCGAGAGTGGCTGGGTTGGCTGACCCGCGTACGCCTCCTTACGATTCTGCTGATTCTCGCCGTTCGCCTCATCTGGCCGCAGTATGTTCCGTCCGCAGGCCCGACGCACCCGTTTCTGCCGCTGCTCTTTGTCTGGGTGGCCATCGCGCTCGTACATCTCGCGCTGGTCCGCTGGGTTCGCGGCGTCGCTTGGCAAGGGGCGTTGCAGGTCGCTAGCGACGTGGTGATCATTTCCGCCGTGGTCTACGTTACCGGCCTACAGGAAAGCTATTTCATCTCGCTCTATCTTCTGGTCATCATTGTTGCCAGCATTTTGTTTTCGCGCCGCGTAGCGTTCGTTACAGCGTTAGTTTGCCTGGCTATCCTCGGCGCGATGACGACGCTGGCCTTCGCCGGCCGCATTCCGGCGACTTACTCGACGCAACCGACGCCCGAAAGCTTACGAGCTTGGTATCTCTTCAACCTCTTTGGCTTTCTCGCCGTTGCGTATCTCGCGAGCCTCTTAGCGCAGTCTCTTCGCCGCAAGGGTATCGAGCTCGAAGAAAAGCGCGAAGAACTGCTCGAACTGCAAGACTTCACGGAAGACATTATTCACTCGATGCGGGGCGGCCTGCTCACCACCGATTTGGACGGCCGAATCGTCCTGCTCAACCGCACTGGAGAAGAAATTCTGGGCTGTCGTTTTGCCGATCTCCGCGGCCGCAGGCTCCAGGAAGTTGACGAGCACTTCTGGCTGCCCGGATTGAAAAGCCCAAACGATCGGCCTATCGTCCGCCGGGAAATTGACTTCCGCGGTCCTGACGGGCAGCAGCGCTATCTGGGCATTTCCGTTTCGCCGTTACGTTCCAGAAACACCTCGCGCAGCGGATACGTTTTCAATTTTCAAGACCTTACCGAACTCCGGCGCCTCGAACAGGAAGTGGCTACCAAGGAACGCATGGCCGCTTTGGGACGCCTCTCCGCCGCCATTGCGCACGAGATTCGCCAACCGCTCACCGCGATGGCTGGCGCTGTCAAAGAGCTGGCGCGCCTGGTTCCTCTCGAAGAAGACGAAAAGCATCTCGTGAACATCGTCAGCCGGGAATCGGAGCGTCTCAATCACATCATCACGGACTTTCTGAACTACTCTCGTGAAAAGACGTACGACTTTCAGGAAGCTGATGTCCGCGGCTTGTTGGATGAAACGCTCACGCTTTTGGAGAGGAAGCCTGAAGTCGAAAGCCGTTATCACATCGTACGCGCCTATAACGGAGCCGAGTTGCGCGTCCGCGTGGACCGGAACAAAATCAAACAGGTCTTCTGGAATCTTTGCGACAACGCCCTGCGGGCCATGCCTACGGGAGGAACCCTGACCGTCGGCATTGACAGCCGGCCGTTCTGGCTGCGCATCGCGTTCCGGGATACAGGAATCGGGTTGGATTCCAAGCAGCGTGCCAAGATTTTCGAACCGCTGCAATCAGGCTTCGAGGGCGGTACAGGGTTAGGGCTGTCGATCGTGTACCAGATCGTGCAAGCCCATAGCGGGAAGATCAGCGTGATTTCTGAGAAAGACCGGGGCGCGGAGTTTATCGTCGAGCTGCCGCGGACCGCCTGAGGACGCATGCAGGGAACGAAAGCGGTAGCCAAGGAAATTCATCAAGAAGCCGTCCACATCCTGGTCGTGGACGACGAGCGCTCGATCTGCGAACTGCTGGAAATTACGTTTCGCAAGGAAGGCCATAAAGTTGAAGTCGCTAACAACGTCGAAGCCGCCAAACGCAAACTCGAGTCCCAGATCTTCGATATCGTGATCTCGGATGTTCGGATGCCTGGCGCCACGGGCATGGATCTGCTCAAGTTCACCAAGGAAATCTCGCCCAACTCGGTGTTCTTGTTGATCACCGGCGTGCCTACCATTGAGACGGCAATCGCTGCCATCAATTCTGGCGCCGATCGCTACGTCATCAAAGATCACGACCTGATCGATCAACTCCGTCGCGCGGTGAAGGAAGTTGCCGAGAGCCTCAAGTGGAAAAAAGAAGCCGGCTACCTCCGGCGCGAACTGCGTCGCCTGACCGGCCTGGACAATATCATTGGGCAAAGCCCCAAGATGCGTGCAATTTTCGACCTAATCCAAACCATCGCGCCGCAATCCAGCCGCGTGTTGATCACCGGCGAGAGTGGCACCGGCAAAGAATTGGTAGCTCGCGCGATTCACGAAAACAGCCTGCGCGCTCAGGCGCCGTTCATCACGATCAACTGCGGCGCATTTCCGGAAACACTTCTCGAATCGGAATTGTTCGGGTATGTGAAGGGTTCTTTCACCGGCGCCAACGAAAACCGCCAGGGGCTTTTCCAGGCCGCGCACGGCGGAACTCTCTTCATGGACGAAATCGGCAACATGAGCCTGACCATGCAGGTCAAGCTGTATCGCGTTCTTCAGGAAGGCAAAGTTCGTCCCATTGGCAGCACCGAAGAAACAGATGTTGACGTTCGCATCATCGCCGCCACGAATAAGGATTTTGAGAAGGAGATCGCCGAAGGCCGTTTCCGCGAAGACCTTTATTACCGCCTCAGTGTCATCCCGATTCAACTCCCCCCGCTACGGGAACGTCGCGAAGATATTCCCCTCCTGGCTCGGCACTTCCTCGATCGCTTTCGCAAATCCATGAACAAATCGATTGAGGGGATCTCGCCGGAAGCGGTGCGCCGGCTTGAGGCGTACGATTGGCCCGGCAACGTTCGCGAGCTCGAGAACACCATGGAACGCGCGGTCGCACTCGAGTCCGGGCCGGAGGTTTCCGTTGGGGTTCTTCCCGACCGTGTCGCCGGCTATTCCGGGTCGGGCGCACCGCTCGGTGGGGGAACTGCGGTTTTTCCCGAAGAGGGGCTGGACTTCGAAAAAGAGATCGCTCAGGCCGAACGTCACTATCTGCAGGCTGCTCTAGAAAAAGCCGATGGCGTTCGGACCAAAGCGGCTGACCTTCTGCGCATCAGCTATCGGTCCTTCCGCCACTTCGCAAAGAAGCATAACATATAGAGAACAAGGAGCTTACCGCCCCCCGGTGCCTCGGAGCATTTTGTGTCGACGTTTTTTGTCAATTCTATGTAGACGAAGATAGTTCAAATTCGGCGGGGAACACGCAGGCAGGCCTGTGACCCGCATCACGAATTCTTCGTAAGTTGCACATTTCTCGGATGTTCTGTCGTTAAGCAATACCTAACCGACGCACTCTCAAGGTGGCCCCTGGCCTGCCTATTTCCTAGGTAGAGCGTGCCCGCAATTCAAACAAAAAAGCTGGACTGGCACCTATTCTAAGGAGAGACGGAATGAAGAAGCAGAAGGGTTTTTCTCTTATCGAGTTGCTGATCGTCGTGGCGATCATTCTGATCATCGCGGCCATCGCAATTCCGAACTTGCTCAAGTCGCGTATGGCGGCCAACGAGGCGTCTGCAGTTGGTTCTCTGCGCACCTTGAACACTGCGGCGGTTACGTATTCCTCGCAGTGCCCGGCGAACGGCTTTCCCGCCTCGCTGGTGAACATGGGTGTTGGCGCGGGCGATTGCGCTGGCGCTAACATCATCGACAACGTGTTGGGCGTGGCCGCGCCGGCGAAGAGCGGCTACAACTTCACGTATGCCGCGGGCGCCGCGGGTGCGAACGGCGTTATCTCGACTTATACGCTTAACGCCAATCCGATTACCCCGGGTACCACTGGTCAGCGCCGTTTCTACACTGACCAGACCGGCGTGATTCGTTACAACCAGGCCGCTGCGGCTGGCGTTGGCGATCCGGCTCTTCAGTAGACGAGTCAGAAAGCCTAGAAGGTCTTAGGGCGCAGAACCATTGGGTTCTGCGCCCTATGCTTTTGTGGCCCTTTTTGGTCCGGATGACGTTGACCTAAACTGTCACTTCGCACGATGACCGGGCTCTTTACCCAGCATTCTCATACCTCCAGATCAGCACGAGAAAAACTGCAACAATTCGCATACATCTGAAAATGCAAGGCTTAGCTAGGTATTCGGCCGTTGAAGCGCACTCGGGGCTGTCTTGGCATCCCCCTTGCTGCCTGTTGGGTGTGTGCTCTGGCACTAGGCATCTCTACACTCTCAAGGAGACAGCATGAAGAAGCAGAAGGGTTTCTCTCTTATCGAGTTGCTGATCGTCGTGGCGATCATTCTGATCATCGCGGCCATCGCAATTCCGAACTTGCTCAAGTCGCGCATGGCGGCCAACGAGGCTTCCGCAGTTGGTTCTCTGCGCACCTTGAACACTGCGGCGGTTACGTATTCCTCGCAGTGCCCGGCGAACGGCTTTCCGGCGTCGCTGGTGAACATGGGTGTTGGCGCGGGTGACTGCGCTGGCGCCAACATTATCGACAACGTGTTGGGCGTGGCCGCACCGGCGAAGAGCGGCTACAACTTCACGTACGCCGCGGGCGCCGCGGGTGCGAACGGCGTTATCTCGACCTACACGCTGAACGCCGACCCGATTACTCCGGGTACCACTGGTCAGCGCCACTTCTATACGGACCAGACCGGCGTGATCCGTTACAACCAGGCCGCTGCGGCTGGCGTTGGCGATCCGGCTCTTCAGTAGAAGAACTGGCAAGCTGAGAAAGAACTTAAGGCGCAGGACCCATTGGGTTCTGCGCCTTTTGCATTTGATTTCAAAGTCTCAGTTTGTGTGAGCGACTCTTGAGTTTGATACTTCATTTTCGGTTGCCCTTTAATGTTGTTCTAATCCGGAGATGTGCCAGTTTTTGACTCTCTCTGTCCTGCTCACCTGAAACATCATGTCGAACTGCCTCTAATTCAGACACTTAGTGACGCATCAAATCGCGGAGTATGGGCACTGAAGTGCTCCTCTATCTTGCGAGTTTGAAGTCAATCAGATTTCCTATCTTGTATCTCTCGAGATCGGGGACTGGATGAACATTTTATGCGACGGAAGACACCCAACGGTTTCTCACTCATCGAACTTCTGATCGTGGTTGCGATTATTCTGATCGTTGCGGCGATTGCGGTGCCGAATTACTTGCGCGCTCGCGAGTCGGCCAACGAGGCCAGCGCGGTGTCATCGATTCACGCCGTCAACACGGGCGAGATCACGTACTCCACGCTCTATCCCACCACGGGATTCTCTGCCACGTTGGTTGATCTCGGCCCGACCGTTTCCAATATCATCGACTCGAATCTTGCGTCCGGCCAGAAATCCGGCTACCAATTCACGTACGCCTCGGCTGGCGCAACGCCGCGCACGCAGTACACCTTGAATGTGGATCCTTTGGTTCGCGGTGTGACGGGAGCACGGAGTTTTTACTCGGACCAAGTCAGCCTCATACACTACAACGAAACTGCTGCGGCCGGAGCCGGAGATCCAATGATCCAATAAACTGCGGGTTCACCGGAAACGCGCCAGCCGCTTCGAAGTTATAATGTTCGGATGGGCTGGCGCGTGATCCGCAGGTACGGTTGGTCCCCGCTGTCTTGCATGCTGCTGTTCGGTGTGATCTTCTCTAGTTCTCATTTCCTTGCCGCGTTCCCAAGTCGTCCGAGTGCCGCCACGCAAACTCTCGTTGCCGCGTTGGAGCGTCGCTACCGCGCTTCTAAAACGCTGGAAGCAAAATTCCTCGAGCGGTATTCCGAAAATGGGCAGCTGCTGCGGAGTGAAGCGGGCATAGCCTACTTTCGGCGGCCAGGAAAAATGCGCTGGGAATACGAATCCCCGGAAAAAAATCTGTTCCTTGTAGATGGAAAAACAGCCTGGTTTTACGTGCCGACGGACCATACCGTCACCCGCGCTCCCGCCAAGGAAAGCACGGACTGGCGCACTCCTTTGGCGTTGCTTGCCGGCGAAATGAAGCTTTCGCGCGTTTGTGCTCGTGTCGATCTTGCCGTAGGCGAAATTCCCGACACTCCCGGCGATGTTGTGCTCGACTGCCATGTGCGCGGTGAGACGAGTGGGCACGAAAAATCGAGTGCGTCTGCTCCGGACATGGATGGCTTACAGGACACCGGAGCCGAACAGGCCGTGTTCCTCGAAGTCGCACCGGCAACCGCCGATCTTGCGCGCGTGCTGGTTCGCCAAAAGGGAGGCGTTTCCGTCGATTTCCGGTTTGCGAACTGGCGCTTTGATCCACCTCTTCCGGACTCCTTTTTCCGCTTCGATGTTCCACAAGGCGTGGCCATTGTGAACGGTGAAAGCCCGGACCCATCCGATCGTTAGACAATTTCGTCAAAAATACACTCAATGCTCGTTTTAGCCCGCCTTAACCCCTAGGGCATTTCGTTTCACGCACGGCCAACCCTCCGCGTTTACCCCGCAACTTACGTAGATGAGGTAAACTGAGGAGCATGGGGGAGTTTCTCTGTCGCGTTGCGGACGCTAACGGTCGTGTCTTCTCGCACGTCGAGGCTGCGGGATCCTTGGACGAGGCGCGTCAGAAGCTGGCTGACCGGGGGCTGTACGTCTATTCGGTGGAAATCCGCAGCAGCCTGCGCTCCGCGCTCACCAATCGCCGCAGGACGCGCCAGGTGGGCGGCTCCGATTTCCTCATCCTCAACCAGCAATTCAATACCCTCATTAAGGCGGGCCTGCCGATTCTTCGAGCGCTGGACCTGCTCGCCACCCGCGCCACGTCTCCCAAACTTCGCCCCATCCTGACGCAAGTCCGCGACCGCGTTCGCGAAGGCAAATCGCTCTCCGAAGCCGTCGAGGAAACCGGTGTTTTTTCCAAGGTTTACGCCACTGCCTTGCTCGCCGGTGAGAAGAGCGGCAATCTCGCAGGCGTCCTTGACTATTACATTGCGTACCAGCGGGTCAGCACTGGCGTCAAAAAGAAAATCATCGCGACTCTCGTTTATCCGATCCTTTTGATATCCGTCGCTTCGATCATCGTCACGTACCTGGTGACGTTCGTGGTTCCGAAATTTGCCAAACTTTACAGCGACCTTGGCGTGGAGCTGCCGGCCCCCACCCAATTCCTCATCGCCGTCACCGTGGATTATCGCTGGGTCATTCTCAGCCTGATTGCTCTGCTTTTTGCGACGGCGTTTGGGGTGTACCTCTGGTCGCGCACCGAAGAGGGTGGGGAAGCGTTCGATCGCCTGAAGTTTCGTATCCCTGTGGTGGGTGACACGCTGCTCAAATTTCAGGCTGCCCAGTTTTCTCGTACTCTCGCGACGTTGCTTACCGGCGGCACGCCGCTGGTTGCCGGTCTGCAAACCGCTTCCGACGCCATCAGCAGCAAACTGCTGCGCTCCACGGTTACCCAAGCAACGCAGATGGTTCGCGAGGGCGAAACCCTGCACGGGGCGCTGGCTTCGAAGGGCGTCATGCCGGAATTGGCTCTGGACATGATCGAAGTTGGCGAGTCCAGCGGCGCTCTGGCGCCTATGCTCACCAGCGTTGCGGAGTTTTATGAGGAGGAAGTCGGCGTGCGGCTCTCTGCGCTCGTCGCGATTATCGAGCCCGTTATTCTTGTATTCATGGGCATACTGGTAGCTTTTATTCTGATTTCACTCTATCTGCCGATCTTCTCCTTTTCGATTTCCGGCGGAGCCGTTAAAGGTTAGGTCCCCGTGGCTACTCAAGATCACAACTGGAATCCTGGCGGGAACCCCGATCCGCAGCCCGAGTATGAAGTCGCTCGCAAGCTGGCGCATCGCTATCGCTGCGCGTTCATCGATCTCAGCGAACAGCACATCGATCCCGAGCTATTCCGCACCATTCCCGCGGACCTGATGTTCCGCTACAACTTCGTGCCACTCGAATCACAGAACAACCTCTTGTCCATTGCGGTGGCTGATCCCAGCCAGGTTTTGCTCAGCGACGAACTGCCTCTGTTGCTCGGCAAAAAACTCGCCATCAAAGTTGCGACCGCGAAACAAATCAGCGATTTGCTCAAGCGCACGGAACAGTCGCAGCGCGTGCTCGAGCAAGCCACCGAAGCATTTACGCTGCAAGTCTCCAAGGAAGAAGAAGAAAGCGAAGAGACGATCTCCGGCGATCGCCTCACCCGCGACACCGCCGTAAATCCGGTCGTTCGCTTGGTCGAAACCATCATCTTCACCGCGCTTGAACGGCGCGCCAGTGACATCCACATCGAAGCACGCGATGCTGAAGTCGCCGTCAAATACCGTATTGACGGTGTTCTCCAACACGCCATGCAGCCCATCGCCAAGGAATGGCACCAAACCGTTCTTTCGCGCATTAAGGTCTTGAGCGACCTGGACATCGCTGAACGCCGCATCCCACAGGACGGCCGCTTCCGCGTGAAGTACAAGGGTCGTTTTATCGACTTGCGCGTCTCCATCATGCCCGCTAGTCACGGTGAAGACGCCGTGCTTCGCGTCCTGGATAAGGAAACGCTTTCGGAAAAGTTCGCTTCCCTGAGCCTCGACGTCGTCGGCTTTTCAGACGTCGAAGTTCGCCGTTTCCGTCGCTACATTCGCGAACCCTACGGCATGGTCCTCGTCACGGGTCCCACGGGTTCCGGCAAAACCACCACGCTGTACGCGGCGATCAACGAAATCAAAACCGATGAAGACAAAATCGTAACGATCGAAGATCCGGTCGAGTATCAGGTTCGCGGCATCACGCAAATCCCCGTCAACGAAAAGAAGGGTCTCACGTTCGCCCGCGGTTTGCGCTCCATCCTGCGCCACGATCCCGATAAGATCATGGTCGGCGAAATTCGCGATCAGGAAACCGCGCAAATCGCGATTCAGTCCGCGCTCACCGGCCACTTGGTGTTCACCACCGTTCACGCCAACAACGTCACCGACGTCATCGGTCGTTTTATCAACATGGGCGTCGAGCCGTACAACTTCGTCTCCGCCTTGAATTGCATCATGGCGCAGCGCCTCGTCCGCGTGATTTGCCCCAACTGCAAGAAACCCAAAAAATTCACCGACGGGGAATTGAACGAGGCCGGCCTGCCCGCTGACGAGTGGCGTTCCGTCCAACTCTGCGAAGGCTCGGGCTGCCTGGAATGCTCCGGCACCGGCTACCACGGACGCACGGCGATCTGCGAACTGCTGGACCTGACCGATCGCATTCGCGAGATGATCGTCGACCGCCGACCGACCTCCGAAATCAAGCGGGTAGCTCGCGAGGAAGGTATGATCACTTTGCGCGAAAGCGGTTTGGCCAAAATTCGCGCAGGCATCACCAGCGTCAAAGAAATCAACAAGGTGACGTTCGTTGAGTAGCACCACCACATTTCGCCAGGGTATCTACAAAAGCGATCTGGTGCGCCGCATCGTTCGTTGGATGGATGCCATTCCGCATCCGCCGCTGGCTTTTGAAATCAGCCCGGAAAAAGTTTCTGGCGCCCGCTGGAGCCGTACCGGTGGTTTGGAAACTTACGCTGTGGAAGCGCTCCCGGCCGGCGCTTTGGCGCCTTCGGCGGTCGAAACAAATATCGTTGACGCGGTAAGCATAAAAAATGCTGTTGGCTCGGTGTGCAGGCAACTGCACGCCAAAGACGAGCCCATCGCGCTGATTCTTCCTGATCCGGTCATCCGCGTATTCGTGCAGCACTTCGAGGATTTTCCGCGCTCCGCCGCGGAAGCAGAGCCGATGCTCCGCTGGAAGCTCAAAAAGAGCGTTCCTTTTGAAGTCGACGAAACGCTCATTTCGTATATGCGTCAGGCGCCGCGAGAATCTGGCGTGGACGTGGTTACTGCTCTGGCTCGCCTGCGGATCATCCGCGAATACGAAGGGCTCATCGAAGGCTGCGGCCTACATCCCGGCGTGGTCCTCAGTTCTTCGTTGGCTGCCGTCGCACTGCTGGAGGGCGCCAAGCCTACGCTTCTCGCGCGCATTTCCGGGACCGCTTTGACCACCGCCATCGTTCGCGAAGGCATTCTTTGTGGCTACCGCTGCACGGAGTTGCCGGCTCGCGGCCCAGAGTTGACTCCGCAAATGCTTCTCGAAGATATTTTCCCGGTAGCGGCCTATTACCAGGACACATGGCAGGAGGGCATTCAGGCTGTTCGCGTAGCGGGCCTCGGTTCGCGCTTGCCGGAGTTCGTCGGGCCGCTTGAAGAAGAGTTCCGCTGCGACGTTCGCGCTCTATTACAGAACGGTGTCTCGGATGGGCGGGTCCCAGCCGAAGCCAAGCCTCTAGCCGATCGGGACCTGGATGGCCTCGTCGGCTGGATGATGCATCGAAACTAGGAGAAGATCGTCCCGCCCCAGTCCGTTCGGGACGCTTGTAAAGAAACATGAAAGTTCGTCTCAATCTCGCCACCAAGCCGCTGCTGACCCACCGCCGTTTCCTGGCCGGATCGAGCGTTTTGGGCGCCGTGGCGCTGATCGTTTTTCTCGGCTTGGGATTCCATGTCTATAGCGCGCGCAAAGCCAACGCCGAAATGCGCGCCAAGATTGCCGCTATCTCGCTGCAAATGGAACAGCTCCAAAGCCAGCGCGACGTGCTGCAACGCTTTTTTAATCTCCCGGAAAATGCCAAGTTGCACGAGCGCGCGGCTTTCATCAATAGCCTGATTGACGCCCGCAGCTTCAATTGGACTCGCATGTTCATGGATCTCGAGGAGACTCTCCCGGCTGGCGTCCGGGTCGTTAGTATCACTCCGAAGCAGGACAAAGGCCGTGTTGAGGTCAAGTTCACTGTCGGTGCCACCAACGACGAGGCCAAGCTGAAGTTCTTGAAAGCCCTCGAAGATTCCAAGACGTTCTCGGACGTGGAGGTGCTCGCGGTGCGCACGAGCACGCAGCCCAACAGCGACCCGATCATGCTTGAACTTACCGCGGAATACGCGAGGACTTGATGCGCGACTTCACCGTAAAGAAACGCGCCATTCTCACTCTGCTCTCCGTGCTTATCGGGGGGGACATTGCGCTCGCGGTCTACGGCTACCAGCTCGCTTCCGCTCCCCAAAAACAGGTCGGCGACCAAACTCTTAAGCTTAAAGTGCTGCAGAAAGACATCGAATCTGCCCAACATATCAAAGACGACATGCCGAGTACGCGCGCCGACTGCGATAAATTCGAGCAGGAGCTGCCTCTCGAAAGCATTGGCTATTCTTCGTTGACTTCCGATTTGGACACGATTGCCAAAAAAGCTGGGCTGCAGATTCTTACCCTTGCCCCTAAGCAAAAGGAACTCTCCGCGCATCCACTCGCCGAAGTGCACATCGATATGACGGTCAACGGCGACTACGCCAGCGTCGCCCGCTTCATCAACGGCCTGCAGCGCTCCGAAAAGTTTTACATCGTGGACGATCTCACGTTAAGTGAATCGCAGGGTAAAAACGCCAACGGCAATCTCAGCGTCGCCCTGCACCTCCGCACGTACTTCCGGGAGGCGGCATGACGGAGAAGCGAAAAGCCATCGTGCTGGTCGTGCTGCTGGGCATTGCTGCAATTGTGTGGATGTTCGTCTGGAACAAGCAGTCCAATGATTCCCAGCAGGTTTTTGCCTTGGACGGCAAACTCCTGGCGGTTGAGAATCCGCAGGTTCGCTGGGATGAACTCAAGCGCGCGCAGCAAACGGAATACAGAACGAACGGCCGCAATCCCTTCAGCATGATCAAGCCGCCGACTCAGCAAGAGGCGAGAAGCCAGCAAGCCTTAGTTGCCGCTGCGGCGCCGAAACCGTTCGTTGGCCCCAGGCCGCTGCCTCCTCCTCTGCCACCCCCAAAGGCCGAACTCCCAGCCAATCTCAAATTTTTTGGGTACGGCACGGTGCCCGCCGGCAGTCCGCGACGCGCGTTTTTCACTGACGGTGACGAAGTCTACATCGTTCCTGAGGGCGACGTTCTCCTTGGCCGCTTCCGCATCCTCAAAGTCGGCAACACCAACATCGAGTTCCAGGAAATCTCTACCGGCCAGCGCGGCTCCGCTCCGTTAGAAGAAGCCGCAGCCGCGACGCCGAACGCATGAACCGTTTCTGGGTCCATCGCCGCCGCATTTCTTCGCGAACTACGAAGTGTCAGGAGGGCTACGCGCTTCTCCTGGTTGTCTTCTTTGCCTCGATCCTGCTGATCGGCACCATGTCCATCGGCTTGCGTACCCTGACCGAGGGCCGCCGAGAAAAAGAGCAGGAAATGATCTGGCGCGGCAAGCAATACACGCGCGGCATCAAAATGTACTACCGCAAGCTGGGCCGTTTCCCGAACTCGATGGACGATCTGGTCAAACCAAAAATCGGCAATCTGCGCTTCATGCGCCAGCCGTATACCGATCCCATGAACAAGGACGATGGCACCTGGCGTTTCATTTACGTAGGTCCTGCTGGGCAGCTGATTGGCAGTCTCAAGCCGCAGAACCAGAATGTCCTTGGCGGTGCTGTCGGCATGTTTGGCCAAAACAATGGCGCATCCCCAGCCGGCGGCTCATCCATGACAGGCTTTACGCAGTCAGCTGCTCCTGGCTCGCCATCGACCGGATTTGGTTTCGGGAACAACTCGCAAAACCAAAATGCGCCAGCACAACCGGGTGCGCCGGGAACTGGGACCGCGCCGGCGACAGGCACGGGTACCGGTGCTACAAGTACGGACTCGCAAGCGATCCCGTCCGGCGACACGCCCACCATCGTGGGCGGCAACATCATCGGCGTCGGCAGCAAAATCAACAAAGCTTCGATCATGGTCTACGAGCAGGCCGACAACTACCGGCTCTTCGAATTTATCTGGAATCCGGCGAAGGACCTGGGCGTGGGCGGCATGCCTGGAGCTCCGGGCCAAGGCTTGAACGGCCAAGCCCCGGGGCAAGGCCAGCCTGGGCAAGCACAACCAGGGCAGGGCCAACCGGGCGCTCCAGGTCAAAACCCGTCCGGTTTCCCGAACCCCAATCCTCAGCAACAGCCGCCGACTTCCGACCAGAACCCGAACCCCAATCAAAATCCCAACCCCAATCCGCAGCGATAACTAGAACCACGCCCCACGCAAAATTCCGAAACTACGGACCCAGCCCGTTAGGACATCGCAGAATCTCTGCGCAGGCCACGCGGCCGATCTAATTTTTTTAGCTGATTTGGCGCGCGCCGGATCGGCCGTGCATTTTCGATCGCGCTTATCCGCGGCTCAATTCGGAACGCCGGTCTGCAATCCCACCGAGGTGGCTGTTTTCTCGAAACTGTCAGCCGGGTTCGAAGCCTTTGGTTTCGCGCCGCCTTTCACGACCGGCATCGCGGGCTGTCCCGCTTTCCCTTTTTCATACGATGTTTTGACCCGGCGCACGTAGGAAACCGTTTCGTGATAGGGCGGTACGCGCCCGAACTGCGTCACGCGTTCTGGGCCGGCGTTGTACGCCGCCAGAGTGAGCGCTAGATCGTTGTTGTATTGCTTCAGCAGTTCGCTCAAATAGTGCGTACCTGCGTCGATGTTTTCTTTGGGGTCAAAAATATCTCGCACGCCGTATTGCGACGCAGTCTCGGGCAAGAGCTGCATCAGTCCCCGCGCATTTTTTCTGGACACCGCTTTCGGATCGAAATTCGATTCGGCCGCAATGACGCTGTTGATGAGCTCTTCGTCCACGGCGTATTTTGCCGCAGCCGCCTTCACGAATTCTCGATAGGGCGCAACCTGTGCGGGCGAGGCTGGGGGCAAGGGAATGGCCGCGAACCGATCCTCTGGCTCGATGCTCGCCACATCGGCTACGTCTACGTCCACGAATCCGCCGACCAACTGCAGCCGATACTTGTCTCCCAAAAGCCGATAGCTGGTCACATGAAACTGCTGCCCGTTTTTCAGGTTTACGTACTCCGCTCGCGCACTCGCCGCGCCAAAAGCGGACCCCAGCACCGCGCATGCGGCCGTTAAAAGCACACTCAGGCGCACGGCGCAGCCTCCTGCAAGACAAACCGCTCAATCGCCGCGGCCACACCACTCTCATCGTTGCTGGTGGTCTCGTGCCAGCCAAAACTCTTCAATTCCGCCACTCCGTTGCGCATCACCACCGGGACGCCTGCAAAGGTCAGCATCTCCAGGTCGTTGTGGTTGTCACCAATGGCCAGAATCTCCTCGCGCGCCACTCCGCGCACTCCGGCCCACTCTGCTAAAGACGCTCCCTTGGAACAAATAGGATGTACGACATCTAGCATGGCAAAATTGCGCGCTGCGTAGACCGTTACAGCCAATGCAAAATCCGCAGCAAACTCCGCATTCCGCAGGACTTGCTCGGTTGCTCGTATGCGCTCGATGGTTCCGCTATACATCACCTGAATCGGATCTTCGGTCAGGCAGCTTTCGATGGGGCTCGCGATGCCGATGAACTCCCGGTTGCGCGTGTAGTAGGCCGTTCGAATGGGATCGTTGGACTCGATCGTCTCGACCATCACTTGATCGCGTCCCGCGCGGTCAAAGATGACTGCTGCGGCGTCCCGCCACTCCCGCGTCTTGTCTAATACTTGTTTGGCCGTTTCGCGCGGTAACACGTGCCGCAGGTGAGTCCTTCCATCACTCGTGCGAATCAGAGCGCCATTGCTCACAATCATCGTCAGAGGGGCGTCGATTTGTTTCGCCACCGGCAGCGCAAAGTCGTACCGGCGCCCGGTCACCAGGGCCACTTCGATGCCGCGCGCCGTAGCCGCGGCAATCGCATCCCGGTTCGCCTGCGGTACCTGAAAGCGGCTGTCCAGCAGCGTCCCGTCAATATCCAGGGCAATCAGCCGAATTCCCATCCCTCAATTGTACCGTGAATGTCCAGCCGCGCCGGTCGCGCCGATGCTCCTCTGGCTCTTGTTAACGCCACCTGTTCTTTGGGCCAGTGGAATACTGGCTCGAGCCGCTACTCTAGCTGCGGTCTTCAGACTGCGGGCCTTTTCGCCTGATCCTGGCGAATGCTATCCATCGCTGTCGATACAGTTGTCGCCGCGATACGAGATGTTCTTTCCTTCATGCTCGCCGCAATACGCTGCGCAGCGTCAGCGCAATGGATGGACCTACCACGATCATGTGCACCGCCAGCTGCGTCAGGAATCCTCGCGCCGTGATCGGTCTCCGCCCAATCGCCGACATCGGCAATACGGCAAACTGCATGAACAGATGCACGCAGAGCCCGTAGAGCGGCCCGAACAGCAAAGCGCGATCTAGTAACGCCGGCATAAACCGGCTCGCGGCAAAGAAAACAATCGTCGCTCCAAATGCAATCGTATAGTGCAACACCGTTCCCAGCACCGCTGTACGCATTCCGCCTTTAAACGAGTCCGGCCCGAGCACGCCGCTGGCAATAAACTGCGAGATGCGCATCCACGGCGCGCCCGAAACGATCCGCGCACTGATCGCATCGAGCGTCCCGCAAACCAGTCCCGCCGCCACGATCGCCTGCATTGCACGTGTTGCGGAACCTGTCGATCCCGCCGTTGCTGCCAATGTAGTCGCCATGCCGTGCATTCTGCCCCTTCGCCCGTTCTCCTGTCTCTCACATTTCGCTGCCGCAGAGCAAATTCGTCTGATTTTCGCGATTCTTGGGCTACGGGCGAAGCGAATAGCGCCGGCATCCTTCGACGAATTTTTGTTTTTCCGATCTTGCCGTCTCAGGCTCTTATTCTTAACCCCGGCAGTTTTCCACAGTCGATTCGAATCATACTAGAAAATATATTGACATTGCGGATACTATTCTGGTACGATTTTTCATGTTCCGACGCTCTTATATCCATTCCTTCTGTCCGGCCAATCCACTAAACCCTTTCTTTTCACATCTTTTGCAGACCCCCTGCTTTATCCCCTTTGTTTTCACATCTTTCCAAAAAAGTGCCGGGGGGTGGGGGTGGAGTCCTCGAACCAACTCACAGCGTGTGAAAGACTAGTCAGTGCCGCAAACCCGGACGGGCCATCCTTCAAAAATGCCTGTGCTAAACTTTTTCTCGATGCCTACGCAAACCAACGCTACGAATATCCTGCAACTCGAATGTTCCGCCTGCGGAAAAACCTACGACCCCTCCCAGGAGCAGCACCTGTGTACGTGCGGCAAACCCTTGCTCGCCAAGTACGATCTGAAACGTGCCGCCGCTACTCTAAATCTCAAAGCGCTCCAATCGCGGGCGCGTACCCTTTGGCGATACGCGGAAGTGCTGCCCGATGATCCGCCCGTGAGCCTCGGGGAGGGCATGACCGCTCTCATCCATGCGCATCGCCTCGGCGCGACCATGGGGCTCGAACGCCTGTATGTCAAAGATGAAGGTCTGAATCCGACCGGTTCGTTCAAGGCGCGTGGCATGACCGTTGCCGTCACCCGCGCGAAACAACTCGGCGCCAAAGCACTTGCCGCACCAACAGCGGGTAACGCAGGCGGTGCACTTGCGGCCTATGCGGCTGCTGCTGGCTTACCCGCGGTGATCGTTATGCCTGCGGACACACCTTCGGCCAACGTAATGGAATGCCAGGCCTTCGGCGCGCAGGTCGTGAAGCTCAATGGGCTGATCTCGGACTGCGGCAAGTACGTCGCGGAACGCAAAGACAAAGAAGGCTGGTACGACGTTTCCACGCTGAAGGAACCCTATCGCGTCGAAGGCAAGAAAACGATGGGCTACGAACTGTGGGAACAGTTTGACGGCAAGCTGCCGGATGTAATTCTGTATCCCACCGGCGGTGGCGTCGGGCTCATCGGTATGTGCAAAGCCTTCGACGAGATGCAGGAGATGGGCTGGATTGGCGCAGAGCGGCCGCGCATGGTTGCGGTTCAGGCCACTGGCTGCGCTCCTATCGTGAAAGCGTGGGAGGCGCATCAAGCTGCGTCACAGTTTTTTCAGAACGCCGCCACGATTGCTTCCGGTTTGCGCGTTCCCGGCCCGCTGGGCGACTTCATGATCCTGCGGATGTTGCAGCAAACGAAGGGAACAGCGCTAGCAGTAAGTGACGAGGAGATGCTTCAGGCAGGCAGGGAACTGGCTTCGGCGGAAGGAATTTTTGCTGCGCCCGAAGGCGCGGCCACGGTCAGCGCAGCGCGGAAGCTGGCGGCGTCCGGTTGGATCAAACCGCATGAGTCGGTCGTGCTGTTCAATACCGGCACGGGCTACAAATATTCGGAAGCCTGGCAACGCGCTCTGCAGGCATAGCAGAAATGGCAACGCGCCGCATTTACTACGACGATGCTTTCGTGAAGGAGTTCACCGCAGACATTCTGAGCTGTGAAGCCGAGATTCACGCAGGCAATCCCGCCTGGTGCGTGATTCTCAATCAGACCGCGTTTTATCCCACTTCTGGCGGCCAGCCGCATGACCTGGGCAAAATTGCCGATGGCAATGTGCTCGATGTCCGAGATGAGGGCGACGAAATCGTTCACATCGTCGATCGCTGCATGGAAAAGCGCCAAGTGGATTGTTGCTTGGACTGGCCGCGCCGGTTCGACCACATGCAGCAGCACACTGGCCAGCACCTCTTGTCCGCGATGTTTCTTGAGCGTTTTGGTTTACAGACCGTTTCGTTTCACCTGGGCGGCGAGTTGAGCACGATTGATTTGCGCGGCCCGCAGCCCTCGGAAGAGATTCTCGAAGGCGCGGAACGCGCCGCGAACAAAATTATCTTCGAAGACCGGCCCGTCACCGTGCGCTACGGAACCGCCGAGGATCTAGCGCGCCTGGGCGTGCGCAAGGAGGTAGACCGCGAAGGCATTTTGCGCGCCATCGAAATCGAAGGCGCGGATCTGCAGCCCTGTGGTGGGACGCACGTGCACAGGACAGGCCAGATCGGCACACTTCTGGTACGCCGCTGTACAAAAATGCGCCAGGATTGGCGTGTAGAGTTCGCCTGCGGCGCGCGGGCGGCGCGCCTCTCGCGAGAGGACTTTCTCCTGCTGCGCTCGGCTGCCGAGAAGCTGGGCTGTGCCACCGGGGAATTGTCTATTGCGGTCGAACGCACATTGACCGAACGCGACGGCCTCTTCAAGCGCAATCGCGTTCTGCTTGAGCAGTTGGCCGCGAAGGAAGCCGCCGAAGTAGTGGCGCAAATTCCGGTTGCGGGCAACGGCTTGCG